>Ga0075123_10001127_pt1 | contig 13657 bp, 12 predicted proteins | sample AntAceMetag02UKX_FD_69808 | JGI IMG/M metagenome (GOLD analysis project Ga0075123, IMG submission 69808) | Saline lake microbial communities from Ace Lake, Antarctica - Antarctic Ace Lake Metagenome 02UKX | ecosystem: Environmental > Aquatic > Non-marine Saline and Alkaline > Saline | place... | reverse complement strand
ACGAAAACGAATCCGCTAATTCAGGCAAAAAAAGAATTTACAGAAAAAATGTTGCTTAATCCTGTAGCGATACCTCGGAAGCATTGTACGCAAAGGGAATCTTTGCCAGCAATTCTTCGGTTGTTACGAGGGTGTTGCCGGTGATGCGCAGTTCCTTCGCTATCATGACCGAACTTGTATCTTCCGGGAAATTCAGTTCGGCAACTTCTTCACGGCTGATTTTTGAACCAGCTCTTTTCTTCTTCGCCTTTTTTGTTTTCTCTTCGAGTTTGAGTTGAGAGTCAGCCCTGGCGCCTTCTGCAACATCAACAGGTTGCCCCGTCACATCTCCCACGGCGACACAAAACAACACACAACATACCAAAAGAAAACACTCTACCTTCCTGTAGCCAACCATAAGTAATCTCCTAACCTCGACACACATTCCCTTGTTTAATTAAACCGGACAAAATACTCCTTGCACGAAAAAAAGAGTTAAGCTTGAATCCCTTGCCGTCGGTAAGATTGTAATAGTCCGGCAACAATAGATTCATAATCATCCTCTAAAAAACAATCTCGAACAAACTCGCAGTAAAGCGCTACGGGACACTCACTCATTGTCCAACGAACGCCTAACTTTGGTCTATTGTAGCAAACTACACAAATAAGTGTCAAGACAATTTTGGGCGGATATTGGCTTTTTGGGCCATATTTTTTACGTGAACCCCTGATATCCTTCTTCAACAGCATTGCAGCCGTGATATGTGTGTTTTTCTCACCGTATCCAGCAGCCTGACCTGCCTTTACGCCGCACAAATAGACTTCAATTTCTACCGTTTTAGTAGCCCGCACAGCCCAGAATCATCCTTTTATTTGTGCGATTTGGAACCAACTTCCCGAGATGCTCCGGCAAATCGGGCCAAACGTCGATGATTTCCACAAATTTTGCAGGCAGATCTGAGGTGTCAAACTCTTGTGATGTTTTTGCAGCCGCGGTATTATCGGTCCTAATCCGACCGTTGGCTTTTTTGGGGAAAATGGGCTCTGTGGTTACTTCTGACAGTAATCTATGAGGCGGGCGATTTCGCTTCGCAGGTCTTTTCGGTGGACGATCATATCGACGAAGCCGTGTTCGAGCATGAATTCTGCGGTCTGGAAGCCTTCCTCGAGTTCGACCTTTATAGTTTCGGCGATAGTTCGCGGACCTGCAAAACCAATCAAGGCTCCGGGCTCGGCTATGAGGCAGTCGCCGAGCATCGCAAAGCTCGCGGTGACACCGCCGGTGGTCGGGTCTGTCAAGACCGAGATGAACAATCCGCCGGCCTCATCGAGCTTCGCCACTGCGGCAGAAGTCTTTGCCATCTGCCCGAGTGATACGACGCCTTCGTGCATCCTGGCCCCCCCCGAGCAGCATACAGCGACCAGTGGCAAGGATTCTTCGATTGCTTTTTCGACGGCCACGCAGAGTTTTTCCCCAACGACACATCCCATCGAACCCATGAGAAAGTTCGGCTCCATGACAGCGAGGACAACTCCCCTTCCCTTGATAAATGCCTTGCCGATTCGCATTGCCTCAGTAGCGTTGGATTTTTTCTTGTCGTCTTTGAGACGCTGCTTATAAGTGGTGTCCCTGAATTTGAAGCCAATGGGATCGTCAGAGGCCAGATCGGTCAGTTCTTCCTGGAATGAGCCCTCATCGGCCAGACATGTGATTCGCGTCTCGGTGCCGACCCGAAAGTGATGCTCGCACTGCGGACAGACATTGAGGTTCTGCTCGACGCTGCTCTTATAGAGCATGTGCTCACAACCCGGACATTTTATCCAGAGCCCTTCGGGCATCTCCTTCCGCGGCTTCAGCGAAAAGCCGTTCCATTTACTTTTTGTCTTTTTAGCCATGAGCAATCTTACTCTGTCTGTGCAAGAATTACGGACTGCTATCTTATCACAAACTCATCGGCTTTGCCATCAAAATCTATTTAGCGGCGGCCAGGATAGCGTTTATAGCGGCAGTACGGTCGGGTTTTGAGAAAACCGCGTTGCCGGCGACAATGGTGTCGGCGCCGTAGGAAACTACTGTCGATACGGTCCGAGAGTCTATTCCGCCATCGACCTGGATACGTATATCAGGACCGACGATCTGCCGAACTCTAATGATTTTCTTAGCTGCTTCGGGGATAAATTTCTGCGCGCCGAAACCGGGATGCACCGTCATGACCAGGACCATCTCGCAAAGTGGAGCAACGGCCTCGATCGTCTCGACGTCTGTCTCAGGGTTAATGCAAACACCGGCGGTGAGCCCGAGGTTGTGCAGTTTTTCGACAAGTCTTTCCGGCTTGCTAACCGTTTCGATGTGAAAAGTTATGTGATCGACGCCGGCGTCGGCGAAGGGCTGGGCGTATTTTTCCGGATCGCTTATCATCAGGTGGCTGTCGAATACGAGATTGGTGCACTTGCGAAGTTTCGCGATTACTGGCGGGCCCATCGTTATGTTGGGTACGAAGTGACCGTCCATTACGTCGAGATGAACTATATTGACGCCGGCCGATTCAATCTCGGCTATCTCGTCGGCCAAGCGGGAAAAATCGGCACTCAATACAGATGGTGCAATCTCAATTGTTCCGGGCCTGGGTAATCGCAAATCCGACATAACTTGGTCCGTCCAATACTTACTGCGTTATGTTCCGGGCAATAAGCTCATGAGGCTACTTGTGATCGAGCACTTCGAGACACTTGAACTTCTTGCCCTCGAGAAACTCCAGTGACGCGCCGCCGCCGGTCGAGATATGGCTGATTTTATCTTCCAGGCCGAGCTTCTTGACGGCACTTGCGCTGTCACCGCCGCCGATGACACTGCGAGCGCCTTTGCCTGTTGCATCGGCAACCGCAAGAGCAATGACATTTGTGCCCTGATCAAAAGGAGGCAATTCGAAGACGCCCATTGGTCCGTTCCAGACAATCGTCCGCGCGTCTTTGAGTTTTTCGGCGAAAAGCTCCCTGGTCTTCGGGCCGATATCCAGTCCCTCCCATTCGGGTTCGATATCGTCGGCAACGATTTTGTTTTCGGCACCGGCTTTGAATTCCTTTGCAACGACGGTATCCAGCGGCAAAACGATCTCACAGCCTGTTTCTTCGGCCTGTTCCAACAACTCGGTTGCCTTGTCGAGGAAATCATCTTCGCAGAGGCTCTTGCCGATTTTCCTGCCGGCGGCCTTGAAAAATGTATAGGCCATGGCCCCGCCTATCAGTATGGCGTCGACCTTGTCGAGCAGGTTCTCGATAACAGCGATTTTGTCGGAGACCTTTGCTCCGCCGAGTATGGCGACAAAAGGCCTTTCCGCGTTGGCCACCGTTTCACCGAGGAACTTCAACTCTTTTCCTATCAGAAATCCGATGACTCGCGGCTTGCCTTCCATCATCGAAGGCACGGTATACATCGAGGCGTTGTCGCGGTGAGCCGTGCCGAAGGCGTCGTCGACGTAAACGTCGGCCAGGTCCGCAAGCTGTTTTGCGAAGCCGTCTTTCGCCTCTCGCAATTGAGTATCGGTCTTGGCGGCCTTATCCTTTATCGTCTCTTCCTTGTGGAATCGCAGGTTTTCGAGCAACATACAGTCGCCGGCGCCGAGAGCGGCGGCTTTGGCTTTCGTATCTTCACCGACACAGTCATCGGCAAAAACAATCGGCTTGCTCAACAACTCCGACAACCTCTTCGCCACAGGAGCCAGTGACATCTTCTCATTTATCTCACCGCCGGGCCGGCCGAGATGACTCATAAGGATCAATGCGCCGCCGTTGTCTAAAATCTGGTGAATCGTCGGCAGCGCCTTCACTATCCTGTCGTCACTGGTGATATTGCAGTCGTCGTCCATGGGCACATTGAAATCGCAGCGCATCAAAACCTTCTTATTGCGGACGTCAATGTCGGCTATAGTTTTCTTCGGCATTTTCCTGTTCTCTTAAACAAACGGCCTCAAGAGCCTCAAAGCTTTAGCTTGAGTTCCCGTTCGATTACATTTTTGCGACCTTTTCCATGATATCGACGGTGCGGTTCGAATAACCCCACTCATTGTCATACCAGCTTACAACCTTAACGGTTTTGCCGATGACCAACGTGCAGAGAGAATCAAAAATGCTCGAAGCCGGGTCCTGGACGATGTCGCTGCTGACAATCGGCTCATCACAGTAGACGAGGACGCCCTTCATAGGCCCTTCCGCCGCGGCCTTGACTGCCGCGTTTACTTCGGCGACCGTGACGTCCTTCTTAACGTTGACGACCAGGTCAACAAGGCTGCCTACGGGGATGGGAACGCGAACTGCGAAACCATCGAGTTTGCCTTTGAGTTCGGGGATTACTGTTCCGATTGCCTTTGCCGCGCCGGTCGACGTCGGGATCATGTTCGCCGCCGCCGCACGTGCGCGACGAAGGTCACTGTGTATCATGTCCGCAACGTTCTGGTCGTTGGTGTAGGCGTGAATGGTGGTCATAAGTCCCTGCTCGATGCCGAACGAATCGTTGAGCACCTTCGCCACCGGCGCCAGACAATTCGTCGTGCAGCTTGCGTTCGAAATTGTCTTTATGTCCGGGCCGAGCACATCGTCATTGACGCCCAAAACAATTGTCGCATCGATGTCGTCTTTGGCCGGGACGGTGAGGAGGACCTTTTCTGCGCCGGCTTTTATGTGGTCGCCGTAGCCGCCCTTGGGCGATTCTTTTAAGCGGAAGATGCCCGTCGACTCGACGGCGATCTTAACACCCATATCCTTCCAGGGCAGCTCGGCCGGATTCCGCACCGCCAGCACCTTGATGGATTTACCGTTGATAACCAACTCGCCGTCTTTGGCCTCAACAGTGCCGCCCCATCTGCCCATGACCGTATCGTATTTGAACAGATGAGCGAGACTCTTGGCATCGGCCAGATCGTTTATCGCCACTAACTCCAGTTCGCCCTGTCTTTCGATAATAATCCTTGCCACGGCCCTTCCGATTCGGCCGAATCCGTTAATTGCAACCTTTGTTGCCATTGCAAATCTCCTTGTTTTCAATGCTCTAAAAGCGTTTTTACTAACTTGTTTGATTTTCCACAATTTACGAAACGACCACTGTATTTACCAGAGCCTCATTTGTCAAGGCTTTATTGCAGGCAAAAGCCGCTACGCGCCTCAAGGCCTTTGAGCTTGTCCGGCACGCCAGATTGCGGTAAAATGGCTTTCGGGCGCTTGTGAAGTCGCAACGACGGCCAATTTGCTATTTCGCAGTGTCCAAAAATGCAATATGAAAACAGATTTCGACAAATCTGTGTTATCGGAAAATGGACGCCCTGATCGAATGAAAAGAGGATTTACGCTCATTGAGCTTTTGGTGGTGATATCGATAATAGCGATGTTGATACCACTGTGGCTGCCAAATAACAAAAAATAAACTCTCAGCGACAAGGTTCAAAAAACTGAGACCGAATGCGATTAAGCCCGGAGACTGAAACATGTGTGAGTTTTGTTTGAAACACGGCGAAGGCAAGAAGTGGTACCTGCAGGCGAGTAACTACTCCGACGACCTGCTCAGCGACGTTCGCAGGCGCAGGTTTGTCGAGGATTTCTTTTCAGACACCGCCTCAATTGAAAAAGGTGTCAAGGACCTGGAACAACTTAAAAAGGCCCCGGCTCTAATAAAGAGCGCGTACGCAAAAATCATTACCCGCAGGATGAAGAAAAGCCATTTCGGTCAGATAGTCCCCATCGAGGACATCGAGCGCATATTCGAGTTCGTAAACTCAATCGTCCGTGTGGCCTGCATCTGTCGTCATGTCATCATCGGCCAAGAAAAACGTTACTGTTACGGGGTCAGTCTCGAACCGAACGGCGGAAAACTCGGTGAAATAGTCAGCGGCCTTGACAACAGCTTTATAAATGGGCCGGATACGGCCGGGATGGAAACGCTTACCAAAGAGCAGGCACTTTCCGCCATTCGCGATCATGAAAAAGAAGGCCTCTGTCACAGCGTATGGACCTTCGGAACCCCCTTCATCGGCGGAATATGCAACTGCGACCGAGCCGACTGCATGGCCATGCGCTGCACCGTGACACATAAAATACCCATCATGTTCCGCGCAGAGTATATCGCCGAAGTCGATCCCGACGAGTGTACCGGCTGTCAACAATGTACGCGTCTGTGCCAATTCGACGCTATAGATTACAGCGCGTCGGACAAAAAGGCCGTCATCGACCAGAAACAATGCTACGGCTGCGGAATCTGCCGATCCGTCTGCCCAAAAGACGCAATAGCACTAAAACCACGCAACACAGTCCCCGCAGTAGCAAACCTCTGGTAGCAAATCACGCCCGGAAAAGGGCGAGCCCGACCGGCTTTTTGATGCACTTTTACCGAATCAAATGATAAAATTGCAGGAAGCGGTTGCGCGCAGGGGGGGCGGGCAGTCTTATATTATAGAATAGACAAGAGAGGTTGCTTCTTTTGCAGGACGGTTCGAAAAGAGTTTTGGAATTGCTGGAAAAGTCAGGGTCGGGGCTGCACGCCCTGCTGACAAGGTTGACGCTGCGCGAAGACGTTGCAGAGGATTTGATGCAGGAACTGTTTATAAAACTTGTTGGTTCAAAGACGCTGGGCAGGGTAACGGACCTGGCCGCTTACGCCCGCAGGGCCGCGATTAACCTTGCCTTCGACTGGCGCAAAAGCAGGCGCAACTGTGCACGTCTCGACGAGATCGCCGAACCGAGCACCAACGACCACGCACCGGCGGTGAAATTGATTCGCGACGAATCATTAGAGCAGGTATTGGATGCAATCGGCCGACTCGGCGCGACCTATCGACAGGCCGTCGTGATGCGTTATATCGAGCAGGATTCGTACGAGCACATTGCCGAGCAGATGGGCAGGAATCCTCACCAGGTTCGCGCGCTTTGCTCGAAGGGCCTGGGCAAGGTTCGCGACGTCCTCGGCGGCGCTAAAGGGGGCGGCAATGCCGAAGATTGATCAGCAACAAATCCTGCAGCGTCTTGAGAGGATTTCGCAAATACAGCCGAGCCGACAGGCCGGCGACCGCGCTATCGAGCGAGTGCGCGAAACGATAATGCAAAAAAGCAAACAACAGAAATTATCAAACACAAAATTATGGAGAAAAATCATGAAAAGTCCAATTACAAAAGTAGCGGCTATTGTTGCCTTAGCGGCATGCGTAACAATTGGTATTTCTAAATTCAAATCGAACGCCTTGACTGACACGAGCCCTGCGCAACAGGAGATGGCGACTCTCGATATTAAGCTGCCGCGGGCGGTGTTTACGGGCACGCCCCAGAGTATCGAAGGGGTCGATAATCTGCAGCCGCCGTTAGGCAAGCCGCGGCCGCCGTTTTGGGCTCCCATAGGCGCAGAAAATGTCGCCTTCGGAAAGCCGGTCGTCAGCACCGATAACGAACCGATAATCGGTGAGATTGAAATGATTACCGACGGCGACAAAGAAGCCGCCGACGGCAGCTATGTCGAGTTGGGCCCGCTTGCCCAGCATGTCACCATCGATCTTGGCGCGCAACATGATATATACGCGATAGTGCTCTGGCACTTCCACAAACAGGAGCGCGTTTACTTCGACGTAGTGGTGCAGGTCGCCGATGATCCCGATTTCGTCATTAATGTCAGGACGCTTTTCAACAACGACATTGATAATTCTTCGGGCCTGGGCGTCGGTAAAGACATGCACTACGTCGAGACAAACGAGGGCAGACTAATCGATGCAGGCAGCGCTCAGGCGCGTTACGTTCGCCTCTTCAGCAACGGCAACAGCAACAACGATCTGAATCACTATATCGAAGTCGAAGTATTCGGCAAACCCGCCGAATAAGCACACGAGACAGCCGGGCGGAAAATAATTACCCGTATCCTTGTCTCCTAATGCTCGGTTTCGCCCGGCTCCGTTATCTGTAGGCGAAGCAGCCTTTTCGTCGAATCGGTGACTTTGGCCTCGTCACTCATCCTAATCGGCCAGACCCAGATTATTCTTTCTCCGTCGGTGACAACAAGTGTTTTCTCTCGTTTGCGTTTTGGGATGCGCTGATCAATCATGAAGCGACCCACTTTCTTGCCTTCTGTCGTACCTAACGGAACAAACCTGTCGCCGGGTCGGTGGCGGCGAACCTTCAGCGGCAGCGTTATTTTGTCAAGATCAAAAGACTCCACAAAACCGCCCTTCTCTGCCTCGAATCTTCCGTCATCGCCGGCGCCGACATCAAAGACAGTAGCCTCTACCTGAAAGCTACCGAACGTGGTTTCGCCGGGGACCGTCAGCCCTATCACTTTGTCGGCCTGAACTTGAGATTCGCTGGCCCGTGCAAAAATCAGATTCTCATACTCGCGCAGAACAACAAAGCCGTGCGGCAACTCAATTCTTTTTCCGCTGATATTCTGTCGGGCTAATTGCAATATCATCTCATAGTGCTGCTCGGTCATGTCCCCTTCTCCGCTTCCGACCGCCGCCAAAGATCGCCTGAGCAGCTCGACTCTTACCGGCTGAGCCTGCGCCAAGAACAGGTTCAAATCCAGACTCACACTCTCGTCTGAAAAACTGATCAACTGCTCCCAGACTTTATCGGCACAGTCGCAGACGAAGCGATAGAACCGGCGCGCCGATTGAGCCAGGCCTGAAAGCTGCTCAACCAGCGATCCTTTGCACTGCTGCTGCAACACGGGCATGAGCTTATGACGGATGTAATTGCGTCTGAACGTGCAGTCCCTGTTGGTTTTGTCAACGCACCATTCGAGATTACGCTTTTTCAGATAATCGATGATTTCCTCGCGACCGGCCCAGAGCAGAGGCCTTACAAAGCGAACTTCCGCCGAAAACGCCCTCACCGGCCAGATGCCGGCAAGACCTCGAAAACCCGTCCCCCGGCCGATACGGTGTAGCACGGTCTCGGCGTTGTCGTTTTTCTGATGGGCCGTTGCGATGGCCGTGCAGTTGCGGGCCCGGGCGATTTCGAGCAGTTTGTCGATCCGCAAATTGCGGGCGGCGGTTTCGATCGAGAGCTTGTTTGTGCGGGCGTATTGGGCGACATCTACCGAGCTTACGACTGATTCTACGTCGAAGTGTGTAGCCTGCCGGACAACAAAACTTTGATCAGCGTCGGCTTCGATGGGTCTCAACTGATGGTTTATGTGCGCACAGATCAGTTCGGCATCTAATACGCCTTCTTTCCTCAACGCCGCCATTACGCTGAGAAGGGCTGTGGAATCGGCGCCGCCCGAAACGGCAAGAAGGATTTTTTCCGCGTTGCCAAATAACCGATTAGTCTTTGCGAAGTCGGCAGTTTTGTTCTCAAATTCCAAAAGCATTTTTTTTCTGTAGAAAAAAAAGCGGGCCTGATATATAGCCAGACCCGCGAGCTTACCAACCTAATTTATATCAAACAAGTGCAAGTGCTACTTGATATCTTTAAGTTTTACACTGCTCTTTGCCAAATAATTGATTCGTTCCTGCACAAATTCTTTGGTTTTTGCCGCGAGCTTTTCTTTTTCGAGTGAAGCCCTGTAAAGATCCAGCGCCTCGTCTCTTCGGGAGAGACGCTTGTCGAGAATATAGGCGGCCTTATATCTTGCCGGATACCGTGTGTCCGCGTTCCACTGGTAGGTTCTCTGATAGTAGATCAGCGCGATGGAATAGTCTTTAAAGTAATTACTGATGGCGCCGGCTCTATACGCGGCATCATCGATCCTGTCGCTCGACGGGTGCTTCTCTATCAGTTCTTCGTACTTATCCAGGGCTAATCGCATCTCGTCCCTGTTGGTGAAAGGCGGGAAAGCCTTTGCCTTCTTCTCAAGACGCCTGCCCTCTATGTATATCAGTTCTGCATCCGCGATTCGATTGGTGGCCCTGAGACTGGGTGGGGCGATGCTGGCAATGATTAAGTAGTCGTACTGCGGCATTGCTTCGAGCCTGTTGAGTTCATCCTTTGCCCAGCCATATTTGATGTTGTCTCCCGTTTTTTTGTAATATGCCATCAGGGAATGAACGTCGGTCATATAGGCCTGACGATTAAACGCCATCCGCTCGATGATATCGATATCCTTAATCCCAGTGATATCAAGCGGCGCTGTGATGGTCATAGTTTCCTGGCGAGGTATGAGTCGACTCCTGCCGCTCTCGGCAGGATGGCACCCTACCAAAACATTTAATAAAATTACAAGTACTACTGTCAGAATTGCTTTTGCCATAATGGCCTCCTTTCAAGTCCAATCAAATCCTGTGGCTGGATAACTGCCAAATCCCGAATAGCCCTGGCGGCTAAAGGATCAAAACCATTTTTCCCTTCGCTGCCAAATCAACAGCCCAGCGCACCAATTATCAGGTAAAACGCACGCCCGTCAAGGGCAAAGATTGAAAAAAAAGCCCCCGACCGCAAAGCCGGCGTTTAACCGACAGCATCGCTCATTTTATACTTGCTTTGCCGGCGCAGCAGGTATACAATCAGATCAGGTGAATATTGTGGCGTTCGGCCGGGACTTAGCAGGACCGAATGTCGACAACCGAAGAGAAGTGTTAGTTCCGGAGCATCGCTTATGAGATCCTGCAAGTATCTTATTTCGGTTTTTGGTGTCCTTTGGGCCGTTTGCTGCCTTTGCACCTCGGCGAATTTGTTCGGCGATACGATTGTCTTGAGGCAGGGGCAAACGCTTACAGGAGATATTCTTGCCGAGAAAAAGAATTTTCTGATCGTTGACATCGGCGTGGACGTCCTGACCATTCAAAAGGAGAATATCCTCGAGTATGAGTATGCGACAGACGAATCGGTATCTACGACCGCCAGCGAGAATGTTGAGGATGTAAACGCCCGTGCCCCGGAGTCGCACCGGCCGAGCGGGCAGTTGTATCATACCGGCGAATCTGAAAAGACAACCATTGAAGAAAGCGTCGAGGCCGTTTCCGAAGCGGTCCTGAAAGTATCGACGCCTGTCGGAATGGGATCGGGATTTTTCATAAATGAGGACGGATACCTGATAACCAACTACCATGTGATAGAAAGAGAAACCAGGATTGAAATAACGATGTTCAAAAAGGCTAAGGACGGCTTCGAGAAAAAGAAATTCAAGAAGGTCAAGATCGAAGCGATTAATCCTTTCGTCGACCTTGCACTTTTGAAGGTTGAAGACCTTGGCGAGACTAAAGTCGAATTCGTCCGCCTCGGCGATATGGATCGCGTAACGGTAGGCGAAAAAACCTTTGCAATCGGCAATCCGCTCGGGCTCGAGCGGACGGTAACAGACGGCGTAATCAGCACGAGAAACCGCGCATTCGAGGGGCTTGTCTATATCCAGACGAATGCCGATATCAATCCCGGCAATTCGGGCGGACCGTTGTTTAACCTGGCGGGGGAAGTCATCGGTGTGACCAATATGGGATACATCTTCTTCGGAGGCCTGGGCTTTGCCATACCGGTCGACTATGTGAAGCATTTTGTCGATAACAGGGACGCTTTTGTGTACGACAAGGACAATCCTAACACCGGTTTCAAATATCTCCAGCCGGACAGAAGACACAATAAGACCGAGCCGACATTTCTCAAGTCACGCGCCGGCGGTATCGAGAATAAGGGTGACCAAAAATAATCTTTGAAAAGTTTTGTATGAGGAGCCGGAAATGAAACATGCTGCAAAAACGATGTGTCTTACTGTCATTGTTGTGATTATCTGCGCTATCGTGCCTGCGACAGCTATAGCCGTGGAGCTGCCTAAAACGGCGAAGTTAGCGCCGCCGGAAACGGTTCTCCTGGTCGATATCGATAATTTCAGCCGGTTGCAGTACCAGTTCGAGAAAACGAACTCGTATAAACTATACAAGGACCCGGCAATGGCGGCGTTTATCGAGCATTTCAAGACGAAACTGAAGGAAAAGATCCGCAAGAAAAGCGGCAATCTGGCGGAGACGATAATAGATTCCGATATTTTGCCGCAGGGCAGGACTGCTTTCGCCCTGGTGCTCACAGAAGAGGCCCTGCAGAAGAAAGAGCCAATGGCCCTGTTTATAATTGACTGGGGCAAAAACAGTTCAAAGTTCAAAGAGACTCTCGACAAGATAGTCGAAAAGGCGATTGAAAAAGCAGCGCGTCAAAAGAGCGAAGATTACCGCGGTGTCAGCATCAAGACAATAATTGCAGCGAAAGACGAGAGACTGGGTTATGGTCTTTCCTCCACGATCAGCTATTGTTTTATCGACGATTGTCTTGTAGGTTCCGAGGACATTGAGATTGTCAAATTCGTGATCGCGCATATCAAAGGCGCGGGCAGTCCTGCTTTGGCCGCCGACGCCGATTACACAGCGATGAGCGCCGCAGTCGGCCCTTACCATGACGTCGATGTGTACGTGAACATAAAACACATCACCAAAATGCTTATGGCGAAAGATACCAGCGGCAGGGCCAAAATGATGATGGCGAATCTTGGCATTGATAATGTGATGTCTTTAGGACTTTCCCTGGGCATCGCCAGAAGCGCCGGCAGTTCACTGAACGCAAAAGCACTGCTTAAGATCAACGGCGCCAAGAGAGGCATTCTCCGGATGTTAGAAATGGAACCTCGTGCTCTAAGGGCGCCACGATTCATCCCCGCCTCTTCAAGTTCTGCCACGTTTTTGAATTTGAATATCAAAAAGGCGTATAACGAACTTGCGATGATTCTTAATAGTTTCGGCCCGATGTACACCGCATGGATGTACACACCGCTTCCGACGTCAAGCTCGCCCGACGAGCCCGGGCTGCAGATCAAAGGCGATGTCATCGACCACCTCGGTTCGCAGATTATACTTTCACAGAAGATAAACAAGCCGATTTCGGTTACAAAACCGACGGAAACAATGGTTGCCCTGGCCGTTAACGACCGCGGTGCTCTTGAGAAATCTTTGTCGCTGCTCCACAACAAACTCCTGGCGCCCAATAATCCCGATGCACGTCGGGAACTTCTGGGCCATACCATTTATTCATTGAACCTTCCGGCATTTCCGTTCATGGGACAGGGCATGAAACCGATGCAAGGTCCCGGCGGCGCTCCGGGTATGCCCCAGATACCGAAGATAGCCTTTACCGTTACTGACAGTCACCTGGTTTTCGGCGCCGAACCGGCAATCGAAGCAGCCATCCGCGCATTGAGCAGCGCCTCGGGCAGATCGATAGATTCGGCCAAATGGTTTACCGCCACAAGGTCTGCAATTCCCTCGGCTGTCGGCCTGGCCTCCCTGGAAGACAGTACGGCCGGCGCCGAGCTTCTCTGGAATACAATGAAGGAAAGCGGCAAGAACAAACCTGACGCCGGAGATGAAGAACCCAGCATATCGATCGGACTGGGCGCAAACTCGAAACCGAGCCTGATTCCGGGAGTGATGTTCTCGCAACAAGGCATGTTCGATACGAATCTTCTCCCGGCCTTTGACGTCGTTCGCAAGTATTTCGGCCTCTCGGCCTCTTACGCAATAAGCCGTCCGGACGGGTACTTCTTCGAGATAAAATATCTAAACACCGGCGGCAACAATTAAAATACCGCTGTGATCATACAGCCGGAGCTGCGTCAGGGCTACCGCATCTAAATTATTTTGAATAGCTTCGGCATAACTTATTTGACTTCAATGTCTTATGATGCATTTTTGTATAAAATAATTTTCTTTGGTTTTTTATGAATAAGATTTTG
>Ga0075123_10001126_pt1 | contig 13662 bp, 8 predicted proteins | sample AntAceMetag02UKX_FD_69808 | JGI IMG/M metagenome (GOLD analysis project Ga0075123, IMG submission 69808) | Saline lake microbial communities from Ace Lake, Antarctica - Antarctic Ace Lake Metagenome 02UKX | ecosystem: Environmental > Aquatic > Non-marine Saline and Alkaline > Saline | place... | reverse complement strand
ATTTCATAGATAATATTAACAATTCTGTTACTGGTGGTGGATCAAGTTTTATTATAGGTATTACTGAATTGATGGATGGAAGAATTACATTTCTGAATAACCACAATTCTTTTAATGTAGCCATTCCTGAAATCAATAATATTTCAACTTCTCCTGAAATCATCGAACCAAATTCAACTGCATGGATTATTGTAGATACTTATAATACTGAACTTTTGGAAATCGGATTTAGATCGGATGAATATGATAAATTTGAAAAATTGGAAATGTATGATGATGGCAACCATAATGATGAGCTGGCAGGAGACGGGATATTTGGAATTTCAGTAGATGTAAACTATGCTAATCTACAATATTATATTTATGCTGAAAATGACAACGCCGTAAAACTTTCTCCTCAAAGAGCTGAATATGAATTTCATACTCTAAACGTTACAACTGAAACAGGCAATATCGTTATCAATGAAATAAATTATCACTCAGCGGAAGATTTCGATCCAGAAGATTGGGTGGAGCTTTATAATCCGGGCACAGAAGACCTGGATATCTCCGGCTGGGAGTTTAAAGATGAAGATGATACACACATTTTTACTATTCCTAATAATACGATCCTGACAGGAGATGAATACCTAGTGCTTTGCAAGGATTCAGCCCTTTTCAGTTCAGCATTTCCGGGAGTTATCAATTTTATCGGTGATTTTGATTTTGGTCTGAGTGGCAGCGGTGAACCTATCCGGCTGTTCGATGCAGAAGGAACACTCATTGATTCGGTAGATTATGATGATGAAGAGGGATGGCCGACACTTCCCGATGGAAATGGAAATACTTTGGAACTTATCGATCCTGCCTTTGACAACACACTTGCAGAAAGCTGGCAGGCATCGGATGGTAATGGAACTCCGGGATCAGAAAACAGTCAAGGAGCAACATCTGTTGAGGATACGATCATAAAACAAAACATGAATCTTCATAATTACCCTAATCCTTTTAACCCATCTACAACCATTTCTTTCAGTTTAGATTCTGAAATTGCTGAGAATGTAGAATTGGTGATATACAATTTGAAAGGTCAAAAAGTGAAAAAATTCACGTTCCCAAACGAAAATTTAGGAACGAGTGAGCAAAACGTGGTATGGAACGGAACTGATGATAATGGTAAATCTGTCTCTTCCGGTATCTACTTTTATAAATTAAGAAGTGGTAATTTCGAACAAACTAAAAAAATGATATTGACGAAATAATGTATCACAAATTGAAAAAAATAGCAGTATTTTTGTAAATAAAGGTCTATATCTATAAATATAGGAAAAGGGGATAAAATGAAGAAAATAATATTAACAACATTAATGACAATGATTTTCGGGCTGGTTATGGCTCAAGATTTTTATGACATCAACACAATCAATACAATCGAACTAACTTTTGAAGAAACAAATTGGGATCAACTGCTGGATAACCTTTATGCAGCTGGTGAAGAAGAACGTCTTGTAGGATCAGCTGTGGTAAATGGAGTACCATTCGATAGTGTGGGTGTGCGTTATAAAGGGAACAGTTCTTATTCGCCACAAAATATGAAAAACCCACTTAACATAAAACTCGATTACATAATTGATGATCAAACATACGAAGGTTATGGTACTCTAAAACTAGCTAACGGTTATAACGATCCATCTTTTGTTCGTGAAACTTTAAGCTATGAAATAGCTGCTAATTACATGCCGATAAGCAAAGCAAATTATGCAAATGTATATATAAATGGCAATCTAATTGGACTTTATACAAGTGTGCAATCTGTAGATAAATATTTCAAAAACACACAATTTACTACAAATAATGATATCCGATTTAAGGGAGAGCTATTTGATGATGGAGCCCCTCAATCAATTACAGTTTGGGGATATTTTGGACCAGATTCTACCAGTTACACAGACTATTACGAATTAAAATCAGATACCGGTTGGGATGAATTAATAGAATTTTTAAATGTTTTTAATAATAATCCAAATGAAATGGGAAACTATCTGAATGTGGATAATCATCTATGGATGCTTGCTTTTGATAACCTGATAGTCAACTTGGATGCACCTATAAATTTTGGACATAACTATTACTTATTTCAGGATGAGGCAGATCTTTTTAATCCTATCATTTGGGACCTGAATGAAAGCTTTGGAGTCTTCTCCATGTTGCTTGGAGGAGGTCCACCTCTTAATACATATCAGAAGCAGACACTTGACCCTCTCTTGTATCTGAATGATTCTGATTATCCTATTATCAGTAAAGTTTTAAATATCGATAAATATCAGAAAATGTACATCGCACACATGCGAACAATTATCGAAGAAATATTCCAAACCGGCTGGTATGAAACCCGAGCAAACGAGCTGCAGGATATTATCGATATGGATTATCAATCTGATCCTAATAATTTTTATTCATACAGTCATTTTCTACAGAACATAAATTCCACAGTTACAACTGGTGGCGGTCCAGGTGCTTCTTCAATTATTGGCCTAACCGAATTGATGGAAACCCGCTATCAGTGGCTATTTAATCAATCGGAGTTTCAAGGTAATATCCCAGTTCTAAATTCAGTAAGTTATACTCCGCCGGTAGTAACACCAAATTCCACTGTCTGGTTCAATGTTAATGCTGCAGATGCAGATGAAATCTGGTTAACTTATCAGATTTCACAGGATGTCAAATTTACTGAATTAGAGATGTTCGATGATGGGAGCCATAATGATGGAACAGCTGGAGATGGAACTTATGGAGTTTCTTTGGAAGCTGGTTATCAGGATATTAAATATTATTTTTATGCTCAAAATAATGATCTTGGAGCTTTCCTGCCGGCCCAAGCAGTTCATGAATTCTATGAGTTAGATGTTACCACTGAAACTGGTGAGATCGTCATCAATGAAATAAATTATCACTCATCGGAAGATTTCGATCCGGAAGATTGGGTGGAATTTTATAATCCGGGCACTGAAGATCTGAATATTTCCGGTTGGGAGTTCAAAGATGAAGACGATGAGCATATCTTTATCATACCAAATAACACGATTCTGGCAGGAGACGAATATTTAGTACTTTGTAACGATTCATCACTATTCAGCACTGCTTTTCCTGGCATTACCAATTTTATCGGTGATTTTGATTTTGGTCTGAGTGGCGGCGGTGAACCTATCCGGTTGTTCGATGCAGAAGGAACACTCATTGATTCGGTAGATTATGATGATGAAGAGGGATGGCCTATTCTTCCCGATGGATTTGGAAATACCTTGGAACTGATTGATCCTTCCTTTGATAATACACTTGCAGAAAGCTGGCAGGCATCGTTAAATCATGGAACTCCTGGGCAAGTAAATAGCACAGGTGTAGCGGTAGAAAATGAGATAGTTACAGCTAAAGACTTGAATCTAAATAACTATCCAAATCCTTTTAATCCCAGTACAATAATATCTTTTAATGTACTATCGGGAACCCACGATACAGAGATTTCGATTTTTAATATCAAAGGACAGAAAATTAAAACTCTGATCAAGGAAAAAATGACAGTAGATACGCATTCGGTAACTTGGAATGGCAAAGATGATAGTGGTAGAAATGTAGCAAGTGGCGTGTATTTTTACCAGTTAAAAAACGGTTCCATTTCAGATTCTAAAAAAATGATTTTAATGAAATAGGAAGTATTATGAGTAACAGCGATTTAAACTTTAAACGAAAAGAACGTAAATATCTTATCTTGGAACATACTTTTGAAGAAATCAAAGAGGAACTATCTGAACACATTCCTGTTCACATCTTTGAAGGTAAAAATCCTTACCTGATCGAAACAACCTACCTGGACACAAAGGAGCATCTATTATTTTATGAATATTTGAACCGTCGAAAATTCAGGTTTAAAATACGTTTGCGTAGATATAACGATGATGATAATTATTTAGTTGAATTAAAAGTTAAACATAATGGCATCTCCAGGAAAAAGAGATTTATTCTTCCAGCAGATTTATTATCAGATTTTCTTGCTGGAAAGAAAATAAAAGACGAAATTAAAGCTGCAAATAAAGAATTAGCAGGTGCACAGAAAACTTACAAAATGATCTCTAAATTGATTTCTCTAAACGAATTTGTTCCTGTTTTGAGGTCTAGTTACGAAAGAGTAGCTTTTCAAAAAAAATCGAGAAAAGTACGTATTACTGTTGATAGAAATATTACCCACGAAAAATTGTTGGGAAAGCCAAAAACAACCACTTTAGATGCTGTCGTATTGGAATCCAAAGTAATGGGAAAAACTCCCAAGTGGCATAAAAAAATGGTAAATAGACTTTCCCTGCTGCGGCAAAGAAGATTTTCTAAATTTTCCACTGGTATTAACTCCATTTATTATCCAGCCCGTGGTAAATATAATTTTGAAATCGATGAAGAAACAGAGACAGAAACACCACTAAAAATATTAGAGTCTTTTGAGTTAATGAAGAAATATTTGAAATTGGGAGAAAGCAACTTATAGAAATTCATTATTAAAATATAATAAAGTAGTAATGAGGTAAAAAATGCAGGAATTATTTGAAGTAATAAAAAACAGTTCTGCCGAAGGAATTTCCCAATCTCCGTTACAGATAATATTCAATTTGTCGATGGCAATGATACTGGGACTTGTTTATGCATACGTTTATAAGCTTACTTATATCCGTAAAAAGAATGATCTAAAGTTGAAGAAAGAGATGCAGTCCATCCAGTTTACTTTGTTACTGCTTTCTATTGGCGGCGCTTTTATCTGGATTGTGGTTGCCGATAACCTGGTTCGCGCTTTCGGTTTAGCAGGCGCACTCAGCCTAATCCGCTTTCGCACCAAAGTAAAAGATCCTTCCAATACGATAAAAGTTTTTTATGCTATCATTATTGGAATGTCTTGTGGGTTGAGCCAGTATTATGCAGCAATAATCGGAACTGTGTTCATGTGTTTTGTACTCTCAGTAATTTATTTTATTAAAATGCGTGAAAAAAGATTGAAAAAACTAAACAAAGCTAAGCAGGAAAGAGTAACCCAAAAAATTGATGATCAAGAAAAACCTACAGCGGAACAAACCAATGAAGAAGTTTAGTTCATTAATTCTACTCGTCTTTTACATTTCAGGCTTAATCGCATCTGAACTCAGCATTTTTGACAGCGAGATATTGATAAATGGATTACTGCAAAAAAATTCCGATTATCAGCAACTTTTAAATAAATATGAACAGGAAAAAGCCACAGCTAAAATTGATAAATCACTTTCTCTATTTGATGTGAATTTTTCTTACCAAAGCTGGGATAACGACATCGAGAGAGATGAGATAGGAACATCACTGGAAGAATCGAAGATCAATGAAGAAGATGAGCGCTGGAAGATAGAATTGGCAAAACAGTTCTTCCCCAAAGACTTCGATGCAACAGCAGACCAAATCAATTCCAGTATTGATCTTTTTCGATTGGAACAGGAACTCATCATTGCCAAGACAGAATATCTTTCCGATGCTTTAGAAGATATTGTCGACTGGTTCAAAGCCGAAGAGATGACACAGTTATTAAAGCGAAAACTTCAAATTTTGCAACGGGAAAATGATGTTCTGGAAGAGCTGAACAGAGAAAATATAATTGAAATTGAATGCTTGATCGAGAATTTGGAAGAGATCGGAAAACTGGAAAAAGATATTGCTGATCTGCAGGAAATTTGTAGTAAATTCGAGTTACAATATGAACATTCAATCACTGTTTTCTACGAATCCATATTTCAAGAAATAATTGAAAAAAATACATTACCGGATACGATCAAGTTCCACAAAAAAGTAGATTTCAAAAGAAACATGTTGATTGATTCATTAAGGGAAATCCGCAAGAAAATCAAAATCAGTTATTTCAAAGCATTCCTCCCTGAAGTGAATTTATCATTTTCCTATAATTGGCGGAACACAGAACAGGCATGGGACATCACTCAAAATGATGTTTTAGAAAATATGCAACGCAATCAGAAAGAAGAATTTCCCGAAACAGGAATTGAATTTTCGCTGCCTTTCAATATTATCTCCAATACTAGTGGAAAACTTGCATTATTAAATTCCCACCAAAACGAATTAGGCTATCGATTCGATGAAATAAGAGCAGAATTAGATAAATTCCAAATGGAAAGAATGTATTATTACAATAATACAAAAACTGCCTATGAACGTAAAAAAAGATTGAAAGAACTATATAATAAAAACTTGGAAATCATCCAAAATAAATTTGCGGAAGAACCTACCTTATTAGGCAAAAATCCGGAACTGAAATTAGAAAAAGAAACACTGAAAAATGAGAAAGCTGAGCTTGAATATAAAGTAGCTGAAATGAATTTATTTAAAGAAATTATCCTTATAAATAACTTTGTAGAGGAAGCAGAATGAAGAGAAAAAAGATAAAAATAATCACGATTGCATCGATCGTAGTGATGATAGTAACGGCAGTTTTATCCTATCATATTGAAGCACGTTCGCAGAAATTACCGGCAGTTGTCCGCAGCGAGAAAGTTGTTATCAGTACTGAAGCATCAGGTACTGTAAAACAATATTTTGTTTCTTCCATGCAGGAAGTGCAGGCTGGTGATAAGATCGTCCAATTGGAAAATTCCCGGCTTCCGTTTAAACTGCAAACCTTGAAGAAGGAACGTGAAAAATATGAAGCATTGATCTTGTCTAATCAAAGTGGAGATCACCTGAAAATGGAACTTTTCGAATTAGAAAAAAAGATATTGAAAAACACTACCGATCTGCGAAAAGCTGAGCTGGGATTAAACTCCACATCTGAAAAACTGGTTGTAACTAAATCCAAATTTGATAGTTCCAAAAAACAATACACTGCTCAGAAGAAACTCTATAATAAAAACCTGATATCAGCTGAAGAATTCGAAAAAGAAACTAATGATTATTTAGAAACTCTAATAAGATTTAATGAAATAAAAAATGATTCACTTTTAGTTTTCAAAGAAATGGAAACTATTCAGAGCATACTCTCTTTGCAGAAAGAAGAAAAATATATTCTAAATAACAACGGTTCAATTCTAGCTTCCAAATATCTTATAGACCTAGATAAAGTTAATGCTGAAATCAGTGATCTTGAGCAGGAAATTGAAAACTTGACTATCACTTCACCTATCAACGGAATCGTTACTGATATTCGGAATCGATCTGGAGAGAAGGTGAAAAATGGAGATGCTATCGCTGAGATAAGCGACATGAGTAAAATTTGGGTAATAGCTTTCGGAAATTCTTATAGTAGCCAAAAAATAAAAGTTGGAAATAAAGCAATTATCTACTGTGCAAACGGGGGGAAAATCAAAGGTGAAGTTGCTACAGTTTCTCCTGTAATGGAAAAAGTGAAAGCTCTTAACTCTTCATTTGAGACAGTGAATACCTATGCTAAAATTGAGATTGTTTTCGATGATCAGCAGCTTGCTCTGAAAAATTTGACTCCCGGTGAAAGATTATTTGTTCGGGTAAGTTTAAAATAATTATTTAATAGTTTATCCTGTTTGCAAGCTAAGTTCTCCCGGCTTTTTCAAATGCTTTACCAAATTATAAAACAAAATTGCTGTGAGAGTAAACGATAATGCATCTGAAATAGGCATAGTCAGCCAGACTCCTTTTAATCCCGGTACGACAATATCTTTCAATGTACTATCGGGAACCCACGAAACAGAAATTTCGATTTTTAATATCAAAGGACAGAAAATTGAAACCCTGATCAAGGAAAAAATGACAGCAGATACTCATTCCGTAACTTGGAATGGCAAAGATGATAGTGGCAGAAATGTAGCAAGCAGCGTGTATTTATACCAGCTAAAAAAAATGATATTAATGAAATAATTAATTCTTAGAATTCAATATAAGCAATCAGCCCTGATCTAAGTCGGGGTTGAAATTTTAGATATTCAAACTAATGAATGCGCTCTGAAAGTTTTTAACCCATATGAGAAGCTACATATTCTGTAAGTTTGCCCAGGCTGTTCACATAGCTACCGTATTCATTATCGTACCAGCCCATGATTTTGGCATGTGTGACAGGAATATTAATATCTTGCGGATTTTGAATTCCAACAGCCGAAAGAGCATCGGAAGATACCTTCAGGAAACCAGTTCTGGCATGAGTTGCCTGTCCTTCAATGATAATTGCAGCTGGAAAGCCCAGCAAATCACTGGAGACATTCTGTCTGGTGGAAAAATGGAGTAATCCTTTCTGTGATCCTTTGGCTACTATTTTGTAAATATTATTGATATAATCACCGTTCAGGATCGGCATGGCATCTTCATCCAGCCGGGAATTAAAGGTAATATTAAGAGAGATCATCGACACTGTGCTGGTAGGGATCCTGATTGAATCTGCCATAAAGCCGAAGCTGATGATTTGAGGTAGCACTTTTTCCAGTGTCTTAGCTGCTCCAGTTGTTGAAAGAATTATATTGTTCAGTACTGACCGGTTTTTTCTCAGATCCCTTGCCCATGTACCAGGCACAGAATCCAGTACGCTTTGAGTATTGGTGGCAGCATGCACTGTGGTCATTGAGGCTGTAAGAATATCATTGGTCTCTTTATCTTCCAGCAAGGGATTTATCATATGGGCTAACCCAGTTGTTGTGCAACTGGCTGCCGAAATAACTTCATGCTCAATCGGGTTATAATCCAGATGATTGATCCCATAAATCAGGGTGGGATATTTACTAGTATCGGTGATCGCTTTATTTTTGATTTTAAAAGGAGCACTTGTGATCACTTTTTGTGCACCTGCCGCCAGATGCCCTAGCACACTTCCCTTGGTAGTGCTGTCCGATATTGTAGGATCCAGGAATTTGCCAGTACATTCGACCACTAATCTTACCCCCTCTTTTTTCCAGTTAATATCGCGGGGATTTCGATCTTTTTTCAGGAATTTTATAGGAAATCCATCAATCTCGATTACACTGTTTTCCCTATCCTGGATCTTTATACTGCAGGTTTTTCCTGAATAACCATAGAGGAAATGGTTCAAAGTACAATAGGTTGTATCTGAACTGATCGTCTGGATCAGATCATTTAGGCTGTTTCCAACTTCTCTTCCCACATTGACAACTATTCCGTCAAATTTCCTGTTCAGAAGATGGTACCAGAGTGTCAGCTTACCAATACGCCCTAATCCATTGATTCCTATTAAATTCTTACAACTTAAATTAGTGTTCATATCATACTCCTTCTTATAAATTTATTATAACTCCTGAATTGTTAAAGGATAGTTGCCCTTATAAACGATCCCGTTGCTTCCATCAATCGCAATCAAATCAAATGTTTTAAACATATTACCATTAATAATACATTCCTTATCGTTCTCATTAACTATCATATTATCGCAGTTCACTATGCAGATCTTTCCCAGATTGGCGGCAGTAACAGCAGCATGAGAGGTCGCTCCTCCTTTTCCCGTTACCAGTCCTTCACATTCAAATATGATCTCAATATCATCTGGAACGGTATCCGGTCGGACAAGAACTGCATTTTGATCCGGATTTTTTTGTTTCAATGCTTTCAGATCCTCCAGATCAAATACAACTGCGCCGTTAAGGACTTCATTCCCGATGCCTATTCCACAGGAGACCTCCTTCATATCCGTACTGGGAATGGCAAAGATCTTCTTTTCTTCACTTTGTACAACTTTCATATCCCTGGTCTGTAGAATATAAAGATCCTCAGGTTCAGAAGTTTCAAAAGTAAACTCAATTTCCTGATAGCCAAAACCGTGATCTTCGGTAAGTTTCTGCGATATCTCTTCCAGCTTCTCATAGATTTTCGGGAATGCTGTCTCCAGCGAAACAGGAGCATTCTGATAATATTTCAGACGTTGGCTTTCACTCACCGGCAAGGGATTAACCAGCCCGGCAACGATATCTTCTCCCTGGCTCAGAAAAGAGAAATCCCCCACGATGCTAATACCCGATACATTGTCCTGCACATTATGGGTAAAAAGCACCCCTGAACCAGATTCTCTGTGCAGATTCCCCAGCACCATCTGTTGCACGATCACAGCTGTGCCCCATTCATCTGCAATATGCATGTAATCTCTATAATGCTTGGCTCGATGTGTATTCCAGGATTGATAAACTGAAATAATTGCCTTTTTCATTTGCAGGAACGGATCACTCTCAAATTGAATATTATTATCGGACAGAAGCTTCTTGTAGGAATAAGCTATTTCCCGCATGACCTCAGGTTGAAAATCGATTTTCTTGCTTATTTTATACTTCGTCTTGAAATCCAGCATGACCTGATCAAAATTATTCCTGTCCAGACCATTGGCCATACCCCAGGTTTGCAGCAAACGCCGGTAACAGTCCCAGGAAGTCCAACCAAAATTATCCTGTTTGCTCAGTTTTTCAGTGATCTCGTCATTCAATCCAACATTCAGGAAAGTATTCATAATTCCTGGCATGGAAATGGTAGAGCCAGATCTAACACTGAGCAGCAAGAGATTTTCCGGATCTCCATATTTACGGTTTGTTTTACGTTCCAGTTTAGCTATATGCTTTTTCAGAAGATTATCCAGCTCGATGTTCAGAGAAGAGATTTTCGGAAGTAGAATCAGAATCTTGAAAACTTCCGTTGTCAGCACAAAGCCGGGCGGAACAGGATATTCCCATAAATAGAGTTTTTTCAGGTAAAAAGCTTTAGAGCCCAGGAAGATCTGATTATCCATAGTCGGAGTTTTGGTATAGAGTGAGCTGATGACCTTGTCAGGTTCAAAATTCATGATACGGTGAATTTCTTCATCGGAAAGACTACTTACCATATTTCTGAGATTATTCAGTATCTTGCCGATAAAATTATCGAAAATCTGCACCAGAAAAGCCGAGGCCAGAAGCTTCCTGTAGAAGATCTCTGATTTCTGAACAACGATAAGTTTCCTTTTTTCTTCTTCTGTTTTACTGTCGAAATCAACATATTGAGGTATGATAATATGCATCAGCTTGTTATAGGGAAAAATGAAGTATTTATTGATGATCTCTTTATTGCTGGATTCCATAAATTGAAAGATATTAATATACTGTTTAATTGTGAATCCACCAGCAGTTAGACTGTAGCTGAACATATCCAAATTAGAATCAAATCCCTGATCATAGATTCCATCAAGTGCCAGTCCTTCCCTGAATAAATGGATGACGAGATATATTTTTTTTAAAGTTTTCGCTGTAAAATAATTGATATTTATTTCTGATAGAATTCTATTAATGAGATTAGAAGCGATCTGTTCCAGGCGGAAAGTAACGCCCAGTGCTTCGAATTTCTTCTCGCTGTATTTTCCATATATGGAAGGAATACCATAAGCAATATGGCGTTTATGATAAATGTTTTCCCAACCTTCGCTTTCTTTCGGATCGAAGATAATCTGGTTCATTTTGCCCATAATTGAGTAGATAGTTTTTATACCCTTGATATCATCCTGATGGTTCAAACATGACTCCAGTAGATCAATATCAGTCTTACTGATGAAGCTGTAACGTTTTAAAATGGAGGTGATATTATTTGTTTCAAATGAATACTTCTCTTTTAGAAGCTGGTATAATTCAATGATAAGATGAACCCTTTTAATATCTTGCTCTTCATTATGCTCTAAATTTTCCAGCAATTTACTAATACTTTTTATATCTTTCAGCAGCAGGTCGTTCAGCTCAATACTATTTTCAGTACATAGTCTGTTTATAACCTCGTGAACACCTTTAACCCAGATACCGTCTGGCTGAATTGTATCGATCACGTTTTGCGGGATCACACCATTCAATCTTTTCAGGTTCCTGTCATACCAGAATTGAATGATTTTATAGGTTATCTGAATATGAGAGTTGTTTCCTTCGGTATGGGTTTGTTTTCGCAGGAAATGGATAAGCTTGTCATTTCTCTGCGAAATTTCATCTATCTTTGTCGTAACATCCCGCAGCAAACCTTCTGCCCCAATTTCATTGAAATAGACAGGGAAAATTCGGGTAAGTTGCTTTACACGTTTGTAAATAGGTGATATTCTAGTATTCAACAGGCGTGTTACATCTTTCTGAAAAAGATCAGTATCAAAAATAAATATACCGCCCACATAGAGGTTGATGATAAGAGCAGATAAAAGTTTCTGCATCAATTCCGGATCATATTCAATGATTGCTAGCCAGACACGGATATTCTTCATATGATTCGGATCAACTCTTAAGGTCCAGTCTTCTGTAAGATAAGTAACTCCACCGGAGACAAAACCAAATTCTATCACCTGCTCTTCATAATAGTGGATCAGGTTTTCATTGGCTGAATTTATAACCTCTTTCCCCAGTGTCAGGATAGAATCGAGGATCAGGCTCATGTGGCTCTGTTTAAAATCTGAGAAAAGCGAGAAGAGTTCATCAATTGACTGGAAGGATTTTTCTTCATTAAGCTCGGAACTGATACTCTTAATTGCACGATTCAGATCAATTAGAAGATAATTCAGGTGATAAACCATTCCGGGCAGGTGCAGCAGATAGAAGATATAGTAGAATTTCTCTGTAACGTTTTGAAAGACATCGATCTTTGCCCTGAAAGCATCGATGATATCAGAAAAAGTGAAGATGCTTTCCCGAAGTTGATCCCAGATTTTTGTCTCTTCCAGTCGTTTGCGATAGTAATCGAAAAAGTTTTTGCCCAGACTTTCGATCTCTTTTGTGTAATCGATTGAGAATTTATTTCTATTGTTCGAATACCATTTTTCCAAATCAGTAGTGGAATCCCAGAAATCAATATTTTTCCTGATAAGTTTGTGCATGAACTTAAAAACATGTTCCCTTATATTCGGATCTGATGCAGGTTTATTCAGACATTTTAGGAAATAACCTATATTACTTATATAGCTAAAAAACCTATTATCCAGATTTCTCTCAAAAATCTTAATGTATTCCAGCGTTAAAGATTCATATTCTGCAATGTATTCATATTGTTTACGAAAGAAATTCAGATAAGTGAAAACCAGTTGTTTATGCATTTCATGTGATAAATCTTCCTGCAGCAGCTGATTGAAAATTTGAAAGAATATATTTATTACTTCTTTCCTTTTTCCCACTTTTGTGTATATCCAGAAGTCACTTATCAAAATTTTATTGAGAATTTCAATAACGTCTTTGCGGTTAGAATAAGGATGGTGATATTCTTTTACAAATTCCTGAACTCTTTTGTGAATTCCCCAATAAGATTCTGATAAAGAAAGAAGCCATTGATGTTCTGCAGGAATAACAACGTTATCATCTCTTGTTCTTGCCAGATTTGCTTTCAGGGCTTTGGAATTTATTGTGTTTTTCATAGTGTTGTGATAAATTTAACTAAATCAATAATTCTTGCCGAATAACCACTTTCATTGTCATACCAGGCTAGAATCTGGATCAGATCCTGCCCTAAAACTCTAGTAGATAATGAATCAAAAATTGCAGAATGGTAGTTACTTTTAACATCGCTACTCACAATTGGATCTTTGCAATATTCCAGATAGTTTTTAAATCTACTTTCTGAATAATCTTTGAAAGTATCGTTGATCTTTTTGACCGAAACTTTTGAAGTAAGATGAGCAGTAAGCTCTACAAAAGAGCAATCGGAAACGGGAACTCTGGTAGCAAA
>Ga0075123_10001125_pt1 | contig 13668 bp, 7 predicted proteins | sample AntAceMetag02UKX_FD_69808 | JGI IMG/M metagenome (GOLD analysis project Ga0075123, IMG submission 69808) | Saline lake microbial communities from Ace Lake, Antarctica - Antarctic Ace Lake Metagenome 02UKX | ecosystem: Environmental > Aquatic > Non-marine Saline and Alkaline > Saline | place... | reverse complement strand
TCAACGTCCATTTGAAAGGCGTTGCGCTCAGACTAATGGCCAAAGAAAAAATAATAAGAGGAGAAAAAGAAAAGGCGATTGAGAAGGATCTGGCAGAAAGTATGAATTGTTTGGAGCAATCGGGCGATCCTGTACAGCTTTCAAAAACGATTCTTGAAATGGCCCGAATCAAATTGAAAACCGGCGACCGGGAAGAAGCAAGGCATCTTGTTAGTAGAGCTCGATATGTACTCGGCGGATACGTGGAAGAATTTTTTCCGGATAAATTTCGTTATTTAATCGAAAAAGAAGAGGGGCAAGGGGATTCCGACTACTATCAGAGTGAATACCTGCGGCGTTACCTGGAAATGATAGAGTCCCTCTATCCAATTGAAAGTCAGCAGGAAATTTTAACCCGGGTGCTCATCCAAACAAGCCGTATGTTCGGAGCAGAACGCAGTGCGCTTTTCTGGTTTCCTTCTCCAGGCAGAATTGACAAATATGAGGTGCGAGCGACCTCCAATCTATCAAGTACAGAAATTTCTTCAGATACTTTCAAAACAAGCCTTGAAAAGGTGATCCATGCGTTTAAAACCAACCAGCCGCAGGTAGGCAGGCTGTCTGAAGGCGAAGCACTGTCAGAATACCCTATGGTACGATCCGTGCTGTGCATACCCATTGAGGTCAGCGGATCCGTTAGAGAAATCATGTACTACGACAACTCATATCTTCAGGATGCTTTCAATTTTTTGGATCCGGAGACAATTCGTGATATCGCAAGACATACCAGCCTGGTTGTAGAACGCCGGTTCAACCATTTGAAAATAACGCAGGAAAGAGATGTCCTTGCTTCAATGAAGACACTGAGTCATGAACTGGACAAACATGAAATTATCACTAACTCCAGTAAGATGACACGCCTGCTGGAACAAGTAGATCACGTGGCGGAAACGGAGTCCACTGTGTTGATCCTGGGTGAAACCGGTACGGGCAAGGAACTTTTGGCAAACCGGATTCACAATAAGAGTCATCGGTCCGAAGAGCCGTTTATTGTGGTGGATTCATCCACAATCCCCGATGCCTTGCTGGAAAGTGAGCTTTTTGGACACGAGCGGGGAGCCTTTACCGGCGCTGACCGGCGTAAAATAGGCCGGATTGAGATGGCCAATAAAGGTACGCTGTTTTTAGACGAAATTGGTGAACTGCCACTGTCGGCTCAGGTAAAACTGCTGCGCGCGATACAGGAAAAAGAATTCAAGCGTGTTGGCGGGGCACAAATAATCCGTTCAAATTTCCGGCTGATTGCCGCAACGAACAAAAAGCTCGATAAAGAGGTTGCTGAAGGACGCTTTCGGGCGGATTTGTATTATCGGTTAAACGTTATTCCAATGCAGCTGCCGCCCCTGAGGGACCGGGTTGAAGATATCCCCGTTCTGGCCAATTATTTCCTTGGACAGTACATAAGAGATCACAAACAAAAAGAGCTGAAATTGACAGCGGCTCAAAAAAACGCCCTGTGCCGCTATAAATGGCCCGGCAATATAAGAGAGTTAAAAAACGTTATTGAAAGAACCGTTCTGTTGTCCGATGACACTCAATTAGAACTCAATCTTCCATCCGACATTCAGACACATTCGGATAATCCTTTTGCGGACTTTCCAACATTAGAAGACGTTCAACGCAGGTATATTGACTTTGTTATTCAAAAGACCGGGGGGCAAATTGGCGGGCCCGGCGGCACAGCCGAGATACTGGGGATGAACCGTACGAGCGTATATAGCCGTATGCGTCAATTAAAGATCAATGTTGAATCTTTAAGGAAAAATTCGGATAATGTTGAATCGTGTTGATCTGTAGAGCTCTTCTTTAGGCAGTCAACATTAAAAAATGTGATTTATCCCGGTTAGGGATAAAGTTGAACCTCTTTAAAATGTATTACTTAAATTCTGCCTTTTAGGACGAGCTTATTGCCTCGGCAATTAAATATGGCCATATTGGTGATTTTGTAATATACAGTATCCATGGAAAAGATAGATGGACGCACACATAGTCCGGAGACGCAATATGAGATCAGGAAGCAAATTGTTCGTCTTCGGAAACAGGGTTTTCTGAGCAAAGATGTGGCAGAGATTGTCGGCGTCAGCGTTGGTCGTGCCAGCAAAATTTGGCAAAGCTATAAGAAGGGGGGCAGCAAGGTCATCAAGCTTGGCAGACGTGGGCGCCGTACAGGAGAAAAACGCACCTTTACCACCGAACAGGAGCGGCAGGTGAAACGAGCCATGATTGACAAGACGCCTGATCAGATGAAACTTCCATTTGCTCTCTGGACACGGGATGCTGTGAAGTTGTTGATCAAGCTGCGGTTTGGCATCGAGATGCCAATTCGGACGGTTGGGGAGTATCTCAAGCGCTGGGGTTTTACCCCGCAGAAACCGGTCAAGCGCGCCTATGAGCAGAATTCGGAGGTGGTAAAGAAATGGCTGGAAACGGATTATCCACTTATTGTCTCCCGGGCGAAGAAAGAAGAAGCAGAGATTCACTGGGGCGATGAGACGGGAATTCAGACGGGCGCAAACCGTGTCCGAGGTTTTGCACCGAAAGGAGAGACCCCCGTCATCAGGCTGGTTGCCAAGAAGAGCGATGTCAGTATGATTTCTGCCATCAACAACCAGGGGAAGGTACGGTTCATGATATATCGGGATGCAATGAATTCCGAACTTCTGATCAAGTTCATGACCCGCCTGACCAAGGATGCCGGGCGTAAAGTCTTTTTGATTCTGGACAATCTGCGTGTTCATCATAGCAAAAAAGTTACCAAGTGGTTGGGGAAGCACAAGGAGCAGATAGCGGTTTTCTATCTCCCCTCCTATTCACCGGAACTTAATCCAGATGAATACCTGAACGGAAATCTCAAAAACAAAGTCCACTCCGGGACACCGATCAGAAACCGTGAAGATCTGGAAAAGAAGGCCCGTTCATTTATGAGGACTCTCGTCAAACGGCCGGCACATGTTCGTAGTTACTTCAGGCATCCAAAGGTTGCTTATGCCGCATAAAATTGACATGTTTAATTGCCGGAGTATTAAGAACATTTTCTGGATCTGGCAGAGTTGCCTTACGCGGTATGTCTGAACGTGTTGTTTGATCGTTCATAACCAGTCGTAGATCCCATGCTTTTCCTGAAATTTTTGACTTGACCGCACGGACGATAAAAGAGAATATATAAAATTATACGTGGTGATCTTTCTTAGTTCTGTAAATCCATCAATCTTGAAAAGGGGGATCGGTTATGTTTGAGAAGATACTGTACCCGACTGATTTTTCGCATGTGGCGCACAAGGCCCTGGATTTCGTTATATCCCTGAAGGATGCCGGCGCGGAGGAAGTGGTTATACTCCATGTTATCGACAAAGGGGCCTTTGACGCCATAGCCCGGTACGCCACGAAAGACATCGTGGAGATCGAAAAGAATCTCAAAAAACGGGCAACGGCCGAGATACGGCCGATAGAGGAAAAATTGAAAAAGAAGGGGTTCACGGTCAAGGTGATGATCACCAAGGCGGTTCCTTATATGGGGATCCTGGACGTGGAGAAGAAGGAAAAGGTCTCCATGATCGTAATTGGTTCCAACGGCATGAGCAACATCGCGGAGATACTTCTCGGCTCCGTATCGGAGAAGATCGTACGGAGGGCAAAGACCCCCGTCCTCGTTGTCAGATGATGCGGGAGACCGCCTCAAAAAATTCAATCCGGCGGGTGCTTTTTAGCATCCGCCTTTTTCATACCCCTTCCGTTTCCCGGGAATGAGCATCTCCCTTCGGCAAATCAAGGATTTTGAATATTTCGTGAAGCGGTACATAGACCCGATAGCGGGATATCGCAAAGTTGGGTAATTCTCGTTATCGGCTAGCACCGACGAGTCCTCAAAACCGTGTCAGCAAAAAATTGATGATTACCGTTTGAAAGCCTCACCATAATATCCCTTGACAAGATACCATAATGGAGTTAGTGATTTAGCCTGCTGATCTTGAACTTACTATGTATGCTTGTGAACAACTATAACCGGGGGGGATTATGGTCTGATCATCTAAAGACCTGTTTATCAAAATGAGAGATAGGGCTTTTTTGTGAAGAGCTCAAATTAATACTATGATCGCCAGGACGAAGAATGGGATGTTATGCGGATCTGCATAGCACCCCCTAATAAACAAAAGAATTATTGATATTTGTATGGATGGCAATGGCTTATGATGGAATCCTTAACATGCCCTCGAGGGGTCTTATACGGCTCTACTAACTGTGTTTCGTTATTATACAGAAAACTGTCTATCTAATGTTCAGTGGACGCTACGCGTCCCCTGAACATGCGGCGGCTGCCCTGAGCTGATTCGGTCGGCGTGTCAGCATCCCCCACAGACCAGGAGGTTTCGTGGCGATCAGAGCCCGGTTATCTTGTCCGTATCATCTAGTAGGACTTACATTGATTTACAACGAGGCCTGATGCGCCGGATCACCCCGGAGATATTGTCTATGAAACGCATTGTCCGCTCCCGCCGGATCCTGGTCCTTACCCTGGTCATTTTCCTCCTCCTGTTTGTTCCCGTTGCCGGGAAAGGCGAACCCCGGCCCCGTATCGGTCTGGTCCTGAGTGGCGGGGGGGCGCGGGGCCTTGCCCATATCGGTGTACTCAAGGTCCTGGAGGAGATGCGAATTCCGGTGGATGTTATCGCTGGAACGAGCATGGGGAGTATCGTGGGCGGCCTGTACGCGTCAGGGCTATCGCCCGCGGAGCTGGAGGCGATCGTCACCAGTGTCGAATGGAACAAGGCCTTCCGGGATAAACCGCCGCTGGAGGAGCAACCCTTCCGGCGGAAACAGGACACCCAGCAGTATCAAATCGATTTCGAGCTCGGGTTCAAGAACGGACAGTTCGCCGTTCCCCGGGGGTTTGTGCAGGGTCAGGGCCTGAATTATATCCTTACTATGGCGCTGATCCACCAGGCCGCGGTCAGGGATTTCGATCGTCTGCCCGTTCCGTTCCGTGCCGTGGCGGCTGATATTGAAACGGGGGAGGCGGTTGTTATTGGGAAGGGGGATCTGGCGACGGCCCTCCGGGCGAGCATGTCCATCCCCGGGGTATTCGCCCCGGTGGAGATGGAGGGGAAGATGCTCGTCGATGGCGGGATCGCGGACAACCTCCCCATGGACGTGGCACGGCAGATGGGGGCTGATGTCCTGATCTGCGTCGACATCGGCACCAACCTGCGTCCCCGGGACAAACTCCAGTCGGCGGGCAGCATCACGGCCCAGGTCATGACGATCCTTATCCAACGCAATGTTTCCGCCCAGCTCGCGACCCTGCGACCGGAGGATATTCTGATCAAGCCGGAACTCGGCGACGCGGGGACAACGGATTTTACGAAGGCTTCCACGATCCTGAAGATCGGAGAGAACGCGGCCCGGGCGATGAAACCCCAACTGGCCGGACTGTCGCGCTCTGATGTTGAGTACGCGGCGTACCTTCGCAGACAGCGGCAGGGATCGAAAGAGATGCCGATCATTGACGAGGTCAAAATTGTCAACAAATCAGGCCTGTCCGACGCGGTCCTGGCGGCCCAGGTCGAAACACAACCGGGGGAGCAGCTCGACGATAAGCGGCTCTATCAGGATCTGTCGAGACTGTATAACCTCGGCATATTCGAGCGGGTGGATATGCGTCTCGAAGAGGATGATCAAGGGAAAACCGGTCTGACCCTGACCCCGGTCGGCAAGAAATGGGGACAGACGAACATCCGCTTCGGCTTCAGTATCGATGATAACTTCCAGGGTTCGAATGCCTATACGATCTCGGCCATCATCAACCAGATGGAAATGAACCGTCTGGGCGCGGAGTGGCGCAACGAATTTCAGATTGGCGATCTGATGCGAATCAATTCGGAGTTCTACCAGCCCCTCGACGCGTCGACGCACTTCTTCGTCGCCCCGCTTCTCTCCTACCAGGAGCGGAATGTCAATACCTTTGACGCTCATGGGAACACTGTGGTGCAGTACCGGGTCAAGATGCTGAAAGCCGGTCTGGATCTGGGGCGGCAATTCGACGATTGGGGCGAGATTCGTGTCGGGCTCCGGCGAGGCTACGGGACGTACGGGGTTAATATCGGTGACCCTTCGCTGGGTTCGGAAAACTTTAACCGGGGTGGAACTTTTGCAGCCTTCCGTTACAATACCATTGATAATTTCGACTATCCGCAGCACGGAGCCGATGCAAACATCATCTGGCAGGCCAATCTCCGGCAGTTGGGGTCGGACACATCCGAGAACAGTCTGCTCCTGAGCGGTACCAAGGCCATCACCTGGGGGGACAATACCCTGTTACCCAGGATTGAGGTGCAGACAATGCTGAATGGTGATGGGCTATTGCAGGATTCATTCAGCATCGGCGGTTTTCTCAATCTATCAGGACACATGGCGGATGAACTCTCCGGGCAGCATACCGTCCTCGGAAGTCTTGTATATCTGCGGAAAATCAGCCATCTCGGACTGGGAAATCTCAAGATGCAGATGTTCTGGGGCGGATCTGTGGAAGCGGGGAATGCCTGGAATCGCCGTGAGGATATCTCTTTCTCCACGCTGATGGCGGCGGGGAGTGTTTTTATCGGTGCCGATTCCTTTCTCGGTCCGGCCTATATCGGTTACGGACAGGCGGAAGGCGGGCAACAGATGGTCTATTTCTCGATCGGCCAGAAGTTCTAAGAAGAACTGACTGTACCTACCGAGCCAACAAAGCCTACATGTAGAGAAAATCGATCATTACCGAAGAAATCTACGTGTCTCCTTCACTTGCAGAACCGTTTTTTTGCTTAAACTCACATCAGGGGCGAGGGGGTGGGAAGAAGGTTAGGCACTAAACGCCAGAAAAAACAAAAGGGGTCGCGATTATCTCGCAACCCCTTGTTTTATTATTGGCGTCCCCACGGGGAGTCGAACCCCGGCTGCCGGCGTGAAAAGCCGGTGTCCTAGGCCACTAGACGATGGGGACGCGTTATGATGTCATCATGGTATCATCGGAAAACGAATTGTCGCTTATAATCTTTATTGGCCCCTCTGTCAACAATAAATTGGTCCATTCGTGAATCCTCTTTCACCTCTGACGGTGTCTTAAAAAATCCTGCCATGCCCCGAAACCGAGGGGCCATAACGCACCATTCTCACTTCGAAAGAATATACGTTGAAGGGGCGGAATTTTTCCTTGACAACGTGTGCTTTATCGCTTATTAAAAGCGTGACCCATGGTCATATTTTGACCTTTGTTTAGATGCAAGCCCTGTTTGCCACTGCATGCCGGCACTGGGAGCATTTAAAACAAGCGCGTAAACGGGGGGAACGCGATTGGCTCAGGAGAGACGCAGAGAGAAAGAGAAGCAGCAGAGGAGAAAAACCATCCTCAGGGCTGCCCGGCGGCTGTTCTTCAAGCAGGGGAACAGGCCTGTCACCATTGCAGATATCGCGAAGAAGGCCGAACTGAGCAAGGGGGCGATCTATCTCTATTTCGACAGTAAGGAGGAGATATGCGCCCAGATACTGCTGGATGATATCGGGAGAGTTCATAACGAAGTCTTACCCATATTTGACGGTAAGAGTAGTGCGTCAGAGGTCCTGATGGGCTTTGCCCATCTGTATGAGGATTTTTTCCTGAAGGACAGGGAACTGTTCAGGTTCCTGATGAATTTTATGATGCATGCTGATAATCTGAACCTTTCAAATGACACAAATCAAAGAATTATCCAGGAAACAAACAAGGCAATCTCTGTTACTGAAAGCATATTTCAATACGGAATTGATAAAGGGGAGTTTCTTCTCAATCGAGAAGAAGTGAGGATCATGAGGGATGCCTTCTGGGGAATGCTCAACGGGGTGATCTCACTTCACCTCTTTATCGGCAAAGAGGAAACCAGAAAGGAGAGGATACATTCCACTATTGACGGATGTTTGGGGACTTTCATAGCGGGTCTCAAGAAATCCGCTGTGGCCTAGAACAAACTAAAGGTAAAGCAAAGCACTTGCTTTACACTTAACGAAGGAGGAGTGATATGCCGTATAAAATCAGGAAAGCCGCCGTTATAGGGGCGGGAGTCATGGGTGCTACGATAGCAGCTCACTTGGCGAATGCAGGGATTGAGAGTGTGATGCTTGATATCGTGCCTCCCTTTGATCCGAGTGAAAAGGATCTGAAAAAGGGTTTGACAAAGGAGAGCAAGGCGTGGCGAAACAGCTTCGCGGCGAACGGGCTGGCCGGCGTGACAAAATCCAAACCGGCAAGCTTCTTTTCCAAAAAGCTTGCGTCGATGATCACCATCGGTAACCTTGAAGACAACATCGACCTCCTGAAGGATGTTGATTTTGTGCTCGAGGTAGTAGTCGAAAACCTCAAGATCAAACAGGAACTCTTCGCGAAGCTGGAAAAGGCCGTGAAGGCGGATTGTATTGTTGCCTCCAACACGTCCGGTATCCCGATCAAGGATATCTCGTCGAAGATGGGCGCGAAGATGAAGGAACGTTTCCTGGGCGTGCACTTTTTTAATCCTCCCCGCTATATGAGGCTGGTGGAGTTGATCCCCGACGTGACAACGAAGAAGGATCTCGTTGCTTACATGAAAGATTTCCTGGAGAACGTGGTCGGCAAGGGCGTTGTCCTCTGCAAAGACGTTCCCAACTTCATCGCGAACCGTATCGGTACCTTCGATATATCGAACGCGATCGATACCATGGTTAGCAAGGGAATGTCGGTACCTGAGATGGACGCCATCATCTCCAAGCCTCTCGGCAGACCCGGCTCCGCGATCTTCGGAACGCTCGACCTCGTCGGTCTGGACACCGGCGATCATGTCAACAAGAATCTCGTCGCGGCGGTACCGGACGATGAGATGGTAGATATCTTCAAGGGCCCCGATTTCATGGCCAAGATGCTGGAGAACAAATGGCTCGGCAACAAGTCGGGGCAGGGCTTCTACAAGAGGGCGAAGAATGAGAAGGGGAAGAAAGTCAAACTGGTCCTCGACTATAAGACCATGGAGTATGCCCCCTTCGAGAAACCTGTCTTCGAATCCATTACAGAGGCGGCGAAGACAGCCGGAGGGTTCGGCGCGAAGTTAAAGGCCCTCTTCTATTCCGAGAAGGATGCCGCGTCCGATGTCGCACGGCAGTACCTCTGCAGGAATTTCATATATTCGGCAAACCGCATTCCCGAGATCGCCGACGCGGTGTACCAGATCGACAACACCATGAAGTGGGGATACAACCACCAGATGGGTCCCTTCGAGACGTGGGATGCTGTTGGTGTGAAGGAATCGGTAGAGGTGATGAAGAAGCTGGGTCTGGATGTCCCCGAAAAGATCACCGAGATGCTGAAGAAAAAATGTGAGACCTTCTACACGGAGAAGAAGGACGGCAAGTACTACTACGACTTCGCCACAAAGGGATACGTGAAGATGGAAGCTAATCCCCGGATTATCCTCCTCCCCGAGCTCAAGGCGAGCAAGAAGGTCATCAAGGAAAATGCCGCTGCTTCTCTCGTGGATATCGGTGACGGTGTGGCGTGCCTCGAATTCCATACCAAGATGAACGCTATCGATGGTGACCTGACCCAGATGATATACGACAGCTGTGATATCGTGGAGAAGGATTTCGAGGGTATGGTCGTTGCGAACCATGCCACGAACTATTCGGTAGGCGCCAATGTCTTTAACCTCCTCGTGGCAGTCCAGGAGGGAAAGTGGGATGATATCGGTAAAGAGATCCACAACCTGCAGTACGCCAACATGAGACTGAAATATCTGGACAAACCGGTCGTCACCGCTCCGGCGGGTATGGCACTGGGCGGAGGCTGCGAGATAGCCATGCACGGCCACCGTTGCCAGCCCTGCGGCGAGTCATACATGGGCCTGGTGGAAGTAGGCGTTGGTCTGCTCCCCGCGGGCGGCGGATGCAAGGAACTGATGGTGCGCTGCACCGAGGGCCTGCCGACCGGCGTTGTTGAGAGCGCAAACCTGGATCCAATCTATCAGAAGATCCTGGGGAACATAGCACAGGCCTCGGTATCCACCAGCGCGGTGGAAGCGATGGAAATGGGGTATGTTCGGAAGACCGAAGATCTGAGTCTCAATCGTGCGCACCAGATGTGGGATGCCAAGAACCTCGTCCTGGCGATGGCCAGAACCTTCAAGAGGAAAAAACGCGACATGATCCCCGTTATGGGTGAGAACTTTATGGGTATCGTGCATGCCTACCTGTTCAACATGAAACATGGGAACTACATGTCCGACTATGACCTGCATGTCACCACGAAGGTTGCGTGGGTCCTCTCCGGCGGTCAGTGCCCGGAGAACACCTTCGTCACGGAGGACGCGATCCTTGATCGCGAGAGAGAGGCCTTCCTCAGTCTTGCCGGCGAGGCGAAGACGCAGGAGCGTATTACGCACATGCTCACGACGGGCAAACCGCTTCGTAACTAAATTTAACCGTTGAGCCCCGCGGAACCGCGGGGCACCAGACGATAAGGAGGATTATTATGCGTGAAGCTGTTATTGTTGAGACAGTAAGGAGTCCGGGTGGACGGTACAAGAGAGGCGGTCTTGCCCAGACCAGAGGAGACGAGATAGGAATCCAGGTGCTCAAGGGACTGATGAAAAGAGTGCCGCAGGTCAAACATGAGATGGTCGACGATATAGTCTGCGGTTGTTCATTCCCCGAGGCCGAACAGGGGATGAACCTCGGCAGGGTTATAGGGCTTGGTGCCGGGTTCCCGATAACCACCTCGGGAATGACGGTCAACCGTTTCTGCTCTTCCGGTATCCAGTCCATAGCGGATGCTACCGCGAAGGTCAGGGCGGGATGGTCGGATATAATCGTTGCCGGCGGCTGCGAGACCATGAGCCATATACCGATGGGTGGATGGATAACCCGCCCGCATCCCGACTGGGGTGATCTCCCGATGGCCTATGTGTCGATGGGTATCACCGCGGAAAATATTGCGGCCAATTACGGCATTAGCCGTGAAGACCAGGATACGATGGGACTGGAGAGTAACCACAGGGCCTACGATGCCGTACAGTCGGGCGTGTGGAAAGAGGAAATCATTCCCATCGATGCCTGGAAGTACAAGAAGGACAAGAAGGGGCAGTGGGTCAGGGATACCTTTGTCTTTGACATGGACGATGGTGTGAGATGGCCCTCGACCATGGAGAATATGGCGCGGCTGAAATCACCCTTCAAGCTGGGCGGTTCGGTGACCGCGGCGAATTCGTCACAGATGACGGACGGGGCTGCCTTCTCGATGATCATGTCCGCCGAGAAAGCGGATGAACTGGGGCTGAAACCCCTTGCCAAGTTGACCCATTATGCGGTCGCGGGAAACAAACCGGAAGAGATGGGTGTCGGCCCCCGTTACGCGATCCCGAAGGTACTGAAGCTGGCCGGGATGACGACGGACGACATCGAGCTGTTCGAGATCAACGAGGCCTTTGCCTCCCAGGCCCTGTATTCCTGCAGGGAACTCGGTCTTACCGAAAGGTACTGGAAGGGCGAGATCAATCCGAACGGCGGCGCGATCGCCATCGGCCATCCTTTGGGATGCACCGGCGCGAAGCTGACTACCCAGTTGCTGTACGAAATGAAAAGGCGGAAACTGAAGAGAGGAATCGTCTCCATGTGTATCGGTGGCGGTATGGGCGCGGCTGGCATCTATGAGATGCTGTAGCATCTAACAATTGTGTCTAATCAAAAGAGCCATGGCCCTCGAGGTCATGGCTCTTTTTTTGCTTTACAATACAAATCGGACGGGATACTGACGAATAAGCTCGGTCGTGAGGGTGTGATACCGAAGGAACTAGAGAAGAGACAGGAGCTTTCAATGTGTCATTTCGAGTGAAACGAGAAATCTTTAGACCGGAATACATTGAGAAAAATAAAAATTCACCCTGAAGGGTACTATAGTCCCCGCAGTCGAAATGACAAAGAATAATAGTTATTCAAACCTCTCGAGGTAGGAGTTAGGACAATGAAAATCGGGTTCGTTCAGTTTGAGCCGCTGTTCGGCGATGTCGACGGAAATCTAAAAAAGGCCGGGGATCTGATCATGGAGTCCGACGCGGACCTGCTGGTTCTCCCGGAGCTGTTCAATACCGGGTATGTCTTCACATCGAAGGAGGAGGCGGTCTCCCTTGCCGAAGAGGTGCCGCGGGGCAGAACGACGCGGGGACTGTGCGAAGTGGCGAAAGAGAAAGGCGTCTTCATCGTGGCGGGGCTTGCGGAGAAGGACGGGGACCGTATATACAACTCGTCCGTTCTCGTCTCTCCGGACGGGTATGTCGGCAGGTACCGCAAGACGCACCTCTTCTTCGAGGAGAAGCTCTGGTTCGATCCCGGTGACGAGGGGTTCCAAGTCTATGATATTGGCATCTGCACGGTGGGGATCATGATATGTTTTGATTGGTTCTTCCCGGAATCGATGCGCGTCCTGTCGCTCATGGGCGCCGATCTGATCTGTCATCCCTCGAATCTGGTAATGCCCTTCTGCCAGGAGTCCATGAAGACCCGGTGTCTGGAAAACCATGTCTTCGCGGTAACGGCGAACCGGACCGGGACCGAGGCCAGGGGGGATAAGTCACTCTTCTTTACCGGTATGAGCCAGATAACGGGTCCCGATGGGACCATCCTCTACCGCGCCGGCGAAGATTCCCAGGAGGTGGGGACCGTGGAGACCGATCCGAAGGTGGCCCGCGACAAAAACGTTAACCGCTATAACAACCTCGTTACCGACAGGAGGCCCGGCTTCTACGGCCATCTCGTCGGAAAAAACAGGAAGGAATAGCCCTGCGATAGAAAAGAACCTCCCTGAAACCCCTTGACAATTTTCACAAAAGTCGTATTATTCAGCCGTTGCGTTCATTCAGACAGATTTCATAACCGGGTTTACTTCTTTTAACAACAGAAAGAGGAAACTATGGACGGATACTACCAGAGCCCCGTTTCTCATACAGAGACGGGGTTTTGTGTTTGCGGGTGACACAGTATTGTTAAAAAACCGAGGTGGGCAAAACGTTCGGAAAAGTTTTCAGGGGATAGTTTCTAGTAAATTATGTGTTATGTCCCTCTGATACCCCATATTCAGGATCTCCTGTGATATCTCTGACCGTCTCATGGCTACCCCCTGATGACAATCATAAACCGGAGAGATTACCTGCTCCTGACACTTCAAGACAAAGACACTTGACACTACACTTAGTCTATGATACCCTTTGGGCCAGAATAAATAATATTAACCAGATGGAGGTAGCGTTGTGGCTACTCTGGACGATTTACATGAAGAGAAAAATATAATATTATCGAATATTTCTAATTATGCAACCAAAAGAGAAACTGATTTGGTGCTATCGGAAAGCGAGAAATTAGAAAAAATAGAGCTTCTGATCAACCGCCACGGACAGATTGTCTTAGAGCTAGAGGAATTAAGAGGTAATAAGTCTATCCCAGTTTCCACCACAAATACCGCCAAGAAAGAAACACTTAAAAAAGACACTATGTCGCTTGCATTGGCAAGAGAGATAGGAAAGAGACTTCGAGAGGTGTTTTTAAGTAAACTGGAAGGAGAAGGGATTCATCTTCAATTGATTAAAGGAACGACTATTTATA
>Ga0075123_10001124_pt1 | contig 13679 bp, 8 predicted proteins | sample AntAceMetag02UKX_FD_69808 | JGI IMG/M metagenome (GOLD analysis project Ga0075123, IMG submission 69808) | Saline lake microbial communities from Ace Lake, Antarctica - Antarctic Ace Lake Metagenome 02UKX | ecosystem: Environmental > Aquatic > Non-marine Saline and Alkaline > Saline | place... | reverse complement strand
TCTTTGCCGTCGCCGCTCGGTGCAAACGTATCGGCTATTTCGAAAATTCGACAAGGCGTATTGCCCGCATTAAGGTTGGTCTTAAGAACGCCTGACAAAGAGCCTATAAGACTTCGGCGAAGCAGGTTCGAGCTTTTTCTCGATACGTCCTTTACCGCCAGATGCTCCGCGCCGTCTCCCGCAAAGAGTCTCGCTGTCGAATCGTCCACAAAACTGACCGTTATCGTCTCATAGAACCCACAGCCGTTAAGATACGTCCCTGTCGATTCGGTCAACTTCCCACGTGCATCCACCGGCACCACTTCGATTTCAATCTTCCGCTGCGTCGGTATTTTGTCATAGCCGTGTACCCGGGCTACTTCCTCGATCAGATCGACCTCTCGATAGATGTCACTGCGCCACGAAGGAACCGTGCAGGCAACCATATCGCCCTGTACATTCGGCTCGAAACTCAATGCCGACAGAATCTTCAAAACCTCGTCCTGCGGAACCTCGATACCTAACAGCTTTTTCAATCGAGACAATCGCATACTCACATCTTTCTGCGATGCCTTTTTCGGGTATACGTCCACAACACCCCTGGCGACCTTGCCGCCGGCAACTTGTGTGATGAGCTGTGCCGTCCGCCTGGACGCCCAGTCTATCCTCTCAATATCGACGATCCTTTCAAATCGAAAAGATGCCTCCGAAGGCAGGCCGAGCTTGCGCGACGTCGTGCGCACTCGAACCGGCTCGAAATAAGCATCCTCCAGAAGAATCGTCGTCGTACCGTCGTTTACTTCCGTATCCAGTCCGCCCATAACTCCAGCAATCGCCACAGGCCCTTTAGCGTCGGCAATAATTAGCATATCCGGATCGAGGTTACACTGGCTCTCGTCGATGCTCACGATTCGCTCGCCCGCCTTCGCCTTGCGCACGATTATCTTACCGCCCGCAATCTTATCATAATCGAATGCATGAGGCGGCTGACCCGTCTCCAACATCGCATAGTTAGTCGCGTCCACCACATTATTGACGCTTCGCAAACCGAGCGCTTCCAGCCGCTGCCGCAGCCAGTCCGGCGAAGGCCCCACCTTCACCCCTTCAATCACCCGCGCCGTATACCTGCCGCACAATTCCGGCTCGGCAATCTCCACCGACACAAGTTCCGAAACGTCCCTCGCCGATTCAGCCGGCTCAACCATCGGTATCCTGTATTCAGCCCCCGTCGCCGCAGCCAATTCGCGTGCGATCCCGATAAAACTCAGACAATCGCCGCGATTGCTCGTAACCTCCATATCGATCACCGCATCCGAACCGACATATTCGATCCCTTCGCAAGGAAATCCCAAGTCACTAAGAATCTCCGAAACCGCCTCGGCCGAACCCTCAACTTCAATATAATCACTCAACCAGCTAAGCAAAATCTTCATAACAAAAACACCGCCCAAAAAAACCCAAATTTTCCACCAATACAATACCCCCAAAACAAACCTCTGTCAACGCCACACCCCACAAAAACCACCCTCGCCTCGAAATAATCAATTAAGAGCGTCATCCCAATCAGCGAAGCGAACAAGGCCAGGACATGTAGGGTGCGATATTTCGCACCACTTATGCCCGGAAAGATTGACTTTTGTTGATGGATTCGATATTCTATTTGAAAAGAGGCTCAGCAGCGTAGCTGGGTAAGCATAAACGGGACATCCAGATTGTGATAGTAAGCGTGAAAAATCCGCTAATCCCTGTAGTGGTCACAATATTATGTCTTGCCCCTTTTCTGGACAAGGCGTTTCACGTCGATGATCCTATGTTCATCTGGCCGGCGAAGCAGATTCAAAAGAATCCGGCCGACTTTTACGGTTTCGAGGCAAATTGGTACGGTACGAAGCTTCCGATGGCCGAGATGAACCTCAACCCGCCGCTTGCCAGCTATTACATTGCACTGGTGGCGTCATTGTTTGGTTGGGGGGAAATTGCTCTTCATACGGCTTTTCTCATTCCTGCTATTGCGGTGGCGCTGGGGACATACTATCTTGCGAAACAGCTTTGTTCCGCACCTGTTCTGGCGGCGATGGCTGCCATACTTACACCGGCCTTTCTTGTCAGCGCCACCAATATAATGACTGATATGATGATGCTGGCGTTCTGGATGTGGGCGGTTATTCTTTGGATGCGAGGGATAAGAACAAACCAGTGGTTGAGTCTTTTGGCCGGCGCCGTACTGATAGGACTCTCGGGCTTGACAAAGTATTTTGGTATCTCACTACTTGCGATGCTGTTCGTATATTCCCTTGTGAAAAAACGCAGAATCGGACTGTGGACTTTGATGTTGTTGATTCCAGTGGTCTTTTTAGCTGCCTACCATTGGGTGACAGTAGCGCTCTATGGCAGGGGATTTCTGTCAGGTGCTGCTTCTTTCTCGCTCATGACTACCCAGGAGAATCCTACAGGACTGTTTTTGAATGTATTAGTTAGTTTGGCCTTTGCCGGTGGCTGTACAGCTACCGTACTGTTCTTCAGTCCGCTGCTATGGTCACGCAGGTTTCTACTCGCCGGTGTTACTCTGGTGATTCTGCTAACAGTTACACTGACTCTTGTCCCCCGGATAGGCGCATTCCAGACACATGGCGCCGCCGGCGCCAGGTGGCGGTATCTTCTCCAATTTGCTCTGATGGCGGTGACGGGTCTTAGCATCCTTTCGATTGCTTGTATAGATCTCTGGCGGTGCAGAAATGCTGAGTCTCTGTTGCTGTTGCTGTGGGTAGCCGGGACTTTTGTTTTTGCATGCTTTGTCTATTGGACTGTGAACGCTCGCGCTATTCTTCCTATGATACCGGCGGTAGCAATTTTGTTGGTTCGACAAATTCAACGACAAGGCCGGGCCCGACAGCCTGTGCGTTTGAAGCGAGTCGTCTGGCCGCTAATCCCTGCCGCAATTGTTGCCATTGTGGTCTGCCATGCAGATTATATGTGGGCAAATACCACACGAACCGCTGCAGCCAATATATGCAAAAGATTTGAAACGCATAAGGGAAATTTGTGGTTCCAGGGACACTGGGGATTCCAGTATTACATGGAGGCCGCCGACGCCAAGGCGCTTGATTTTAAGGCCTCCCAACTTCAACCGGGAGATATCGTCATCGTTCCACCTAACAACACCAGTGTAATAGATATTCCGCCCAGGCTGGCGTATCCTATCGAGGTATTTAAGTTCGCCCCACATCGATGGTTGTCGATAATGAGTATTTACCATGGTGCTGGTTTTTATGGAGCCGTATTCGGCCCAATGCCCTTTGTCGCAGGCAGGGTCAATCCACAGGAGTATCATGCTTCTATAGTCTTAAAGAGGTTCATGATTTTCCCACCGGATAAATAGAGCCCTTTGAAGTTAAACAGAAGTTTACATTTCTGCGCCCGGGCAGGAGTTAAATATGTTATGATGAGGCCCGATTAAAATGATATATCTTGTAAATTGCATAATCGCCTTTACTTTTATTGATACACTTGCCCAAACAATCCCTCACAAAATCTGTGCCTATCTTGACCCTGGAACCGGTTCGATCATTATCCAGGTGCTTATAGCCGGCCTATGCGGCGGATTGCTTGTCGTCAAACTTTGCTGGAGCAGAATCCAATCCTTCTTTAAAAACTTGTTCACTAAAGATAAAGAGGCGGAAAATAAATGAAGAACAGCAGGATTATGCAGGCTTCATTCCGAGACCCAGGTGGTTTTCTTTTCTGTCGAGATGGTTTGCTTTATCGCCAAATAAATACAACGTGCAAGCAGGATTATGACCTGTTGATGGACTCAGGTCTTTATAAAAGCCTGCTGGAACAAGAGTTATTAATCCCGCACGAAGAGGTCGATATTGCCCCCGCAAAACCTGACAACGCTTACAAAATCATCAAACCTCAGAAAATTAAATTTATATCATATCCATATGAGTGGAGTTTTACTCAGTTAAAAAATGCGGCATTGACAACACTTGAAATACAGAAAAAAGCTCTTGATTTCGGAATGTCCCTCAGAGACTGCAGTGCATACAATATTCAATTCGAAAAAGGCAAACCAGTGCTGATCGACACGTTGTCTTTTGAAAAATATCATGAAGGGCAACCATGGGTTGCTTACAAACAATTTTGTCAACACTTCTTCGCGCCTCTTGCCCTGATGAGCAGTAAAGATATTCGTCTGAACCAACTTTTTCGAATTTACCTTGACGGCATACCTTTAGACATGGCAAGCTCTCTACTTCCATATCGAACCTGGCTGAAATTCTCAATGCTTTCTCATATCCATCTACATGCTAAAAGCCAGAAACACTATGCCGATAAGGCTGTAAATGCAACCGGCCGAAAAATGACACTGTTTGCTTTCAAAGGCATCATTGACAATCTGGAATCTGCGATCAGGAAATTGAGCTGGAAGCCACGGGATACCGAATGGGCCGATTATTATCAGGATACAAATTATTCCGCAGATTCGCTTGGACACAAGAAAAAAATTGTTGCTCAATTCTTGGAACAAACAAATGCTGATAGTGTTTGGGATATTGGAGCAAACGACGGAATGTTCAGCAGAATCGCCGGCGATAGAGGTATATGGACAGGTTCTTTTGATATAGACCCATCCGCCGTTGAAAAAAATTATCTCAAGATTACAAAAAATAATGAGACCAATATACTGCCTTTGTTGATTGATATAACTAATCCAGGGCCGGGCATCGGCTGGGAAAACGAAGAAAGAACATCTCTCTTGCAGCGAGGACCGGTAGATACTGTATTTGCTCTTGCCTTGATTCACCATCTGGCTATCTCGAATAACCTGCCTTTTGAAAAAATTGCGGACTGTTTTAGAAAAATATGCAACTGGCTTATAATCGAATTTGTGCCGAAGAGCGATTCGCAGGTGAAAAGGCTACTGTCAACAAGGGAAGATATATTTCCAGGTTACACACAGCAGGGCTTTGAGAAAGCATTCGGACGATACTTCGAAATACAGAAATCCGCCGGTATTGAGAAGTCCGAAAGAACGTTATATCTAATGCGCAGGAACAATATAGAAATATGAAAAAAAAGACTTTTGTAATCCATCCTTTTCTGCTGTCTGTCTACCCGGTACTGTTCCTTTATTCCCATAATATAGGACAGGTAGACTTTCGGGAAATTTTTGCACCCATTGCTATTATTGTCGGAATTGCTTTGCCGGTGTGGTGTCTACTTGGGCTTATTCTTAAAAATTTCAGAAAGTCCGGAGCCATTGTCAGTTTGTTTTTGATTTTGTTCTTCACCTACGGCTGTTTCAGAACACTTTTGCCTGCAAAAGCACAAGCCCTGCTGTTACCCTCTGTATGGATCGGATTGTTTGTAATCAGCACTTTTTATATAATAAGAAATAAAAATACATTCCATACAACAACAACGGTACTGAATGCTGTTTCCGGTGTACTAATTATGTTTCCGGCAATAGGCATCGCTGTTTATCAATTCAATAATTCAGGATTGACCGGTCGAAATGGCGGCTCAGAGCCTATACAGGCCCGGGTGGATCCGAACAGCCAGGTGAACTCATACCCGGATATATATTTTATCATTCTCGACGCTTATGCCCGGCAGGATGTTCTTCGTGATATGTATAGTTATGACAATTCCGAATTTCTCAACTTTCTTAGAGGAAAGGGTTTTTATATCGCAGACAAATCCATGTCTAACTATTGCCAGACGGGTTTGGTTGTTGGGTCATGCCTGAATCTCTCATATCTCGATCCGTTTGTAAAAAAGATTGGTAAATATAATACTAATCGAAAACCATTGGAAACACTTATCGACAAAAGCTATGTTGTTACAGACCTGAAAAAACGAGGATATGAATCTGTAACCTTTGACTCCGAGTGTGCTGAAATGAAATTTCCAAGTGCTGATATTCGCCTAAAAGCAGGTGTTTCCATAAATACTTTTCAAAATACCTTAAAGAATTTAACTCCACTTCCTGATATTCTCGCGACCAAAAAAGTCAATAATCCATTTGATATTTATCGACGCAATGTTTTACACATCTTTGAGAGCCTTACTGACATTTCTAAATTAGGCCGAAAACCTAAATTTGTTTTGGCACATATCGAATTACCTCATCCCCCATTCGTATTCGGCCAGAATGGTGAGCCGGTGCGTCTTGAATCGAGATTTAACGACCATGACGGCGACTGGTTGATACGTCCGGGTCGAATAACCAAAACACAATACCGTAAAAGTTTTCGAGACCAGACTATCTTCACAAATAAGCAGATGAAAAAAGTAGTAAACAAAATTCTAAGCAATTCAAAACAGCCTCCCATTATTATCATTCTTGGAGACCATGGACCGCGTTCCGATTTGATTTGGCAAAACCCCCAAAAAACTAATATGAAGGAATGTCTCTCGAATCTCGGCGCCTATTATTTCCCTGATGGAGGGGCGGAAAAATTATATCCTGAAATAACTCCCGTAAACATTTTCCGCATAGTCTTTAATCATTATTTTCATACAGAATTTGGCACTCTGCCGGACAAATGCTATTTTTCAACAGCTCAACACCTGTATAAGTTTTACGATGTAACCGAAAATGTACAGAAAGAATGAGAGCTACGCTGCCATAAATTCCACTCATTTTCCAGTTGCTTTTTGTCCGAAAATATGTTAAAATACCCCCATGTTTGCGAGAAAGCAAAAACAACCTAACCACTCAGCCTCCCGTATCCCGCAAAATACGCTCTACGCTGTTCGCCCTATGCTATATGGGATACGAGATACGAACCTTTTTATGCAAAACAAAGCCAAACTACAAAAAAGTCAAATGAACGTAAATAAGGTACTAACAAAGGATTATGAAAAAAAGACACTTAGCGAACGCGGGAAAAACAAACCCAAAACAAAGCCAAACAAATCGAAGATCCCGAGGGGACCCAATTTTACCACCCCGCTATACGCTATCTTCCCATCCACCTCTTTACGTTCCCCTCAAGCACATCCAGCGGAATTGTCCCACTGTCCAATACAACATCGTGAAACTCACGCACATCGAAATCCCCGCCCAGTTCCTTCTCGGCCAGCTTTCTCAACTCCCGAATCTTCAATTCGCCGATCTTGTAAGCCAGCGCCTGTCCCGGCCAGACAATATATCGATCAACTTCCGTAACGATATTCTGCAACGGCAGGGCGGAATACTCGGCCATATAGTCAATCGCCTGCTGACGCGACCATCCGAAGTAGTGCATCCCCGTATCAACAACAAGTCGACACGCCCGCCACATCTCCAGTAACAGCCGACCGAAATTGTTGTACGGATCCCCGTAAAGCCCCATCTCAAGCCCCAAACGCTCGGAGTAAAGCGCCCAACCCTCGCCGTAAGCATTGAACCAACCAAAACGTCTGAAATCCGGCAGCCCTTCAAGTTCCTGCTGCAGCGCAATTTGAAGATGATGTCCCGGCATCGCCTCGTGCAGGCAAAGCGCCTCCAGCATATAAGTCGGCCGGCTCTTGAGATTGTATGTGTTGATAAAAAAGAAACCCGCCCGACTGCCATCACCCGCCGGACGCATGTAATAAGCTCCCGGTGCCTCGGACGCCAGATAATCCGGCACCTGCTTAATCCCAAAAGGCGTCCGCGGCAGCCTCTTAAAAAGACGGGGCAACTCACCATCCACCTTTTTCGCTATCAGCGCAACATCCTTTACCAGTGCCAGCGCCGTATCGGCATAAAACCGCGGATCGCTGCGCAGGAAATCAACAAAATCCCTGAAACCGCCCTCAAAGCCGGTTTCACCGATAACTTTCATCATCTCCGCCCGGATGCGCTTAACCTCATCAAGCCCCGTCTGATGAATCTGCTCAGGTGTAAGATCCGTAGTAGTAAAGTAGCGCACCAGGTACTTATAGTAAGCCTTGCCGTCAGGAAGCGCCGAAGCAGATATCTCCGAACGCGACGCAGGTACATACTCATCTTGCAGGAATTTCAGCAGCGACTCAAAACCCGGCACAACCGAGTTCATAATAGCATCCCGCCCAGCCCGGCTCAGTCGCCGCCTGTCATCTTCACTGATACGCTCCGGAAATTTCTCAAATGGTTTCACGAAAAGACTCTCATCGGCGTCAGCAACAATATGCGGCTTAACAGAACGTTCGATATCATTCGCCACCACCTTCGGCAATACAAACCCACGTTCGATGCCGGCCCTCATCAATTCAATGTGCTCGGCAGCAAAAGAATTGAACGCACTCAACCTGGCGATATAATCCTCATAATGCCGCACCGTATCAAACGGCACACGGTCCGGCAGTTCGGCGAAATCCGTGTGGAAGCCGTCAATATGAGTGATCGGCATCAGGTACTTCGAGAATCCGTAGGCGGCAATCGCATTATTCTTAATTCGCTCGAAGATGTCATAGTTTATCTGCTCTTGGCCGCCGAGTTCGTTGCGATCAATGGCATGCAAACGCTCAAGAAACTTCCGCTGTACGGCAATTCTTCTGTCCTGATCCGCCAGCGAAACCTTTGGCAGTTTATCATTAAAGCGATAATCGGCGCAACGAGTGGCAAAAACAGGGCTCTCCCTGAGCCGAAACTCCCATTCATCGGCGATGAGCCGCTCAAACTGCTGCGACGCGGCCGTCTCAACCCGAGCGCAGCCCGCCACAGACACCAAAAACGCTCCAATCGTCAAAAAATAAATTTGAGCTTGTACACGCGTTTCCATTGTGTCTATAATACCAGCACAAGACAATTTAAGGAAGTCTGATATGAGAAAGTACAGTTTATTGGTGTTAGTAGTCGCTGCACTGTTGACAGTGACTTTGACAACGGGTTGTGTGGAACGGAAGCTGACAATCAATACCAGCCCCGAAGGTGCGCTGGTGATGCTCAATGACGAGGAAGTAGGCGTATCACCCGTCACCGTTTCATTCCAATGGTACGGCGATTACGCAGTCCGAATCAGCAAGCCCGGATTCGAAACGCTAAAGACAAACCGCAAACTAAAAGCCCCCTTGCATGACAAGTTCCCCTTCGACTTCTTCGCTCAATTGCTCACGCCCAGGAGAATTGTCGATGAGTACGAGTGGACATTCGATCTTGAGCAAAAGAAGCAGATCGGCAGAGAAGAACTGATACAAAACGCGCAAGAACTAAAAGAACAGCTCTAACAGACGCTACAGAAGATTCTCGCGATACCAGTCGATCGCTTTTTCGAGACCTTCTTTGAAGCTGATTACCGGCTTAAAGCCTATCAGTTCCTGCGCGAGACTAATGTCGGCAAGTGAGTGCTTAATGTCACCGGGACGTGGGGGATCGTAAATCGGCTTCACCGCCTTGCCCGTCAAATCGTTGATCATACCAATGATCTCATTTACGGTAATCACCTCGCCGCACGCAGTATTTACAACCTGACCGGCAGTGTGGTCAGCGCGTGCCGCAAGCAAATTGGCTTCGACCACATTATCGATGTAAGTGAAATCCCGACTTTGCTCGCCATCACCATAAATAGTAGGGGGGCTGTCTTTCAAAATTGCCGTAACGAAAGCCGGTATGGCCGCTGCATACTGGCTGGTCGGATCCTGGTACGGACCAAAAACATTGAAATACCGCAGTGAAATTGTCTCCAGATCGAAGACATTGGAAAAAACCGAGCAATAATATTCGCCGACAAGCTTGCCAACAGCGTAAGGCGACAGCGGCTTTGTAGGCATCGTCTCCACTTTTGGCAATGTAGGCGTATCTCCGTAAGCCGATGAACTCGACGCGTAAACAAAGCGTTTTATACCGGCATCGCGGGCAGCCATAAGCAGAGTAAAAGTCGCATCGACACAGTGCTTGTGCGTGGCCACGGGATCGTCAATACTGCGAGGCACCGAAGGTATCGCACCCTCATGCAGGCAGACATCAATATCTTTCATCGCCCGGCGAGAAACCTCTTCGTCGCCCATGTCGGCTTCGACAAACTCGATCTTATCTATAATGCCGGCGAGATTAGCTTTCTTGCCGGTAAAAAGGTTGTCTACAACGCGTACAAAACAGCCTTGAGAAATGAGTTTCCTGCAGATATTGGACCCGATGAAACCGGCTCCGCCAGTGACTAAGAATTTGTCCATCAAAGAATCCTTTCAGAAGCAAGTTTTCAGCATATCGCTTTCGCTTGTCGCGATTCTGGTATGTTGCATTTAAACTGACCGTGCCAGTTGCGGCTTTTGATATTTCCTATAGATCTTGAATTGTTCCTTGAAATAACCGCCTTTCATTGACTGCACACCAAGGAGCACGCACCCGATTACGGGTGCGTCTATATCTCTGAGTTCTCGAATAGTCCTCAACGCCACACCTCTTCTTGTGGCTTCGGCGTTGAACACCAAAACAGTACCGTCAACAAATCTCGCCAGCATTTTTACATCGCTGACCATCAGCACGGGTGGGCCGTCGATTATGACATAGTCATATTTCTGACGCTGTTGCTTAATCAGTTCTTCCATTTGAACGCTGCCCAACAGTTCCGAGGGATTGAAGGGCAGAGGACCGGCATCGACCACGTCAAGACCGTCAATGACGTTTGCCCTGACCGCCTGCTCAAAAGTACATTGGCCGACAAGGAGACTGCTCAATCCAAATTCAGCGGTTGCCTGTTCTTGAGTCCCTTCGACTGCTGCTTTCGTTGCCGGGAACACTTTCTGCAAACTCGGACGTCTGAAATCAGCGTCTATAAGCAGTACTTTTCGCTTCTCAGCGGTAAAAGTCTCGGCAAGATTAACTGCCACCGTCGTTCTGCCGTCCCCAGGCATGCCGCTGCCGACAAGCAAAACCTTCAAGGATTCGGAAGGTCTTGACAGCTTCAGATTTGTTCGGAATCGACGGTAGGACTCGCTTATGACAGAATAAGGCGCCTGACTGACAACGTGACAAAGGTCTGTGTTGCGGACCTGCCTGTCTTCATCTGAATCGGGAATAACACCCAGAAGCGGGATATGCACGTGCCTGATTATGTCCAGCGGTGTTCTAACCAGGTCATTGAGCAACTCGATGAGGAACGTGAGCCCGATTCCGAGCATAAAGCCCAACATCGTACCGCCGGGAAAATATAAATACCACATGGGAGAACTCATTTCGAGCGGTGGCAGGGCTTGTCCCACAAACTGCACTTTTGGTGTCTCAGGGTCGTCATGCACCATTCTAAGTGTTTCAATATGCGTTTTGATTGAATTGAGCATTTCCAATCGCTCATCTCGAAAAGTCGTTCGCTCGGCAAGTAAAGTTCGGGCGGCATCAAGCTCTTTTTGTTTGTTCTCCGCCTCAAGCCGCATCCTTTCGAGTTCTTCATATCTTTGCTGGAGAATAACTAAACTGTCCCGAGCGTTCTTGAGATTAGATTGACGAATCAACTCCGCTATCTCCGTTTTTCTGATCAGCTTCTGTTGTTCGATCTCGTCTAACAGTTCTCGTGTCTGGCGCACTTGCTTGTGATTTTCGCCGAATTTGGTAAGTCGGCCGTCAAGCGACGCTCTCAAAACAGCAATCTGCTGCGTGAGGGCGGAGACGGTAGGGTCGCTCTCTGTCTGACTCTCAATCTGAATGGGAATGGGCCCCTTGGCCTGTTCATCAAAAGTTCCTATAGTGGCTTCAAGTTGGCTCAGGTTCAGAAGAAGTGTGTTTTGTTCGAGCGTGAGTTGATTGAGCTTATTTGTGATTGTATGCTGAAAACGGAAGGTTTCTGTTCCACCAAGGTCGGTTAAACCGGATGCGCTACGTACATCATTCATTGCCTTCTCCGCTGCCGCCAGATCTAATTGAACAATATCGTGCCTTGTTGTAAGTTCTGTCAGTTGTTCTGTTACGCCTCTTCTCTCTTCCACCGATCGAGAGGCAAGAAATAGTGTTACCATCTCGTTGACTATCGCCGCAGCCTCGTTCTTATCGCCGCAAGTCATAGACAGCCTGACGAATTCGGCATCTCTCTCGGCACTGACCCCGAAGTGTTTCTTCAGGTCCTTAAAGCTCTTTCTGGTTCTTGTGTCCGCAATATCGCCGAAGCTATTGAACCAGTTCGTCTGCCTGACCTTATCTCTACCAAGCAATTCCAGTAAAGTGCTTTGCTGCCTTATCAGGGCAGCGATCGATAAACGATAACCATATTGGACGTCTTTTTGCACTGCAGCCGAGATTACGGACCAGGGATCATTGTTTACGGGCGAGAGAACCCTGATATAAGTTTGGGACGTATATTTCGGTGCGTATGTCCGCAGAAGATACCATGCGACGCCCCCGATAATAAAACCCAGGATGGCCATAGAAACCATCAGGAACATATGCCGAATCAGCATGCCATAAATCTCTTTTGGTGTTAGTCCGAGAGCAGCTGCCTGTCTTGGCCGATTCGGACCCGCTGGTCTGTTAACAGTTGTTTGTCTCTGTTGTATCATTTTTAAAAGCGTAAAATATTTAACAAACTACTTAAAACCTTCAAATCCGTGGTTATTTGGTTAGTTTCCGTTTTTCTGTGCCTGCAAAAGCCGTTCAATTGCTGCCTCTATACGTTTCCTGACCGTTTCCGGTAACGTCTCTTTACCTATCTCGAGCGCTTGTTGATACGCGGCAAGGGCCGCCGGTATCTCCTTAATCTGCTCTTTTATCATACCCAAATGCTCATAGACTTCTGCAGGTGCGGAAATCTTGTCCTGTTCATACAACTGCAGAGAGCGTGTCAGATATTCATTTGCCATTGTATTTTTGCCGTTCTTATGCAATACATAAGCATAGGTATCCAGAAAACCGGGATCGTTCGGCTTCAATTCGTACGCACGTTCGGCATAATCGAGCGCATCAGCCAGCCTTTCATCGTTTTCAGCAAGCAGATAGGCCAGATTATTAAGAACACCTGACTTAAGATTAGTCGGCATTTTAACTAACAGACTTTCGTACTCTGTGATCACCTTATTGAGGTAATTGTTATCGGCGGTCTTGCTGTAAGCCATTTGAAGAACCCTTGCTTTTCCGAGGCTCAAACGAATGCGGCGATTGTTGTCAGATTTCTCTATCTGAAGACATTTATCGATATAGTCCAGAGCGTTGTTGTACTTGCCTGTGATCATCTTAAGATTGAACATCGCATAGTTTGCAACGAGCGAATCAGGATTGGCCTGCAACCTTTGGTTGCAATACTTCTCCGCTTCTTCGGTTCCAAGCAGACTGGACATTTTTTGCAGAGCATTGGTTGCGGCGGCATCATTCTTGCCGGCCTTATCAATGGCATTTCGGCAAAAACGGATGGCGCCTTCTTTGTCGCGAAGCTTCAACTTTGCTTCACCCATCCTGTACAAAGCGATCGGTGCAAAGGCATCGTCTGCATGCTTTCCGCCTTCTTTCAGTGCTTTGTCCAGCTTCCCGCTCAAAACAAGAGACCCCAGGTATCCATCGAGTGCGGATGCGTCACCTGGACCTTTACTTATGCTCTTTTCCCAAGCCTGTCTATACAACTCTTCGGCCCTTGCGAGTTTATTTTCTCTCAGTGCCAAGGCGCCGGCGCGCTTATACCAGAATGTGCTGTCAGGCAGTTTCTCCAGCGTCTGGTCATAGAATTTTCTTAGCTCTGCCTTATTGTCAGATCGCAAATAAACCTGCTCAAGCAATCGTCTCGCCTCTATTGGCGTCTGAGGTTGATTGATTGCATTTTTCAGTTCTG
>Ga0075123_10001119_pt1 | contig 13715 bp, 32 predicted proteins | sample AntAceMetag02UKX_FD_69808 | JGI IMG/M metagenome (GOLD analysis project Ga0075123, IMG submission 69808) | Saline lake microbial communities from Ace Lake, Antarctica - Antarctic Ace Lake Metagenome 02UKX | ecosystem: Environmental > Aquatic > Non-marine Saline and Alkaline > Saline | place... | reverse complement strand
AGGCAGGAATAATGACAAAGAAGGGAGCTTCTATTATGAGGTCAGTAAAATACATCACTGGATACAGTCAAAGAATAGGAATAAAAGACACAGAAAAAAATTTATATAATATAAAAGACTGTGAAGCACACGAGCGAAGGGCGACAAAAGATTTGTTATTAAAAGGATTCCCGGTAATATTTGGGGACATGATCGGTTCTCCTATGTGTGATAGTAGATATGTTTTGCGGGACGTTCCAACTTCACGAAGTGGTCACGCATTTATGGGTGCGCCATCTAAAAAGGTAATTACAATTGAAGATGGTACAGAATGTTTGAACGGAGAAAATTCATGGGATAATTACGGAATCCCGTACATGAACGGAAAAGGAAGAAGCGGGCAGTTCCATATTGAAGTTGAACACTTGGAAACATTATTCACTCCTTGGATATTTCTCGATGTTAGTAAGGTATGAAACAATTAGTAAAAAAGATTTGATTTTGTTTTAGATTTGTTTTAATCTTTTCGTAATGAATAAATTAGATTTAAAATCGTTTATGGCGCGGGAGGAATTTGCTCATGTATCAAATCCACGAAAACTCGCAGATAAGATCGGAAAAATTACAGGAAAGCGTCCTCGTGACGTTTCAGTCTGGGGGTGGGTTAATCGCGAAAGGAAACCAGTCAACCGGAAATGGATCAACTCATTGGCGCAAATTTTTAAGGTAGATTTTGGTGAAGAGTTTTTCTTATGATATATTCAGACATCGTTTGCACAACTGTTGAAGGAGGAAACATAAACACCTCAGTACATTTTGATTTTTATGGAGTTAAAAAAGAAGAAGATTTCTGGAAAAAGAAAATAACTGAATATATGGAATCCCAAAAGAATCCATCAAACATTGATATTTTCCGGTTCTTTGCGCTCAACGGATGGCGTCGTGCAGGGCGACTTTCGTTCTACAAAGAAAGTGTTGGAAAAAAGTCGAAAACCGACTTGCTTTAATCTTAAATCTGATTTAATATCTAGGGTGCTAAACAAAAAGCACCATGTACGAAGATTATTTATTAGAATCGGCAGGACATACTCACTTGGATGAGAGCAGACAATGCTCCCAAGCAGAGGAACGAGCTGATTTCATGATTGATAGTTTGGAGCATGGAGATTTTTAATTTTTAATTAAATGTTAAAAACGGAATTATCGGATTTTATGGAGGTATGGAGTTCACAAGGATATGTTTTCATACAGGATCAAGAACACGTTTTGAGCATGGGGAAGAAAGGAGTTGTCCTTTGTTTGGAGGAAGCAATGAATTTAAAAAACTTTTTAAATAAAAATCTTACAGATGCCAGCCATTGACGTAACCCCGATTCTTCCAAAACCTTGCATTTACTGCTCTAAAATATTAAAAACGAGTACAAGTATCAAGCGAGGGTTTGGGAGGGCGTGTGGAAAGAATCAGCAGCTAAAACTACCATTAGATGAATGAAATAAACACCGACATCGCTTGTGAACAATGCGGACTTAGTCTTGAAGAAATTTCAGAAAACGGTGAGAACTGTTTGGTAGAAGAATTTGAACACATTATGGATTTTGGTATTTGTATAAGCTGTCAGAACGATGATTGATGATTCTATCGAGCGCGAAGTATTAACTAATCTCGGGTGGGAAAGAGTAATGATGGATAAAAAAATAGTTGATTTATTTGCTTGGGCAACAGAATTAGAAGAAAGAACCCCCGCAATACCTGCTTCTGAAAAATGCATAATACAAAAAAGAAAAACTGATTTCTTTGACGAGGAAGAAACCTTTTCAAAAAAATTCCATGAAGATCCACATTTTTTTGACCAAATAGAACCGTTTTGTAAACCTAATCCAATAAGACAATGACTAAAACCCTATTATCGCTCCGCAGTAATTTCAGTTTTTTTACACGAAAACAAAAAAAACTTGATGCCATGGCAAAAATTGAAGCAAAAAAAAAGAAGGAGGACGAAAAGGTAAAAAAAGATAAAGAGTGGAAAGCGCATCTGAAAAACAGAGAACTTATTAAAAACGAAGTAGAACAAATAAAACAAGATTCTATGGCTTCATGGCGACAAGAATTTATTAAGGAAGAGCGGCAAAGAACTCTTGATGTCATTTACAAAAAAAATTACATAGAATTTTTGGAAAAGAGTGGTGCTTCTGAAGAAAAAATCCTATTAAAAAGTTTTTTAACAGCAGAATACGAGGGCTATCTCGGACTGTATCAGCTCGTTGATAGAATTAGAATGGATAAAATAAAGAATAAAAAATGAATAAAGAAAAACCAATCATCAAGCGCGTTTTCTTCTCGGACACTTCCGATAAGATGTATCATGCGGCAATTTATGACACTCACGATACTTGCGACTGCCCGGGATTCCAATTTCGGAATACTTGCAAACATATAAAAGAGTTACAAAAAAAGCTATATCACATAACCCCACAAAAAAATGGCTGATGGAAAAACGGTTTCAGTAAAAGCACCAGTTGACTTCATGTCGCTTGTGAAATTCGACAAGACAAAAAAAGATATTTTGGACTTGGCAAAAAAGAGCAAGGATTTGAAGATTGACGGTATGGAGGACAAAGAAGGATACAAGGCTGTGCATGAGGCGCAGATGGTATTACAGAAGATTCGAGTAAAAGGAGAAAATGATCGACTTGAATTCAGCAGGATGTTGATTGCTACGAGAGATAAATTAAAAGAATATCACGACGATGTTTTCTCTCCGGTTATTGAGGAGGAGGCACGATTGAAAGCAATGAAGGATGAAATAGAAGCGGAGAAGCAGAAAATCAAAGCCGCGGAAGCGGACAAGGAGCGGGCGAGAATTCAGGACATGGTTTCGCGATTGACGGAAAGCGGGGCAACTTACAATCCGATGTCGCCACAAAATAATGCAGAATATGGATACGGAGATTTAAAAATTGATATGGTTATGCTTTCAACGATGGCAGAATCCGTATTTGATTCTTTTATTGAAAATGTCGTAGAAACGAAAAAAATTGAAGATGATCGAATCGCTGCAGAAGAAGCAGAAAGCGTAGCCGCGCAGAAAAAACTTGACGATCAAGCGGCTGCACAAGAAGCAAAACAAAAAGAACTCGACGCGAAGGAGGAAAAAATAAGAATCGCGCAGAAAGAAATTGACGATAAAAAAGTGGAGGAATTAAAACAAAAAGAAATAGCTGCAGGAATAGAAAAAGCAAAGGAAGAAATGGCGGCGCAACTTAAAAAGGAGGCAGAGGAAAAAGATGAACGTGAAGCAGAAGAAGAGAGTGCCGCAGCTTACAAAGCAGCAAAAAATAAAAAATATATCGCATGGTTGGCAAAACACCATTTGACGATAGAAGAAATAAGCGGTGCGACTCCGTTGAAATCTGAATACTGGGTCGAAGGAAAAGACGGAGTATTCACTCTGTACAAAAAAATTGATGAAATAACTATTAAATAAAATGACAACATTACAAAAAACCGTTTACGAGGACGACAATCAAATAGTTCTTGTCAGAAAGGATGGGGGAGGAATAAACATAACACAGATATTCTCGGCACTATCATTTAGAAACAAAAACCGTGAAACAACGGTAACTATAGACAAGGAAACGCTCGACAGAATACACGACATATACGTCAAAAACACGGAATCAGAAGTGATTCCGATTGAGCTTCTCGGATTAAGTAGGGGTACAGAAAACGCCCTACTAAACGAGGGGATAGGGACAGTGAACGACCTCCTGAAGCATACAGTCTTTGATATAGAGTCGATTCGGAGAGTCGGATATAAAGCAAAACGCGAAATCATTGACGTGTTGGCAGAAAGAGGACTATCCCTCAAGAAATTGTGGAGAAAAAACTTGCACAAAAGTTAAAACTCATTTAATATTAAACCAATGAAAACAGCAAAATACGCAATCGGCACAAAGTTCAAAAGAAGGAATCGCAAATATGCGAAAGTTGAAACCGTTACAGATATTTTGACAACGAAAAACAGCGCGGGTGAAGTTGTGAAAATAAGATACGCAACAGAGCATGAATTTTGCGAGCAAATGGTTTCAAGCTCATGTCCCGGAACAACTATTGCTTTATCAGACATACTATGAAAAACGACCTCCCGGTACTGGCAGACTTATACTCGCAACAAGCGATTGTAAAAAAAGAGAATGATTTAAATATACTTTTGAATCAAGAACCAAATGAAAAATGGATAAAGAATCATCCAATGGCAAGCGGAGTAAAATATATTCCGATTGAAGTTATTGAATATCTGCTGACTTCGATTTTTGTGAAGTGGAAAGTAGAGGTTCGGAAAACAGAACTCATTGCAAATTCCGTTTTAGTTACGGTTCGATTGCACTACAAAGACCCAGTATCAAACGAATGGGAATGGCAAGACGGAATCGGAGCCAGCCCCGTTCAAACAAACAAAGGGGCGGCTGCTACTGATTTTACTCAAGTAAAAAACGATTCGATCATGAAATGCGCTCCGGCGGCAGAATCTTTTGCAATCAAGGACGCGGCAGAAAAGCTCGGTAAGTTGTTTGGGAAGGACTTAAACAGAAAGGATGCAATGACTTACGAATCATTGAAAACAAAAAAAGTTTCTGACATAAAAGAACTTCCATGGTTGGCACCTGAATCGAATGATTGGGAAGAGGTGAAAGAAGGGCTGCGCGACACTCCGGGCAGAACCACGAAATATTATGAGACTTGGTTTAATATTTCAGAGGAAAATAAAAAGTTACTAATTTCATAACATGAAACAATTTAAAATCAGATGCAGTTGTCTTGGTCACATAATGAGTGAACCAAAAGGATATGGGATCACAGAGAAGCAGCTCTTGACCCTCCAAGACCTCGCTGTGAAGAAGTTAGAGAAGGGATTGACGGATAAGCAGGAGGAAACACTTGTGGGGCTTGTGGCGAAACGTGACGCGCCTCCGATGCTATCAGAGACAGCAAAAACATATCTGCGCGATTGGTTTATTGCGGAGCGATTCGGAAGGGTTCAGGAATTTACAAACAAATTTCTTGAAAAGGGGATTGCGGTTGAGGATGAGGCGATTGAATTGTACAGTCGGGTTTCGGGCAGAAAATTCATTAAAAAGAACGAGGAAGAGCTTGAGAACGAATACTGCACTGGAACACCTGACATTATTATGGATATAGTCACGGATATAAAAAGCTCGTGGAACATTTTCACGTTTCCGATGTTTTCGGATCACGTTGAAAGCAAATTGTACTACGCACAACTTCAAGGATATATGTATTTAACGGAAAAACAGGGCGGCGCGTTGGCATATTGCCTTGTGGATACTCCGGAGGAACTTATACTCAAAGAAATAAACAGAACGAAATGGAACGCATCGGGAACGCTCAATGAAAAAGAAGAAATGACATTATACGAACTGGCAGAAAAAAACATGAAGTTTTCGGATATTGAAGAGAAAATTCGAGTGAAAATATTTGATATCCCTCGCGATCACGAATTCATTGCTAAAATCCCGCAGAGAGTTCAGATGTGTCGTGACTATATTAAAACGCTAGAAAAAGCTATTTCATAATTTTTATAAAATGACGGACAAAATTTATTGCGGAAACGGAAGAGTTCTTACTACAAAGTTTGGTCAAATGCTCAAGCTAAGTTTGACATCGGAGGACGTACAGGCACTTATGGACAACATCGACAACGGATGGGTGAACATAAAAGTTTGTAAACGGAAGGAGCCAAGCGAAAAGGGAACAACTCATTATTTAGAGATTGATACATGGAAGCCCGAGAAGAAAGCAGCGGACAAACCAGCAGAAGCGGCAGCAGAACCCGCAAAGAAGCCCGCAGACGCAGAAGCAACAGCGGAGGACTTAGAATCACTCCCATTTTAAAATGAAAATTCCTGACTGGATACGAGAAAGCGAAAACCCGATGTCGAGCTTGTTCTTTTGGTGCATGATACCGGAGAACAAGAAAAGGATATTGGAAGAAAACAGGAGAGAGTCTGCGCGATTCGAGAAAAAGGCACAACTTAATTAAAAAAATGAAAGATTTACTCGTCCAGTTTAAATTCAAAAACAACATATTTGCAAAAGCACTTGAGAAAAAAATGCTTGAATATGGCATTGAGACAATCACAGAATTTTCAAAACTAATGATAGAGAAAGGAATTTTCTCTAACCGATCGATAAGGAAAGGAGAGGTTAGTTCGTTTGGGAATCTTACTGGAAATCCAAGACTCAAAGACGGGAGATTCAGACCCTCTGCAATAGAAATATCAAAGGCTCTAGGTGTTCCCCCGGAAGAATTATATCCAGTTGGATTATACGCATACGTTTCTATCGGATTAGCACTTCCAAAAATAGAGCTTGAAACAGATAGCAATAATTTCATTGCTCTTGATTCTCCAGAAGTGCTTTCTCTTGATTCGGGTGTAGATATAGAAGAAGAAGTGTCAAAACAAATAAGTAGAGAAAAATTCCACGAATTATTACAAGCATTATTCTTGCTCATTTCTTCACGGGAACGGAAAATTCTTACAATGCGTTTCGGATTAGAGGATGGAGTACAACATACGCTGGAAGAAGTTGGTATAGAATTTAACGTAACACGCGAGAGAGTTCGATCTATAGAGGCGAAAGTTCTTGAAAACCTAAGAAATAATAAAATATCAGAGAAGTTTTTTGCAGAAAGTACAAAATAGACTTGCTTTTTTCTTCAATATGATTTAATATTGTGAACGTAAAGCAAACAAACAATGAAATTCACAATTTACGAATCCGGGCAGATACTCTTTGATGGCAGGAAGTTTGAAAACTTTAAGGATGCAGAGGATGCACTTCAGGAATACTTCATGCTTTCTGAGAAAGAAAAGGAACAGTTTACGATTGAAACTATTCTTTCAGGAGGGGAGATTGAACTTCATATCATTCAAAATAATTTCTTTAAAAGAATATTTTGTAAAAGAGTTGTCACGGATTACGAGGAGGCGGTAAAAGAAGATTTTAATTCATTACGATGAGAAAAACAAAACTGGCTGACGGTAGAAAAGCATGGGAAGTGTGTCCAGAAAAAAACGACACAATCCCGGCTGTTCTAAATTTAGGATTTTTGATCCTTTCAATCGGATCTATGGTATATTTAATAAATTTATTTCAATGAAAAAATTAGTAAAACACCGAATACAAAGTGGGAAATGGATTGAATTTGCTATTGAAAAATGGGATGAAAGAGGACTTGATGCGATACTTTATACGAAGACATCAAGAGAAGAATTCAATGAGTTTAAAAAAGAGATTACAGAAAAATATCCAGAAATACATTTTGTGAGCAATGACATTTCAGTTGTCTCACCACATGTTATTCAGAGTCTTTTTAAAAAAAATCCTAACTATAAAAAAGCATGAAATACAAAAATATGATCAACAAGACAAAACTTACTTTTTCTAAAGTAAAAACCCCTACACCAAAAATTATAATAATTCTATTGCTCTGTGTGGCAGCATACTACGTTTTAAATTATTATTCGGTAGATGTAACCGTCTTTCGTAAAAAAAACGAAATTTACGCGCTTGAGGCGAAGCACGACAGGTTGATGTGCGAACTAGGACGGTACATGGAGGAACACGGGAAAGATGGCGCAGTAGGACTTATGCATTGTGCTGATAGGAACGCGGGGGAGATTGTGGCAATGGGAAGAGAATTTTCTGATAAATTCGCACAATGAGAAGAACAAGAATCTGGTTTCGCGTAGAAATCCCAAGATTTGCGAAAGAATTGATCCCATTAATTCTGTTATTTGGCGCAATGTTCATGCTTGCACCATTTCTACGATAAAAAACTTGCAATGATTTTAAATAAGACTATATTTACCGAGATGAACTACTCAAAAACTTCTTCGATCATAGCTTGCACCTCACCTTTGGGTAGTTCTTTTTGTGGGGTGCAATTTGTGATTGATCTATTTTTTAAAGAACTACAAAATGGCAGAGAATAAGAAATCTGTATTACTTTATTGTGACATTATTCACACGGTTGAAAAACTAAGTGATGAAAATGCCGGGAAATTATTCAAACATTATTTAAAATATGTGAATGATTTAAACCCAAAACCAGAAAATGAAATTGTGGATTTGGTTTTTGAACCCATAAAACAACAACTAAAACGCGACCTGTCGAAATGGGAAGAGTTTAGAGAAAAGCAGTCAGAGAACGGTAAAAAGGGAGGAAGACCAAAAAAGCCAACCCTTAGCCAAAAAACCCAAGCCTTTTCTAGAATAGCCAAAAAAGCCGTAACAGTAACAGATACAGTAAAAGATACAGTAAAAGATAGTGTAATAAGTAAGAAGTTTATCGCGCCTTCGCTTGAGGAATTTCTGGAATACATAAAAGAATGTGGGTATCGCGTAGATGGAGAAAATATTTATCGTGGGTATGAAGTGAATAATTGGAAGGACTCACGAGACAAACAGATCAAGAACTGGAAAATGAAATTGCGGCAGGTGTGGTTCAAAGAAGAAAATAAAATAATCAAACCAGAAAATATTGACTGGGAGAAAGTCACTATCGAGGAGGCGAGAGAAATGTTAAAGAACGAAGACTTATCGCTGATGCTTGAGATTAAGAATCCTACTCTTTACTTCCAAGCACAATGAATAATTTAATTGAAACATCGGAAAGGGCAGAAGCATCCTTCTTGGGTGGGTTATTGCTTGACCCGGAAATGATAAAAAACCACAAAGCGATTCTTCCGGGAGATTTTTCTATCAAGGCGCATAAAAATATTTATAAAGCGATTCTTGAATTAGAGGCGAATGAGCAACCCATTGATTTAGTCACCGTTTCAACGAAACTACAGTCGTTCGGGCAATTGGACGACATAACGCCAGAATACATTGCGGAGATTCAAAACGGAGTACCAGTGGCAACGCACACGCCACAATATGCCGAGATCGTAAAACATCGTTCTCTTTTGCGGGAACTAGAAACAGTCGGGCAGAGAATATCTAAAATCGAAGGAAGCCCGGAGGAAATAACACATAGTCTAGTTCAGGAGTTGGCGGGGATAAAAAAGAAACTGAGTTTCTGGAGCCCGGCAGAAGAAATTGAAACCATTGATCCAATCGATACAACGCGAAAACAATTGACGTGGGGAACGCCCGGGCTTGATCAAGTGATTACCCCGATTGAAGATCATCATTTGATTGTTGTTGCGGCAGAAACAAAGACGGGAAAGACCGCCTTCATCTTCGACGTAGCGATCAAAAACTGCGACGTAGGAAAGGTTTTGTATATATCCTTGGAAATGTCCAAGTCTCAAATAATAACGCGTATTGCGCGGGATTACGCAGGAATAAGAAAAGACCAGTGGCGGGATAGAACAAGCATCCCGGAACAGCAATATTATGCGTATAAAAAGAAACGAAGCGAGTTACTGGCGAAACAAAGCCTCGTTGCAACAGGATTGGACAATCGCACAGTTGGCGCGATTACCGACATGATCAAAAAAGAAGCCCCTGTGCTGACGGTTATTGATAATCTTGATTTAATTGATTCTCCGCTGCAGGAAAAAAACGATCAGCAGGAAAGTATTACAAAACAACTCGCAAATTTCACGACGAAACAAAAAACCCCGATCATCCTGATTCACCATTTGAAGAAAGGGGCAGAAGGGAAACAAAAGATTCGAGGGATCAACGCAATCAAAGGAAGTTCAAAAATCACCCACAATGCAGATACAATTTTGATGTGCCACAGGATGCAGTCAAACACGATGCAATTGATGCCAAAAGAAAAAGCACAGTTTACGGTTGTGCAGATTGCAGATCGTGATTTCGGCGCGGAAGGAGTAAAAACGGTGTACTTCAACAAAGGAACTTTTGAGGACGAATATCGTGGAGAAAACCAACCTGGCTTTTAATAAAAACAAAATGGCAAGAGACTGCCCCGATTGCGGCGAGGCGTTAGTTATCCGGGAAGACCGGGGAACGGGAAAAAAATTCTATGGATGCTCGGCATTTCCTGAGTGTGATTACACAGAAGAGATTAATGAATTCGTTGAAGGATGGGATGAAAGACAAATTGACATAAACAGGAAATGAAAAAAGTCGGAAATAGATTTGCATTAAAATTAAAACTCATTTAATATTCTAACGATGTACAAACAAGACGAGGCAGACAAATGGTTTTCATATTTCATCCGAGAAATGGCTGATTGGAAATGCTCGAAGTGTGGGACTCAGTTTGAGCGGAAATCAACAGGATTGCATTGTTCTCACTTCTTTTCTCGCAGGGCAGAGTCTACAAGGTTTCTGCCCGACAACGCAGATTCACATTGTGGATCAGTTTGCCACCCGTATTTTACCGCGAATCCGGCACGACATCGAGAGTGGAAATTAGCGAGACTGGGGGCGAGAGCGTTTGGTAAATTGCTGTGTACGCACTACACGATGAAAAAAAAGAACCGGGCAGAAGAGGCAAAATACTGGAAGCAGGAGTTGAAGAATTTATGCGAGGAGAAGGGAGTAGATTTTAATATTTTTTAAACACACAAAAGATGTCATTCTCAAATACAATAAAAATCTGTGGGTTCTGTGGCGAAAGATCAAAACTGAAATGTAACTACTGCACCACAAAGGAGAAGCGGAGGAACATGGTGTTGAAACAGATCGAAATAAACAAGGAAAACGCTGCGAAAGGATTCAATATTCAGGCGTTGACATTCGGAGGAAAAACCGAAGCTGAAATCCTTGTGGAATACGAGATAGAAAGCCCCGTCTACCCGAATGCCAAATGAAACAAAAAGAACCGACATCGTTGCAGAAATGGTTTGATTATTTAAGGATCAAGCACACGAACCACCAACGCAAAGACAAAACTTTTTCTAGACCAATAAAATGAAACAACAATACTATATCACTTTCGGGCAAGGACATTTGCACAGAATAGCGAATAAAATATTAAATCATGATTCGGTAGGAGTTATCTGCGCGAAATCAGAAAAGGAAGCAAAGAAGATTGTTTTGATGGTTTTTGGAGAAGATTTTGCAGGAATAAGAAAAACGAAGCCAAACATGGCAGACTTCCCTCGTAAACTAATAAAACTATGAAATTATCACAACTAAAACCGAATCCGAAAAACCCGAGAACTATCTCAGAGGATCAGATGGAGAAATTGAAAAAATCCATTGACTCTTTTCCAAAAATGATGCCGCTCAATCCAATAGTCTATGATGAGAACCATTTAGTGCTGGGTGGGAATATGCGTCTTAGAGCATTAAAAGAGCTTGGCTTCAAGGAAATTCCAGATGATTGGGTAAAGCAAGCGATTGATTTCACGGATGAAGAAAAACGACAATATATAATAAAAGACAACGTTGGATTTGGTATATGGGTCGCAGAAGTTCTGCAGGAACAATACAAAATTGAAGAGTTGAACGAATGGGGTTTGATAGATGTTTTGTTTCCAGAACCCGAACAAATCAAAGGAGAAACAGACCCGGACGATGTTCCGGGAGTTCCAGTAACCCCAAAAACGGTGAAAGGAGATTTGTACGAACTAGGGGGACATCGGTTGCTTTGTGGGGACAGTACAGTTCTTACCGATATTGAAAAGTTGATGAACGGAGAAAAGGCGGACATGGTTTTTACTGATCCACCGTATGGGATAGAGTTAGACACAGATGAAGAGAAGCTTTTGGGGAAGACGGCTCGCTCAAAGAAATATGATAGGATTATAGGAGACGGCGACGCGTTTGATTGCGGAATAATTTTCGACTTCTTTTCAGATGTAAAAGAAATTATTATTTTTGGTGCAGACTATTTCATCGACACTCTTCCAAACTTTGGGAAAGACGGGAACTTTATTGTTTGGGATAAGAGGGTTACGGGACATGAAGACAAAAAAAATTATGCAAGCGAATTTGAGCTGTGTTGGAGTAAACAAAAACGAGCAAGAATAATTTACAAACATGATTGGGTTCGTTTCTTTGGGATGCAAAAAGAGGACACAAAAAAACGACTACACCCGAATCAAAAACCTACAAAACTCTTGATAGACATTATGCCAGAAGGAGAAAGAGTCGTTGATTTATTCACAGGAAGCGGTAGCATGATTATTTCGTGTGAAAAAACAGACAGGAAGTGTTACGGAATGGAACTAGACGAGAAATACGTCGACGTATGTGTTACCAGATGGCTCGACTTCGCGGGAGAAACAGAGTTCAAATTGAACGGTAAAAAAATAACAAGAGAAGAATGGGAATCTTAGAAATTGTTTTCTTTCTGCCGGGCGTTATATTTCTGTTTTCAGGAATCCCGCAGACAATAAAAATGATCCGAACAAAGCGGGCAGACGATATATCTGAGTGGACGTATGGACTCACCGTCCTCGCAATAGGGATAATTTTTGCCGATGCAGTGACTCATGGAAACTGGAGCATTGCTTGGTCAAATGGGGTGTCCTTCTTGATCACCGGAATAAACTTTTTACTAATTCTTTACTATCAGAAAAAATGAAAGATTGTAAAAATTGTATAGCATTACTTGAAACGCTTGAAAAGCATGATAAAAAATCAATCAGAAAACTTTTAGAGCAACGGAAAACAATCACTCGAAAGCAGGAAGAAGTAGACAGACTCAGATCATTACTAAAAGGAGCAAGGCAAAAAATTGACGAACTATCCAAATGAAAAAACAACGAAAACGTATCGGCACACTTGGAACGCAATTAGTACAGAGGTTGCGGAAACTTTATTTTCTAGGGATTTATGGATTGCGGAAGAACAGGTACGAGCAAAAGACGTGTGAAACAATCGCGGATCATGAAATAGTGTGGGATGGTTGTGGATATGTTTGTCGAATCTGTGGAAAAAAATTTAACCCGGCAGAAACAATAACCAAACCACATAAATGAGTGAACAAATAACGAGAACCGAAGTAGACAGCCTTATTGAGAGGCTCGCAGAAACAGGAATAAATAAGGTTTTTGACCCACAATCGGGAGGGCTGATTAACGAGGAGGAATACCAAAAAGACGTAATGATTGGCAATGTGCTTGAGCGGGGGTTAAGAGACGCCATTTTAACGCCTAAAGTGCAAAGAACTATAACTTTATTGTGGGACCCCTGCGGACTCTCTAGCTCCCTCCAAGAAATAGCAAAGGAAAGCGGGTGGAAGAAAAGATATTGCCAACAGTGTGATGTGGAGCATCGCTATGGAGACCACGACACCCTCAAATCACCAGAATGCAATAACTTACTTGTATTCATAAACAATTTACTTAAATGACAAAAGAAAAAAACCGGCTACAAGAGGAGTTTGATGCGTTTACTGTTTTTGAGCCAGTAAAAGGCGAGCCACAACAGTATGAGCAGTATTTTAATTGCGACAGCAATCCTGAAGAGCTTTGGGACTGGATACAAAAGGAGTTTATCGAGCGGAAGAGAATAGAAACGTTTACAGATTTTATGTATGACAATACCATTCCATCGGGAGATGACATGTATGACAAAGGAGTAAGTGAGACACTTGAGAAACTAGACGAGTTAATTTGTAAATAAAAGGCTTCGCGACTGCCTTTAGTCGCACTAACCACGCAAACCTCAGCGTATGGGGATAACAATTTAATAGGATATGGACAAGTTATTGAACACGGTTACGCAAGGAGATTGCTTGGAAATTATGAAAACTCTTCCTGACAATTGTATTGATTTG
>Ga0075123_10001117_pt1 | contig 13731 bp, 10 predicted proteins | sample AntAceMetag02UKX_FD_69808 | JGI IMG/M metagenome (GOLD analysis project Ga0075123, IMG submission 69808) | Saline lake microbial communities from Ace Lake, Antarctica - Antarctic Ace Lake Metagenome 02UKX | ecosystem: Environmental > Aquatic > Non-marine Saline and Alkaline > Saline | place... | reverse complement strand
CTTTTAAATCATTATGGTATAAACTAAATCCAAAGAAGTTAAATGTCGATATTTACAACAAAATTTATTTTATTAAAACATTCTGAACTGAATTATTATTTAAATAATCTCTGTGATCTTTGTGGCTTATTTGTTTTTACCTGAATAGTTACTTTTTTTTCTAAACGTGGAACCGGGAACTTTAAACTTGGAACTCATTAGAAACTCTTTCCAAACACAAAATGCGGCTTCCATTGTCCAAACCTTTTACCGGTTGTATAATCAATATTATCAAAACCATAAGCATAATCAAAACCGATAATACCGATCATCGGCATAAAAATTCTAGCGCCAATTCCCACCGAACGTCTTAAATCAAATGGATCAGTGTCAGAGACGTTTTCCCAGGTATTTCCAGCTTCAGCGAATACTAATCCAAAAGTTGTTGGATTGGGTATAATTTGGAAACGGATTTCACTGGTATATTTGAGCATCACTTTCCCACCTGCTGAAGTAGCATAGCCGGCTAATGGATCATCGTAGCCTCGCAAAGGAGTAGATCGCGACATCCCTTCTCCACCTAGGAAAAAATATTCCAGATAGGGTATTCGTGATTTTTTGGTCCAACCATCAAGATAGCCAATAGTTGTGTGATTATAAAGAACGAATTTCCAAATTGCCGGAGTAAACCAACTGGCAGAAAAAATAATCTTTTTGAAACCAACATTCCCGCCCATAATGCCGCCTGAAAATTCGGTGGAAAGGGAAACTTCAGTCCCTTCAGTAGGGAATTCAGGACGGTTTAAACTATTTCGGGTGATTATTTGGGTAATACTGCTGGAGATCAAGGGCCAGTGTTCACTAACAATATTTCTTGGATTTGCATCAATGATACTTTGTACAAAATCGGATAATTCAGTACTGTCGATACGATATATCCAGTCGCCACGGAAATAATTGTCAGGCCAGCGGAACCGACGTCCCAATCTAAACGAACCTCCGCTGCTTCTTTGACGATAGCCAATCCAGCGGCTATCCCGGTTTGTATCGTAAAAACTAAATCCAGCAAGCGTTGGTGTATCTAAAAGCCAGGGTTCGGTAAAACCAATCTGGAATGAACGATAATACCTGCCAAAATTCCAATCAAAACTAAGTCGCTGCCCGTTGCCAAATAAATTGTTCATTGCCACGCCTACACTGCCAATCATTTTGTCACGCTCGCTCCAACCAGCGGACATATTCGCCATGTCGGTCGATTTCTCGGCAACGGTGAATTTCAGGTCAATTTTGTCTTCTCCAACAGGCCAGTAATCTATTTTCACATCAGAGAAATAATTCAAAATCCACGCTTCGCGCTGGCTTCGTTCTAACAATGCCTTGCTAAATACCATGCCCGGAGCAATACGGAGTTCTCTTCGAATTACTTTTTCCTTTGTTTTTGTATTTCCCGCGATGTGAATCAAATTTACTTTTACCGGTTTGCCTTCAGTAACCAGAAAATGAATATTAACGGTGTCCTTTGCCACAGGTTTCTCTCTCGGATCGATTCGGGAATAGATATATCCTGAATCATAGTAAAGTGAACCTAAGCGCTCAGCAAGCGCTTTTTGAATTTTTTCTGAATTATAGGCATCTCCTTTCTCAAAACCGAGCATTGATTGTAACTGTTCAACCGGAAACAACTCGTTCCCTTCCCAGGTAATATCTCCAATATAATAGCGGCTACCTTCATTCATGGTTATGTCAACAAAAATATCCTTTTTCCTGTAATCGTAATAAACAGAGTCCTGGGTAATTTCAGCGTCACGAAAACCCTCTTTTCGATAAAATTCGATTACTTTTTCCAGATCTTTTCGATATTTTTTACGATCAAAATCTGCGCCTCGCCACCAACGGTCTTCTTTGATTTCCTTGAATTGTTTTCGTAATTTGCCGTCTGAAAATTTTTCATTGCCGAAAAAATTGATCTTTTTTACCTGGACTTTGTTTCCTTCTTTTATTTTTAATCTTAAAATTACTTTCCCTTTTTTTTCTGAATCATAAGTCTCCGGAGTTATTTCCGCCAACAGGTAACCTTTTTCAGCGTATAATTTTTTAATTTTTCTGCGCGCTTTATTTATTTGATAGGCTGACAATACCTGACCCCGATAAAAATCTAATTTTTTATCAATATCATCTTTTTTTATTTTTTTATTACCGACCAATTCAATTTTTTCAAGACGGGGATACTCTTTGACGCGAATTATTAAATAAACGCCTCCAGCAATTTCTTTGTCAATCAAGACTTCGACATTTGAAAATAATTTAAGGCTCCATAGATTTTTTATTGCTTTCTGTATATCATCACTGGAAATTTCTTTTCCAGAAATCAAACCTGAATTGATTTGAATAATTGTCGCATCAGCGGTTTTATTTCCCTCAACTGTGATCCCCAACAGCTTGGTAGATGCACGTTGAGCCTGTGTTGAGAGCGGTAAAAAAAATATGGTTAACAATAAAATGAGCCATTTAATACAAAAATTATGTATTGCTCTTGAACACATATTTAGACCTCCGTAAATATAAGTTGGAAAATAAGAAATTTTTACTTAATTGTAAAGGAAAAAATAAGTTAATTTGAATTTTTATGGTTAATTTGGTTACTATTCAGCTATCACCACAAAGATAGGCAAAACTATTAAAAAAAACATTGGTTACTTTATTTACTAAAAAGGAAACGAATGTCTTAACAATATTCTCTTGTCATCCTTTCTCATTAACATTAAAGTATTATAATCATACTCCATCTGCAGCAAAAGGGTTGGATTAATTCTGTACTCCAAACCGAATTTATGGCTTATTCCGAACCCTTCATGTTGATAACGATAATCCATCCCCGCTTCCAATTCTCCTGAGTACGTTAAAAAAAGCTGATCCGCTAAATATTTCCCTACCATTAATTTTGTGCTTCTCAGTAAAAACAATTTTGAATCGATGAGATAATTACGTTCTTCATTAACATTCATTTCGATTAGATTGCGTGTAAACCGAGAACTAAAGCGCACCATGTCCAGCCCCAGTTTCTGTTCCAATTGCCTTTCAAATGGTCTAAAAAGAGGGCGAAACACTAAATTATCTGTACTGATACCAATAAGATCTGTTGCCATGACGCGAAGATTATCTGGTGAATAACCTAAAGACGCCAAAATTTCACCTTCAGTATCCCCCAGCGCTGAGCTTTCCGAGGTGAGTTTAAAAGTTACTTCACCTAAGCGCCCTCTCTTTTTAGCATAACCAGTTACCGGATCCTTAGTTAATAAAGTTAAATAAATGTAATAAGGGAAACCAGTTGAATCGGTAACCGTTGTCCTGGCTTCGGCATATATTATTGGCAGTAAAGAACTTTTATCAAATTCTACTTCTGAATCGGATTTATTTTCCATGTCAAATTCAACACCAGCTTTAGTGACCTGAAAATCAAGATTCAAATATTCAACATTACCTCGCGACGACTCAACAAAACCGGTAACTCCAAAAGTTTTGTTTTTTAAAATACCATTAAATGATAACCCTCCTACCCCGGAATCAAGAATAACATCAAGATACACATTATCTAACCCACTGGGTATCTGACGTTGATAGTGCAAATCGTTTCCAATTACTGCATCAACATCCCATTCCATGCTACGTAATACACTAACTACTGCATCTGACTTACTATTATTCGAGTTTTTAGTAATAAAGGGGAATGTAAAATTGACATTTTGCAAATGGATTTTTCCCCTGACATAAGGCTTTTTAAAAGGACCTGCAAAATAAAATTTTTCAGTTTCATTTTTCCCCAAAAAGCAATAATTTCCAAATTCATTTTTTTTCATAAATCCTGGAATATGCAAAGGAATACCCTTGGTCGCTGTTTCCAATGTAAATACGCCAAGATTAAGACCTAAACCAGAAATGAAAAACGGCTGTAACTTATCCGATACTGGATATGTTAATGAACGCACATTTCTAAAAACAAAATCTTTTCTTCGTATTTTTCCAGAAATATATTCAACATTTAAAAATCCATCCTGTTCCAATTTTGCTTTCATTGAAATATCTTTAATTTCTGGAGCGACATCTCCGAGCCGTAAATATCCATCAGAAAATTCAACTTCTCCTTCAGATATAAGGATATTTTCTGGGCTTCCAGCAAGCCTTATCCCCCATTTCCCATTACTTTTTGTTTTTTTACAAAAAGTTGTTAATTCAGGTAAAATCGATAAAATATTCCCATCGCCTTTCAATTCAACATAAAGAGAATCCTCATTTGAAAAAGGGATGAAGCCCTGACCCTGCATCTGAAACTCTCCGTTACGAACAAATAAAACCTGGTTTAGCCTGATCCCGTTCACTGTTTTTTCGTTTTCAGCTATTTTTGTTTCAATCGCCTGATCCGAATCCAATTGATCCAATTTCAACAATAACCGGTCAAAATAAAACCGGCTGAATTTACCCTGTTCAATTAATAAATTCCCAAAAAATTGTGGATTTTTCGATGACCCGCGTAACATAATTTTACCAGTCCCGCTGCCAGTTAACAAATCAGTATTATTAAACATCGCTATCAATGTTGAATTAATATCTATTTTGCTGGCATTAAAATCGAAATGATATTTATCACTATCCAATCCATAATTTCCGCTGGCATCAAGAATAATTTGTTCATTTTTGTTTATCGTAAATTTATCTAAAACAAAACTTTTATCTTTCAAAGAGAAAGATGTCGTTCCTGTGTAAGTTCCAATATTGTTGACAATCAAATCCGACAGATCCAGCTTGCACGAAATATTTGGATTTTTTAATGTTCCAAAAACTCCCAGAGAACCGTACAATTTACCCTGGTTGACAGATTTGGAGTCTCTAAATATTAGACGAGCAAAATCTTTTAAAGGTGTGTCCGGAAATAAAATATTTGCTTCAACAGCGTGATCTCCATTTAAATTAATACGACCATTACTTATTAAAATATTCTTAACATCAAATTTATTAATCTCTAACATTTCCGAATATTTTAATAAATCAAAATTGCAATTAAACTGACTACTGCCGCAAAAAATATTTGCATTGCCGGCTATCTCATTTGCCTCATCGTTTGATTTGACTGAAAAAATCACTTTTGCGCTTCGTTCAGGGTCGCCGTTTTGTTTATTCCATAAAAAATCACCATTGACTATTAGTTGATCTTTTTGACCTTCTATTTTTAGGGTCGATCCTTTAAAATCAAAAATATTTTTAATTTTACGTGTTTCCGAAAAATCATAAAGCAAACTATGAAGCCCAATTAAATTCAACAGTATAGCGACTTTAGTACCAGATAAATCAAACTCGGCATTCGCATTAAAAGGATGTGATCGAGAATTAATGTTCAGGTCAAATTTTTGTTGTTCATAACTAAAATCTCCATTAAAGTTGAATGTTGTGTCAGGCTCAAGAAAGGTCTTAATTTGTAAATTTATATTTCCGCTAAAATTTTCTAAATCTCCTTTTCCATCAACACTTACCAAACTGCCGCTGTTTTGCAAAGACTTGAATGGAACTTTCACAAAATTGTTGAACAAATTTCCGGATGAGTTTAAACTAAATTGGATGCCCGGTATTTTTTTGGTAAAATCAATTTTAAAAAAACTTGCTGCATTTACTCCTTCAATTTGCGATTTCAGGGGATTAACGCTTAAAATTGAATCTTTGAAACTGATGTGTGCGCTTGTGTTTTGAAAATGCTTATTGTTAAAAAACAATTTAGCACTTTTAAGCTCACCCCAAAGAGATGGATTCTCCAGTGTGTTTGATACATTGAAATGAATTGAAGAAAGCCCTTTAATATTTACCGTTGTATTAGGAACCATCTTTTGCATAAATTTTTCTGCATCGAACGCAGGTGATTGTACTGCTAAATCCAATTTGGGATTAAGGATGTTAATAATTTTTCCAGAAATTTCAACGGGCGAACCATTAAATAACAGACTGGAATTAGTTATCATACAATTCCAGTCGTGTATTTCCGCTTCAAGATTAATATCATCAAAAAATAGATTTCTATCAACTACTTTAAAAGTGCCATCAGTGATTGCAAATTGTCCATCAATATCAAATCCAGTTTCCCCATATTTTTTCTCTGCCAATGTAATTGTTCCATCTACAGTTCCACGGCTAATATCAAAATAATCCGGCACATAATATAAATCTTTTTTAATCAATTGATAATTGTTCAATTTAATTTTTAGCGAATCGAGATGACCTTTTACCAGGTCTATATTCCCTGTCATACTCAAATTATAATTTTGGGAATTAAAAACCTTTCCCACCAATCGTGTTGTGGTAGAGGCTAAATCTCTGGCGCTCAACCAGCCGTTAATATCGTTACCCAATATTATTTTATGGAAGGTAGAATCGATATAGCTGATTTTTCCATTGGAAACGGTAATACGTTTAATAAAATCAAAGTCTGCAATTTTTTTCAAATACTTTTCTTTATCTATTTTTGACGAGGTTGAATCCGCTGTAGTGTCTGGTGATCCTGTTTTTGTAACAGCATGAAATGTTATCTGAGGTTTAACAAAAATAATATCCTGCGGTATTTTTTGAGGGCGGAATCCGCTTTTAATCAAATTAAAAAAATTAAATCCTAACCGGACATCTTCCACCTTAATATTCAAGTAATTGTTTTTAAGGCTTAAATTAACTCCGATAAGATGGATTGCCCCAATAGAGATGTCCAGCTTTTTAATATTAAAATCATTGCCAACAACTGGCCTCAATGTTGTAATTAAATAATTTCTTATTTTGTCATTCGCGCCTATCAGGTTCCATCCATGATACAGAACCAAAGCAGTAAACCCAACAAACAGGGCAATGACAATAATCCATCTTCTTGTTTTCATATTTATTAAGTTAATAAATCTGCTGAGAGCATCAATTCAATCAACAACTATTCCTATCCCAACGTTTGGTTTACGACAAACCTAACAACATTGATTAGCATTAAAGTCCATAGAAAATCCTAATGCAGCACCCCGATGCATCGGGGCAAACAAACTTTATTTTCCACGCAAAGCCGCGAAGCTCGCAAAGTTGTGACACCATATTTTTCTTGGCGCTCTTTGCGGCTTTGCGTGGGATTTTTAATAAATTTTTGTGAAAATAACAATATTTTTGGCAATAATAGCATATATAACAATAAAATGGCGATCCAGTTTTGAGAATCGCCATCGACTAAGCTAACCCTTAATAAAACTACCTGTTAAACTCTGATTAAAAAATTAAAGTTCCTCTTATTAAAATGCTGTCATCATTTAATTAAAACCAATCATAACACAAAATTTTGCTTAAACGATGAAGAATTTAATAACAAGGATTGTTCTTGTGTTAATTAGACGTTTTGTTATTTCAATTTGTTGTATTTTGCCCTGATTCTTTTGCTAATCTTTTGTAACGATCTGTTCGCTCACCATACCATATCGTCGTTCTCGCTGCTGGTAAGAAAAAATCGCTTCATAAAATTCTTTTTTCCTGAAATCTGGCCACAATGTTTTTGTCACAAATAATTCAGAATAAGCGATTTGCCAGAGCAGAAAATTGCTAATTCTATTTTCACCACTGGTTCGGATTAAAAAATCTGGGTCCGGCAGATCAGCGGTATAAAGATGTTTGGACAATAATTGTTCGTCAATTTCTTCGGTAGAAATTTCCTTTCTTATCGCTTTTTCAGCGATTGTTCTAACAGCGGTTGCAATTTCCAAACGGCTGCTGTAGCTAAGCGCCAGGTTAACTATCAGCCCGGTATTATTCTTCAATTCTTTAATCGCATGCTTAATGCCTCTTCTCGCAGTTAGAGGCAAATCATTCAGTACGCCAATAGTTTTTAATTGAACATTTTTCTCTTTAAGTTCAGGCACTTCACGTTTTACAGTTTGAATCAACAGTTTCCAGAGACCAGTTATTTCTCTTTTAGGACGGCGCCAATTTTCTTTTGAAAATGTATATAAAGTAAGAACTTTTATCCCCACCTCACCACTTGCTTCCACAACAGCCCGTACAGAGTTAATTCCTTCTTCATGACCTCTTAAGCGCGTAAGACCTTTTGCCTTTGCCCAACGACCATTGCCATCCATAATAATCGCAACATGAGCTGGAATACTACCATGGGCTAATATTTTTTCTTTTAATTCATTTTCATCCACAACATGGTCCTTTAATCATGAAAAATAATTTTGCAAACATCTGGATATACTCGTTAATATTTATTTCGTGACATTTAAAATGTTACTTTTAGTAGTAAAAATGAACATCAACTCTTACAAAGCGCATGGGGCATATCGCTAAGAGTAGGTTTTACCGCTATGCACTCTGCTCTTTGCGCTATGCCTGAAGTGAAATAGATTATAGATTTATAAAAAGGTTTAGGTAATAATTACATTTTAACCTTTAACCAATATACAATCGTAACTCTCAAGAAACTTAAAGAAATCCCACCCATCCCGATGAGTCGTTCGTTTTATAAATTTAAAACAAAATCAAAAAAAAGTCAAGCCAAATTTCTGAAATAATATGACAATAAAGCTGATTTTATTGCAAAAAAAAATGCCCTCTTTAAAATAATCGAAAAGAGAACATTTTTTTATCTGTCTATAATTTTTAACAATTTTATTTCAAATCAGACAAATTCTCATCGATAAAATTGGACGCCTGGAGATAATTTCCTGCTTCAACTTCATCGGCAATGGTAAAACATTTCTCGCCTTTTTTTGCTTCACCTGATTGTACATAAGCAACTGCTAACTTATACCAGGCTCCTTTTTTATCCAGGTTAATTACAACTGCTTTTTCTAAATAAGGTACACCAGCTTTATAATAATCTTTTGATTGCTCCTGATCAGCGTCAAAATCAGCTTTCGGAACTTTAGCCAGCTGCTTCTCATCCATATCACGATATTTCTGCATGACTTTATCAGCCATCAACAGGTATGCATTGCCAATATTCACATTAGCTTCGTAGTCGTCAGGTTTTTTTTCAAGAACAACTTTGAATTTTTCAACAGCTTTTTCATAATCTTTACACTGGTAGTAAAGACGCCCCAAATTAAACAATAAATCTGCATTATCTGGATCATTCTTAAGAGCAAGCTCATAAGCAGCAAAAGCTTTTTCTGAATCATCAAGTAAATCATAAGCCATTGCCTTTTGAGAAGTAGCTTCCACATTAGTTGAGTCTATTGTTAAAATTTTATCAGTAACTTCAACACACTTTTCGTACTGTTTTGTATTGATAAACAAATTGGCAAGTGATGATAGCGCGTCAATATCCTTTTCATCTACTTTTAACACTGCTTCATAATTTGAAATGGCTGCTTTTAGATCATTAGCTTTAACATTTACATAGGCAAGGTTTTTATGGGCTCTCGAATCTTTTGGATTAATTAAAATACTGTTTTGAAATTCTTTTTGTGCTTTTTCTATTGCCAGACTGTCTTTTTCGATATTTTTAACATGTTTTATACCATTGTTGAAAGTTTGAGTCCAGTACTTATTGCGTAAATTTTCTATTCTATTTTGAAACTTGGAATTCGGCGCTCCCGACATCAAAGATTCAGTTATTTTTAACTCATCAACCATTTTTTCATATTTACTAAAATGCCCATATCCTTCGGCTAATAAAAGATGAGCTTCAACGTCAGCCGGATTCACCTGGACAGCTATGTTCAGTTGTTCCATAGCTTTATCCCAGTCATTCTGCTGATTAATATAGATAAGTGCAGATTCTACTTCTTTTGACCGGCAACCAAATAACATAAGCCCGACTACCAGAACCAGTACCCCAACTGTAACGATAGAGTAAATTTTCCTCATTTGTCATCTCCTTATAGCTTGATTAGTTCATTAAATTTCAAACCATGAAATATAATTCAAAAAATTATTTAAGTCAAGGATTATTTTTGGTTTTTGTTTTTTTCAAACAAAACGGCGGATAAAAAATCACCTGCTCCGAAACAATTGCTGTAATCAATTCATTCGGTGTTACGTCAAAAGCCGGGTTATAAACTTTTACTTCATCAGGCGCGGTTTGTTTTCCGAAGCCATACGTTACCTCTTCCGAAGCTCGCTGTTCTATTGGAATTTCTGCCCCGCTTTTTATACTCAAATCAAAAGTCGTGGTCGGCGCTACTACATAAAATGGTATTTTATGGTAGTTAGCCAACACTGCTAAACCGTAAGTACCAATTTTATTTGCCGTATCACCATTAGCTGCAATTCGATCAGCGCCTAACATGAGACAATTTACCCAACCCTGCTGCAAAACAAAAGCAGCCATATTATCACAAATAAGTGTAACATCGATACCTGCTTTTTTTAATTCCCAGGTAGTTAACCTGGCTCCCTGTAAAAGCGGACGTGTTTCATCCGCGAATACTTTTATTTTTTTCCCTTGCTCAGTTGCAGTATAAATTGCTCCCAATGCTGTTCCCATTCCGCCAGTTGCCAACGCGCCGGTGTTACAATGAGTCAAAACAGTATCTCCGTTTTTGAGAAGAGACGCGCCATTTTCACTCATGTTTCGACAAACAGTTTTGTCCTTTTCCAAAATTGCCAATGCTTCTTTAAGCAATAATTTTTTAATTTCTTCTAAATTTTTGTTTTTCCCATTTTCAATGATAGCAGTCATTCGCTCTAATGCCCAGAATAAATTAACTGCTGTTGGACGTGTTACAGCTAATTCATCAATTATGATTTTTAATTTTTGTTTAAATTTTTCGTAATTATCTGTATTTATCTTTCGGGCTCCCAGGCAAACCCCAAAAGCTCCGGCAATTCCAATCGCAGGCGCACCCCTTACTTTTAACTGTTTGATCGCTTCTGCTAATTCACGATAATCGGAAATTTTTAAATACACCTCTTCAGTTGGTAACCGGGTTTGGTCGATGAGGATAACTTTGTTATCTTTCCAGTCGATTGTGGTGAAGTTCATATTTTGTCCTTTTCCAATATTAATAAATGAAGTCAAAATCTGTAATATGGTGCCAAAATGGCTTCAAAAAACATGTGGTTTTTAGAGTGGACTCATAAATATAAAAAAAAATAAATTACAAAGCAATATTAAACTTTTTATCCTTTCTCTAATACAAGAAGACTACTCAACAAAAAATCTGTCAGCCACAATTTACCAGATTAGCCCATTTTTGCCTGGGTAATGGAAAAAACTGCATCCCCAAATTGTCCATTAATTTAAACAGCCGGCGCATAAACTAAATCTAAATATGACCAATGCGTTAATTCAGCAACAGGGAAGTGCGACACTTCTTGCGGATACACAGCAACAGACGGTATTGTCCGCCACGGTTTTTCCCATGATAATTCAACTGATGTGTGCGCGTATGACTGTGCAACCACCGACCTTTGGGGACGTTTGATCGATGGATGTTGGGATAAATCTCCCGGATACAGTTGGTGTTATGATATCTCTGGTCCTGATGACCGTTACCTGTATGACTGTGAGGGCTGTGGAGGGCATCATTAAGTAACAGATTGCGGTGACTGGCTCTGCGAGGACTTAGGTAATGGAAATGCTCAATGTATTGATAGCACCTGCAGCGATACAGACGGTGGAAGTAATTATTATACTAGAGGTGATGTGCAAAGCACTATCGGCGGACCAGCAACAGACAACTGTCCTTGGCAGAGCATTGGTTCTTCAAACACAACCGCTTTGGTTGAATGGTACTGTGACTATGAAGGCGGAAAATATTACAGGCACTCAGAGACGTATAATTGTCCTTATGGTTGTGAGAATGGTGCTTGTGAGAGTTACCGTGGCTGTAGTGATAATGTAAATGGTGAGGGAGACGAATCCCCCCTGCTGTCTGTTCTTCTATTCCTAATGTTCCTGTTGTGGTCATAAACTTTGAACCTGACTGGGGCATTACATATGGAGGAGTGCCGACTATCCATTGGCTTGATTATGTAAATATTGTAACCTTTCCATAAATCTTTATCTTTCTGGCATTACGAATCTGTATTCGTGTCCAATCTTCTCGATATTTGCGAGAACCGGTAGCGCGTTCTTAATGCTTAGAATTAGTTCTTCTCTGGACATTGGCTCTCCACGATAATCTGTTTGTATTAACAGCTGGTTCTGAATGTCCACGGGCGGCCCCCACATTGTTCCTTTGCTAAGGCTCAGGTAGGGTTCTTCACTGGATGCATCCCCTGTATTTGACAACATGCTCATCATTTCTGACATTGCAGCTTTCGGTCGATCATTGATTAAGTCATTTGCTTTAACTTTCACAGCGCCCCTGGTGGTGTAGGTATCTTGATTATTTCCATCGCTAACATTTGTATTTCCCGCGTTCTGTGTAACTAACACGAGAGCATTATACTCAGGATATATTGTGTTGTTATAAAAATCATTAGCAAACTTACTCTCTTCACTCATTCCATCTAATTCAACTTCAATAGTATCCGCTACAGAAGGCAACTGAAGCCTTGCATGAGGTCCTCTGCCGATGTTGGCTTCTCCCACTGCATACTCTAAGTTCTGATAACCATTGGCACTCCCAGCAACACCTGAATTAGTGATGTTAACGTAAAGAGTTCTGAGAACGCCTGGTTCTCCACCATCGTAATATATTTTCTCTCCATTCCATTTCTTGTTCTGAGCTTTTGTTTTACCATTCCCTTCGCCATAATGACTCATCACATTGATCGCAAGGTCAATATCACCATTCCTATTCTCGTGATAAATTGGCAACGCCTGTCCGGTGAGATCAACGTCATCTCCGGTCAGGTCGCCGAGGTCTTGTTCAGTTGACAGTATGCCTTTCTCAGTCGTGTCTACTCTGACGTACGCGCCTGAACATTCAGGATTCCGTTCTCGTCTGAATTCACATTGTAGATTTGGTCGTTTATGATTATGTTGACTCCTGCTTCAGGGGTGTGGTTGACGCCGTCAACAAACCTGAACTTGAGGTCGGGTTGAGGTTCAATGTCTGAGTGGACAGGGAATTTCCAGGGCGTGCCCTTTGCGGTCGTAACCAAAAGACTGTCCTGAAACGATCCGTAAGTGCTGTCGTTCTCAGCAGTGCTCCTCACAAGGTATGATCCCCCGTTCGGCATGATCTCTGTAATCACCAAGTCATCGATGTTCTGCGTGGAATAAACAACATCTCCGGTTGGAGACGAGTAGTTCAGGCTCTGCTCAGCCGATCCGCCCTCTGGGAAATTCAAGGAAATCTGTCCCGGACCTGTCACGGGATCTTTTACAATCTGCTCAAAGGTAGTGTCAACATCGACATGCTTCAACACCTCAACTGGCAACCATAAACCTTCTCTGCTCTCGAACCTGAACGTGTAATCTCCCCCGATCAGCAAGTCTTTCTTCAGTTTTTGAGGCTTGTTCGGCGCTGGCAATTTAGAATTCGAAAACTTTGCTGCTGAAACAAGTTTTCCGAGGATTCCACCAGACCTGTTGTATGACGCCCTTCTCTGTTTAGCGGTTGCTCCCGCAAGCCTTTCCCCGCCTTTTAACACGACGTGTTTCACAACATTTGCTGCAATGCCACCCTGTATTGCTTGTGTGAGATATATTCCTGAGGGAAGATTGGAAAAGTCTGCATATATGACTCTGTTGATTTATTCGATTTTTTATATTTTGACCACAACATATTGACATGATTCAGCACCAACAATACTACATGTTGACATTTCAATTCTAAAAAGGTAATAAATCAACAG
>Ga0075123_10001116_pt1 | contig 13738 bp, 10 predicted proteins | sample AntAceMetag02UKX_FD_69808 | JGI IMG/M metagenome (GOLD analysis project Ga0075123, IMG submission 69808) | Saline lake microbial communities from Ace Lake, Antarctica - Antarctic Ace Lake Metagenome 02UKX | ecosystem: Environmental > Aquatic > Non-marine Saline and Alkaline > Saline | place... | reverse complement strand
ATCTCTAAGTGGCAGAAGCATATTCTCCACTCTGTCATCATTTTGAATAAAATCGTTGAATTCAATAATTCCAAGAGTTTCTTTATCACGAGGATCGGGTTTTATTAAAACTTTTTTATCCCATAAAGCATTATCAGCAATGATAAATCCACCGGTTTTTACTTTATCGAAAATCTGTTTATAATAATTCAGATAATTTTTTTTATCGGCATCCATAAAAACAAGGTCGAATTGTTCGTTGATATCAGGAATTATCTTTACCGCATTTCCCAAATAATATTTAATTTTTTTTGTCAGACCTGCTTTTTCAAAATATTTCTCAGCAATTGCTTTTAGCTCAGGATTTTTTTCAATCGTGTGTATCATCCCGCCATCAGCTAATCCGGCGGAAAGACAAATAGCAGAATATCCTGTGTAAGTACCAATCTCAAGAATTGACATAGGTTTTATCATGCAACTTATCATTTCAAGAAATTTTCCTTGCAAAGGTCCTGCCAACATCCGGGGCATAAGAATTTTTAAATTTGTTTCGCGATACAAATCATTTAAAATTGAATTTGTTTCTGATGTATGTGAAAGTAAATACTCGTCAAAATCTGTTGTTTGCATGTTATTATTATTTTTTATTTTCAATAATTAAGCATGGGAAAGTTACCCCTTTGCATTATAAATCAGCGTACTTTGCATTGACTCATTAAAAACCTCATTGGCAACATCAAATAATACTTCAGATGAAACATCATTAATCATTTCGAAAATTGTCTGAATACTTCTTACTTTATTAATTCTCAAAATACTTTTTCCCATAAAAAACATTTCTTCGATATGCGACTCCATCGATAAAGCATGTTGACCACACAGTTGTCGTTTTGCAATATGCAACTGCATCACGCCAAGTTTTTTATTTTTAAGTTTCGACAATTCATTTTTTACCAGATTAAGAGTTTTATTGAGATAATCAGCATCAGCACCGAGATAAATTGCAAAAATTCCTGTATCGGAATATGGCTGATAATTGGATTCTATAGTGTAAGTTAATCCGTGTTTTTCTCTTATAGCAAGATTCAACCGTGAATTCATTCCGGGTCCGCCAAGAATATTATTCAATAAAATTAAAGGAATCCGTTTTGAACTATTACGCTCATAAGCAACATTCCCAATGCAACAATGCGAAAGGTAATTATTTTTTTTAACAGACTTTTGCGATGGCTTATATTCCCGTGTAAGTGAGCGATCTAGATCAATATTATTAAGAGGAACATCCGAGAAATATTTTTCGACTGATTTTATCAGCCTTGCAAAGCTTATGTCGCCAACCGAACTTATAACAATTCTGCCTCCACTATAATTCCTTTTAATAAAATTTAAAACTTTATTTCTGTTTATTTTTTTTACTGATTTCGGTGTCCCGAGAATATTGTTTCCAAGAGGATGGTCATGAAAAATCATTTCTTCAAATTCATCATATATTTCCTCTGAAGGAGAATCTTTGTATGAATTTATCTCATCTATCACTACATCTTTTTCTTTTTCGATTTCCTTAACGGGAAAAATGGAGTTAAGAATAATATCAGAAAAAAGTTCTAAAGATCTATTGTAATAATTTTTTAGAAAAGAAGCATAAATGCAGGTTTCTTCTTTTGATGTATAAGCATTTAAATCGCCCCCTACATTTTCGATGCGATTGAGAATATGGTAAGCTTTTCGCTTTTTTGTTCCTTTAAAAATTACATGTTCAATAAAATGAGCAATCCCCGATTCATCTTCTTTTTCATCCCTTGTGCCTGTGTTTATCATCAAACCACAGTGGGCAACTTCGCCTTTAACTTGCCGGTGAACAAGTCGAATGCCGTTTTTTAAAGTATGAATTTGATATTCCATTATTTTATTTAGTGTCAATAGATATATTTGCTTTGAGTGCCTAAAGTTAATGTATTATTATAACTTTTGACACTCATTATTTTAGTTCACTTTAAATACTTTTGTTTAATTATTTACTAGGATTTTTTTACTTAATCGGATACTTTTCATCAAAATACAACCAGAACAACAGTTGAACAGCAAGCATGTTTCCTTCACTATCACTTTTTTCTATTAATGGTGCAATACCAATAACCTTTTTATCAACAACAATTTCATTTTCATCATACTGCCATTCCTCCAGAAAACGAATTCTCTTAATATCTTCATAATCCAATTTAGTGATAATTACAGTATCGTACTCATCATAAGGGGCAAATGGACGTATTAAAGTTCTGTAAACAGTATCAGCACCAATCATTTTAAGTTGATCGATAGTTAGCTGATTATTAAAATAATCATAAGCAATTACTTCGCCCGAAAAAGCGGCATTAATAAGATTTTGAATAAACGGTTCTCTTTTTGAGCCTTCAATATTATTTACCCACCAATAATGCCCAGGATTAGGATTATTGATAATTACATCGTATTGAATTCTATCGCAAAGTACAGTTTTGTCTTTACTGAAGTTCCCACAAGAAACAAAAAAAATCATTAGCAATACAGGAAAAATTATTTTTGTCTTTTTCATTTTTAAAATTGTTTTGGTTTTTAAAATGTATAGATATTCAAATTTGGCTATTTTGTCTTTTTATCAATACAAAAACATCAATTAATAATATTATAAACTTCGCAATCTGTAAATATAATGAAATTCACTTGAATTTATTGTTTGTTATGTATTAAATTTGTTGAATACCTTTAGGGATAAGTAAAATAATTATCATGAAAAAGTTAAAAATATTTCTTCTGCTTTTTTTTCTTGCTTTACAGATCCAAGCTCAGGTTATCCCGGATAGTCTGAGAGTTAACTGGTCAGCATCGGGATATCAAAGCGAAATTCCCCAACCAAGTATTATTGTTGATGTAACAGATTTTGGCGCCATAGGCGACAGCCTTACTAATAATTTTCAAGCAATTGTGGATGCAATAAACTCTTTGGAAGGAAATTTTGGAGTGATCTTTTTTCCTCCAGGGAACTTTATAATCAACTCACCTTTGAGCTTACCTGACAGCATTATCTTGCAAGGCTCAACTTCCGACTCCACAAATCTTATTTTTGATCTTGGTAATCAGCCAACAAATTGTATTAATATTTCGAAAAGTCAAAGCACCGATTTTATAAATATTATTTCAGGTTTTTATAAAGGTTCATCGGTATTGGTTGTTGAAGATGCGAGTCAATTTGATGTTAACGATTTTGCAGAAATAAGACAGGAAAACGGTGATTGGGACATCAGTCCGGCAACATGGGCAGAAAATGCTGTTGGACAAATAGTAAAAATTACAGCTGTTGTTGGAAACAACATTTACATTGAGCAGCCGTTACGCATTGATTTTGATCTTTCATTAAATCCTGAAATCAGAAAAACTGAAATGAGATATAATACCGGCATCGAATGTTTAAAAATTACACGTTTCGATGAACCTGAAGAAGGTGCCGGATCAAATTTCTATTTTGGTTTTGCCGCTCAATGCTGGATAATTGGAGTTGAAAGCAATAAAAGTGTCGGGAGTCATATTGGAATTTATCAAAGCACAAAAATCGAAATTAGCGGAAATTATATTCATCATGCTTTTACTTACGACGGAACCGGAACAAGAGGCTATGGAGTAACTTTAAGCAATCATAGCGGTGAATGCCTTATCGAGAATAACATTTTCAAACATCTGCGTCATGCACAAATGATAAAAGTTGGAGCAAACGGAAATGTTTTTGGATATAATTATTCTATCGAACCTTATCGCTCCGAAACTATTCACGACCTTTCGGGAGATATTTCATTACATGGTCATTTTGCTTTTTCAAACCTCTTTGAAGGGAATATTATTCAAAATATTATTATCGATCATTACTGGGGACCGTCAGGACCATATAATACGCTTTTTAGGAACAGAGTTGAATTATATGGAATTCTTATGACACAAAATTCACTCTACGAAACAAAAAAGCAAAATTTTGTAGGAAATGAAACAACTAGCACCAATACTTATTATGGGCAATATGTTATTACAGGTAGCGAGCATTTTCAGTATGGAAATAATATTCTGGGAACAATTATCCCTGGAGGTACTAATGAGTTGAGCGACACTTCTTATTATCTCGATTCTGTTCCCTGGTTTTGGAATATTGATGATGAATTGCCTTCAATAGGAATTCCAAATAACCTGAATAGTGGTTCAATTCCTGCTTACGAACGATATTATTCCGGCAACTCATTAACTGTTTGTAAGGATTCGAGTATTTATACAGAAATTTCTGAATTTAGAAAAAACAAATCATCTGAAATAAAAATTTGGCCAAATCCATGTCAATACATTCTTAATATAAAAACTCAATATAAAAAATCAACTAACTTTAATTTACAACTTTATAATGTGTTAAATCAATTAATATTTGAAAAAGATATATCTACAAGTTTCGGTGAAAACACGATTTCAATAAATATTCCGGGAAAAATAAAAAATGGATTGTATTTATTCAGGGTCAGAATAAATGATGAAATTTTTATTAATAAACTTATTATAAATAAATAATGTGAAATCTCGTCAACTCTCTTTTTACATAATATTTCTATTGATAATTATTTTATCATTTTTTCTCTTTAACCCTGCGTACTCTCAGGAGATTGTTGATAAAAATCATGCTTTCAGTCTAAAGAAAAACATTCATAATATCAGTTATGAACCAATTAATGGATTTGGATATTCTTATTCAAGAAAAATTAAACCTGATAAATATTTGGGCGTAGGTATTCATGAAGCATATACTCAAGTGAGTAATATGAATAAATTTGGCTATTCAATTAGTAAAAAAAGAAAAGAAGCTTATTATGAACTTCTGAGATTAAAAATATTTTATAGAAAAATAATTAAATCTAAAAACTACTTTGATGTCGGAACTCAAATTTCTGCAGGAGCAAGTCTAGGTGGTATGGAAGATAGCTACCTCTTTTATGGAGTTTACTCATCTTTTTTTTATGGTTTTAAGCATTTCAAAATCGGACATGGTTTGCAAATTGGAATAATTAAGGGAAATCAATATAAATACAGTGGATTTGTATTAACGCTTTCTCCTATTATTATTCAATATACTTTTACTCATTAATATTTTATCATGAAAATAAAAATACTTGCATTCATTGTTTTAGTTTTTATTAGCGGTATTTTAAGCGCACAGAAAACAAAGTCGGTTTTTATTGAAAAAAACAACCAACATAGCATATCTGCTGAGTTTGCTGCAGTTTCATATTCGTATGCACATAAATTTAAACCAAAAGTAATTTTGGGGGCAAGGGTGCAAATTGGGTTTGGCTTTCAAATATTTTTGACAAACCCTGCTATTCAATTTGATTTTGGCTACGGTGATGGTCTTGAAACAATTAGGGTAGGTGGATTTGGATCGTTAGGGCCAATTGACATTTTAAAACTTCAATTTTTTTATAGGCGTTCGATATCAAGTTGTTTTTATCTTGAAGCAGGTCCGATTGCTTCGTTTAACTACATGGAACATGATTGGGCAAATAATTTTAGTGTAGGTATTGAAACCTCTGCTTTTTATACCATTCGAAAAATACATTTAGGTTTTAGGATAAAGGGTACATTGAGTTTTGATCCTCAAAATTCTGAAATTACATCGGAAAGCTCATATTTCGCTTTGTTCGCTACCCCTTTAGTAATTGGTTTTAATTTTTAAAAATCTATGAACATTACTCAACCCACTTTAATTCTCGACAAGCAAAAGTGCTTAAGAAACATCCAAAGAATGTCGGATAAAGCCAAAAAACATAATGTAAAATTACGTCCACATTTTAAAACTCATCAATCGAAAGAAATTGGAAATTGGGTAAAAAGTTTTGGCATAAATTCAATTACTGTTTCTTCGGTTAGCATGGCAGAATATTTTGCTGATGCAGGATGGAAAAATATTACAATTGCATTTCCTTTCAATATTCTTGAAATCGAAAAGGCTAATAATCTTGCTAAAAAAATCAAATTAAATTTACTTATAGAAAATTTTAAAACATTTAAATTTCTGAACAAAAATTTAAAATCAAACATTGGATTTTTTATTAAAATTGATACAGGTTATCACCGTTCAGGATTTAGTTGGGATGATTCGGAAAAGATTAATGAAATTTTGGAGGCAGCAAAAAATTCCTCAAAACTGAATTTTATTGGTTTTCTCACTCATTCAGGTCAAACTTATCACGCCAAGTCAAAAAAAGAAATTCTTCAAATCCATTTTGATTCAATAAAAAAAATGAATTCTCTGAAAGAAAAATATATTCAGGATTTTGCGAATATCGAAATTTCAATTGGCGACACACCTTCATGCAGTATTGCTGAGGATTTTAAAGGTGTTGATGAAATAAGACCGGGAAATTTTATTTTATATGATTTAATGCAATATAAACTTGGCTCATGTTCAATTCAGGACATTGCTGTTTCGCTTGCCTGTCCAGTAGTTTCAATCCACAAAGAGAGAGATGAGATTATAGTTTATGGAGGAGGCGTTCAATTATCAAAAGAATTTCTGACTGACAAAAACGGGAATAAAAATTTCGGTTATATTATAAATTTTCAGGAAAATAATTTTTCACTTCCCGTGAAGAATACTTTTGTAAAATCACTTTCACAGGAACATGGGATCATAAAAACAAATTCCGACTTTATCTCAAAAACTAAAATTGGTGATGTCATTGGAATATTGCCAGTTCATGCATGCATGACTGTATCAGCAATGAAAAATTATTTAACTTTTGACGGGGAGGTTTTAGAAACTTGCTAAAAAAATCTAAAATCGGTATTCGGAGTTAGGAGTTCAAAATCAGCAAGGTAAAAAGGGGAAATCATAAATCGTTACCCACGAAAGTTTTCAGAGGTGTTCGATATTCGATAAAAGACAACTATTATATTAATTTTTATTCAATAGTATGTGTAACACTATGATCACATCTTGCCTCATTTTGACATGAAGGAGTAGTACTTGGTTTAGTACAATCGCAATAAAAATTATGATTAGTGGGATGTTCTTTTAATAAACATTGTGAGCAACAATATCCTGCACAATGATTTTGATGACCAATACCAGAAGTATATAATAAATTATTATTGTTTTTTGCTAATAATGTGTATATAGTATAACAGCTATAAACAATTTCATTGTTTGAATCTTTAACCGTTGCATTAACAGCTAAAAAATACTCATAACTTTCATCAAATTTTTCAATAACATAAATCCAAGCATTTGAATACCGATATGTATAATTATTGTCTTCTAAACGATTATCTTCAGCCATAAGATTTGCTGCCTGTTGATCTGAAATAGAAATAGTTGCTTCACCTTCGTGTATTATTTCTCCAACGGTAAGTGTGTCTTTAGTAACTCCTGATGTATTTGAAAAACAACCATTAAAGGAAAACAAAAATGTAGTAACCATAGTAATAAGAAGTACTATTGATTTGATTGACTTTTTCATGATTTTAGAGGTTTAATTAATAAAAGAAAAATTATATTTTACTATCATTAAAAGTAATAAAAAAAAACATCAATTTCAAGTAAATTGCCTTTTATTTATTAACAATCGGATTTATAAGGAGAAAACTTATTGCTTCTGATTAAAAATTGGGGAAAAAGTCTTTATACAAAAGTTTGTTATTGTGCGGTAAATATTTTTTAAATCATTGCATAAAATCCTCTTGGAGCTTCAAAAGCTCTTAGAGGATTTTTAACGAATGTTTATTTTAAGGTTACTAACCTAAAAAAGGTTAGCAACCTATCAAAAAAATCTTAAATCGTTAATCAGTGTTCGGAGTTCGAAATTCAGAAAGAAAAAAAATGAATATCGAATTTAGATTAACGAATGATGAATAATGATTTGAAAATTTACTACTCTCAAATAGATAATTTCTACGGAATTAATCCGCTTTATAAATAACCCCCTTGTTTTTCTGTCCGTCAATTTTAACAATTATAGGGTTTTTAAAACGAATATGTCTGACAAGATCATCTTCATAAACTGCATCAAATTTGGCAAGATAATCAAGGTCATAAAACCCGTCTTTCATAAATGGATTAATAGTAAAATATCCCACTCTGAAAGAAGTCAGGTTTTGAAAAAAATGAGTTCCCTGACTCGGGTCAATTCTATAATTTGCAAGACCGGATTCTACAATTACACGAGCAGCAGAGATTTGAGCCCAGCGTACAGGAATCCCCAACCATGGATCGCTCGATCCCCATCTTCCGGGTCCGACGAGGATATAATTTTTTTGTTCTTCAATAAATTGTTCATTAATTTTACCCACAATTTCAGCAATCTTAGAACTTTTTGCCGTATCAAAAGATTCGGGTTTTACATAAACGAAATCGACAATATCATCAATGATACCATTACCAAGAGCCGATTCAGAAGACATAATAAGATTTTTATCAGGAATTTTACTTATGTCTTCATCAATGGTTTGGTTATTTGCAACTATTGGTCGTATCTGAAGAATATTAAAAACATTTTGAGTTTCGGAATCAGAATCCATTTCAACAGCGAATTCAATTTCAACATGCTTACCCATTTCTTCCTGACCGATTTTAAGAATATCCATTAAAATATTTGCCAAAGGGAAAGTATCATATTTTAAAATATTTGAAAAAGTAATAAGCTTTTTTCCATCATAGTTTGCTCCATCTCTTATAATATTATTATTAAAATCAAAAGTTGAAGCAACATGTTTTAATGAATTATCTTTTTCTGCATCTGATATTTTTAACTTTAATAAATTATAACTGTCATCAACACTTGGCACAAAATGTCCTGCACATAAATCAAGAGCATAGAATTGTTTTTGCGTTTCTCTAAGAGCCATATCGGGAGTACTTGTTTGCAGAATTTTTTTTGGATATTTTGGTGAAAAGCGTAAAGTAGTACCCCCATCAACAATATATTTTCCTAATCCGAGTGCAATATTTGCAATTCCATTTTCAGGTTTTTCAGGGTCAATAGGATAGAAGTTTATCGAACGGGCTACTCCGGATAGCACAGGATAGAATTTCTCCCCATATTGTTTTCCTGTAACTTCCTGTAAAACAATTCCCATTTTTTCTTCATCAATGATATTTGAAGTTGCAGTCATATATGCTTTACTGTCTTTATAAAAAGCTGAGGCATAAACGCTTTTTATTGCAATGCAAAGCATTTCGGACATTACGTTTTCATCAGAAGAATCATTTGGAATCATATAAGTATTATATATTCCTGCAAACGGCTGATAATATGAATCTTCTAGTAAACTGGATGATCTTATTGCAATTGGATTATTTACAACAGAAATAAATTTAAAAAGATCCTCATGAATTCTTATCGGCAAACGTGCTTTAATAAACTTTTTCAAAATAACTTCATCATTTTTTTCAGTTAAAGCAATTTTGTAAAGTTTATTATCTTCCATAAATTCATCAAAAACATCAGTACATAAAACAAGAGTTCTAGGAATAGTGATTATGGCATTATTATATTTATCATACAACCTGTTACGTTTTATAAGTGTATCGAGAAAAGCCAATCCACGTGCTTTACCTCCTAAAGAGCCATCTCCAATTCTTGTAAAAATGGAATATTCATCAAAACTATCTCTTTTAAAATCAGCAATTACACCGCGTGCTTTATTCAGTCTGAAAGATGCAATAGCATCAAAAATAAATCTTTTTATATCATCAATATTATCAAAATCATCTAAAGTAACATCCATAAACAATTCGGCAAGGGGGAATAAAGCTCTAGCTCTAAGCCATTTTGAAAAATGATTTCTTTCGAGATGATATATTAAGGATTTATCAGGTACTTGGAATATTTTTTCTTGTAATGCTTTTAAATCACCCGCACGAGCAACCTCTTTTGAATTGTCAGAATAAGTAAAAACAAAATCCCCAAATGAAAAATATTTTCTTATGAAACTTCTTAATTCATGAGATAAAGTTTTTGAATTTTTATTTAGGAATCCAACCTTTAATTCTTTCGCAAGTTTTTCGTTCTTAACATCAGATGACTGGAGCAAAATAGGCATAAATTTGTTATCACTTTTTATTTTTTCGCAAAGACGAATACCTGCTTTGTTATCTTTTACTCCTTCACGATTGTATGATATATCAGAAATTATTCCTAACAAATTGTTTTTGTATTTTTCGTAAAGCTCAATTGCTTCCTCATAATTTGTTGCAAGAAGAATCTTTGGTCTTCCACGCATCCTCATCATTTTCTTATGGTCGTTCAAACCCTCTGTCATAAAGGCTTTAGATTGTTTGAAAATGATTTTATAAATATTTGGCAAATAACTTGAATAAAATCTTATTGAATTCTCTACAAGAATTATTGTTTGAACACCAATAGTCTTAACATCATGTTCAACATTCATTTTATCTTCAATTAGTTTAATAACAGCCAATAAAAGCTCTGCATCTCCAAGCCAACTGAAAATATAATCAATCGTACTCAATTCCTCCTGATTAACTTTTATTGAAACTTCTCTGGAAAAAGGAGTAAGTACAACAATAGGAATATCAGTATGTTTTTTTTTGATTTTTTCTGCCAAGACGAATGTATCCTGTTCTTCAGCACTTAGCATTGTGATAACAAGATCAATATCCCCTCCGCTGAGTTTTTCAATAGCTTCTTTTTCTGAACTTGCCATAATAAATTGGGGTGGATAACGCAAGTTTAAAGAAACGTATTCATTAAATATTTGTTCATCAATTCTCCCATCCTCTTCCATAAAAAAAGCATCATACGCACTTGAGATAAGAAGTACATGATAAATCCTCTTCATCATCAGATTACTAAAGGATGTATCATTAAAATAAAATTTCTTTGCGTTTATTGATGTTTTCGATTCTGACATAAATTTCACAAGTATTAATTTAAACACAAAGATAATCAGATAATTTTGGATAATCAGAATTATATTAATAATGAAAGTTTCATTACAAAAATTATTAATAAATTAGGAATACTGGAAATGGATTACCTCGCAGCGGAGTTAACAAGGCATCAAATGGGAATTTCTTTATTGCGATGGAGTGCATCCGAGTATTAATTCATTTATCCCGATGCGCTGCGCTATTTGGATTCTTTCAACTTACAATTTTCCATTACCCCACAACTTCATTTCCTCATTTCTACTATCTTTGCACAATAAATAACTTAACATGAAAAACAATTTTACAATAGAAGAACTGAATAATCTCAATAAAAATACTCTGATGGAAAGTCTCGGTATTGAATATTTAGATGCCGGAGAAGGCTACGTTAATGCCAGAATGCCGGTTGATAAAAAAACTTTACAACCGATGGGTATTTTACATGGAGGTGCCAGCTTGGCATTTGCTGAAACTATTGGTAGTCTGGGTTCATCACTTCTTATTAATCTTGAGAAATATGATGTTCGCGGAACTTCTCTCACAGCCAATCATGTAAAAAGTGTTAGCAAGGGATATGTTTACGGTTTTGCTAAAATCATTCATCGTGGAAAATATACCCATGTATGGAATATTGATGTGAAAAACGAAAATGATAACTTGATTTCTTCCAGCCGGCTTACGATTATGATTATCGAAAAGAAATAATTGAAATGATTCTCAGATTAAAAAAACTACTTTCTAACTGCATTACGGGAAACAAGATTTTTGTTACTTTCCGTTTACCGGAAAAAAATTCATTTCAAACAATTATTCAGAAAAGTCCAGAGGTAAATTTTCTCGAATCGTTGGATAATATTGATAATGAAAGTGGTTTTATTTTTTCTCCTTTTCACGAAAATAAAATTAATAAAACGGTTTTGATTAAACCGGATATTATTTTCAAAAACAGTGATTTTTCTGATGGTTTTTTTGATAATTTTTCGGAAAATACTAATGCTAATTTTATCAATGAGAATTTTGATGAAAATATTTTTTCTATATCAAAAGAAGATTATTTGAAGCAATGCCAGAGAATGATAGATGAAATTAAAAATGGCAGTTTTCAAAAAGCTATTTTATCAAGAATTAAGCTTGTTGAGAAAAATTCAAATTTTGATTCTGTGAGTTTGTTTTTTGCATTGGCTGAAAAATATCCTGATGCATTTGTTTATTTGATAAACCTTCCTAGTCTTGGAACCTGGTTAGGAGCAAGCCCCGAAACTTTATTAAATATCAGTGAAGGAAAGGCAAAAACAATTGCTTTAGCAGGAACACAAAAAAATTCAGGGCAAAGGTTAAATGATGTACTTTGGGAAGAAAAGGAAATTGAAGAACAAAAATTTGTAAGCGATTATATCAGAAATATTTTCAACAAGCTAAGTATTATAGATTATCAGCAAAGTAAAACACACACTCTAATTGCCGGAAATGTTTTCCATCTTAAAACAAACTTCGAATTTAATTCTGAAAAAATACAAAATAAACTTGGGAATTTTATTAAAGAACTCCACCCAACACCAGCTGTTTGCGGCACTCCAAAAGAGTCATCATTTAATTATATTTTAAAAAACGAAAACCATAACAGGGAATATTATTCCGGATTTTTGGGTCCTTTAAATATAAATAATACGACTTCATTATTTGTAAATTTAAGATGCATGAAAGTTCTTCCTAAAAAGCTGGCATTATTCGTTGGAGGAGGCATAATAAAAGATTCTATTCCCGAAAGAGAATGGGAAGAAACTTGCCATAAATCAAAAACCTTATTGTCGGTTATTGAAAATTTACCGAACTTCGCACAATGATTTCAGAAAAAGCAGGTATAAAAAATTTAGTAGAGATTTGCGTTCAAAAAGGAATTGAAAAAATCATTATTTCCCCGGGTTCAAGAAATGCACCTTTAATACTGGCTTTTTCAAAACATCCCGGCATTAAGTGTTTAAGTATTGTTGATGAAAGAAGTGCTGCATTTTTTGCTTTGGGAATCGCACAACAAAGCCAAAAAACTGTTGCTATTGCTTGTACTTCGGGAACTGCTACTTTAAATTTTGCACCTGCAATTGCAGAAGCTTTTTATCAAAAAATTCCTTTATTGGTTTTAACGGCAGATCGCCCTGTTGAATGGATCGATCAGTCAGACAGCCAGACAATAAAGCAAAATAATATCTTTTCAAATTATATTAAAAAATCGTTTCAGCTTCCACAGAAAATTACTTCCAAAGATGATATTTGGTATAACGACAGAATAATTTCCGAAGCAATTAATACTTGTCAATTTCCCGATAAGGGCCCGGTTCATATTAACATCCCTTTTACAGAGCCTTTGTATGAAGGATTTGAGGGTAAAATCAAAAAATCAAAAATTATTGAAACTGCCTTTACAGAAACCAAACTTTCTGAAAATCAAGTTAAAGTATTAGCGGCAAAATGGAATAAATACGACAAGAAATTAATCCTTACCGGACTTCTCGAACCCTCACCAAAACTGAATCAGCTTTTGGCAGATATCTCACATGATGAAACTGTTGCAATTTTAACTGAGACAACATCAAATCTTAATTACAATAACTTCCTCCCGTGTATCGACCGAATTATTACAACAATTTCTGATGATGAAAAAAATGATTTTCAGCCGGAATTATTAATAACTTTAGGATCGCAAATTATTTCAAAAAAGATAAAAGCATTTCTGCGAAAAAACAAAGCTATTGAACACTGGCATATTAATCCAGATGTACTACATCTCGATACTTATCAGTGCCTTAC
>Ga0075123_10001111_pt1 | contig 13760 bp, 11 predicted proteins | sample AntAceMetag02UKX_FD_69808 | JGI IMG/M metagenome (GOLD analysis project Ga0075123, IMG submission 69808) | Saline lake microbial communities from Ace Lake, Antarctica - Antarctic Ace Lake Metagenome 02UKX | ecosystem: Environmental > Aquatic > Non-marine Saline and Alkaline > Saline | place... | reverse complement strand
GATAAAGAAACCGGCAAATCCGGGAAATTCGTCATCGGCTGCCAAAGACCAAGCACACGCAGTTACTGGAAAATCCCACTGCTAAACAGGGGCGAGTCGCCGGTCAAAGCCGAAGACCCGGAAGTCGACCCGATGATCTCGCGATGTGTGTTAGAGAAAAAAACCCTCGTCGCCACTTACAACAGCGATTGCCTCAAATTGGCAGACTGCGTCGTAGTCGACGTTCAGTGTGATTATTCCAAAAAAGACCTCGGAAACATGCGAACCGGCGAGGTCGAAATGGGCGCACTCGAAGCAACCATAAAGACCATAAGCCAAAAGGTGCCGCCAAATTGCCTCACACTAATCGAGACAACCGTCGCACCGGGTACAACCGAGTTCGTCGCATGGCCCATCATGAAAAAAGTCTTCCAGGAAAGAGGCATCGAATCGGAGCCGCTGCTGGCGCACAGCTTCGAACGCGTCATGCCCGGCAAACATTATGTCTCGTCGATAAGAGATTTCTGGCGAGTCTGCTCCGGATGCAACGCCGAAGCAAGACAGCGCGTAGAAAAATTCCTGCACGAAGTTCTCAATACCGACGAATTCCCCCTGACAGTCATGGACCGCCCCATCGAATCGGAAACCACAAAAATCGTCGAAAATTCCTTCCGCGCAACCACCCTCGCATTCCTCGACGAGTGGAGCCTTTTCGCAGAACGCAACGGCGTCGACCTGATCAAAGTCACAAAGGCCATCAAAGTAAGACCCACCCACAACAACATGATCTTCCCCGGACCCGGCATCGGCGGCTACTGCCTGCCGAAAGACGGCGGTCTCGGATACTGGGCTTATAAACACATCCTCGGCTTCCAGGATGACATTTTCAAGATGACCACTGCCGCAATCGATATCAACGACACACGCGGCCTGCACGTCGCCACGCTGACCCGAGACGCCCTTCGAAACATGGGAAAACAGGTCGCAGCAACACCGATACTGCTCTGCGGCGCAAGCTATCGCCAGGACGTCGGTGACACCCGCTACTCCGGCTCGGAAATAGTCGTCCGCAAACTAACCGAAATGGGCGGCGAAATGCGCGTCCACGATCCCTACCTCGATCACTGGTACGAACTGGAAACCCAGGACACCTACCCCGCTCCCGGCCACTCATGGTCGAGGTTCTTCAGAAATCAGGAAGGCATGGTCAATACCCAGGTCCTCAAAGACCTACCAGCCGCCCTGAGCGGCGCCCAGGCTCTCATCCTCGCCGTCCCGCACGAACCTTATCTCAACCTCGACCCCGACAAAATAGTCGAATGGGCCGGCGGACCACTCGCTGTAATTGATTGCTTCGGCATATTGGACGACGATAAAATCCGAAGATATTTCGAACTCGGCTGTGAAGTAAAAGGACTCGGAAGAGGCCATATCCAGCGGATCAAAGAAGAAGTCCGCAGCAGGTAGAAAAACGGCCGAACAAAAACTAAAAAACCACAAACGCTCTGTCGAGGACCGGCGAAATGGATATCAAGGAAAAGAGAGTTGCCATTTTAGCACCGGTGGCCTGGCGAACCCCGCCCAGAGCCTACGGTGCGTGGGAAACCGTCGCGAGCAACATCACCGAAGGCCTTGTAGCCCGCGGCTGGAAAAACGTCACGCTCTTCGCAACTAAGGAATCGATCACAAACGCAAACCTCGTCGGATGGGTCGAGAAAGGCTATGAAGAGGACGAGAACTCAATCGCCCTTGTCTCCACCTGCCTGCACATCTCCAAAGTTATGCAGCAGGCCGACCAGTTCGACCTGATCCACAACAACTTCGATTTTATGCCCCTCACTTACCTGCCCTTCATCAAAACACCCATGCTCACAACCATCCATGGCTTCTCCGATCCCGACATCCTCCGCATCTATCACGACCACAAAGATACGTACTATGCCTCAATAAGCGACTCCGACCGCAACAAGGACCTGCCCTATCTCGCAACCGTCTATAACGGCATCGATCTGACAAACCTCACTTTCACACCTGAACCCGGCGACAAGCTCGTTCATTACGGGCGAATACACGATGACAAAGGAACGCACCTGGCAATCGAAGTCGCAAAAAAAGCGGGCAAAGACCTGATAATAGCAGGCATCATCCAGAACCAGGACTATTTCGACACTCAACTAAAGCCCCACATTAACGATACCTCAATCAAATTCATCGGCCCGGTCAATCCCGTCCAGCGTGACGCCCTGCTCAAGCAGGCCTCCGCCGTGCTTCACTTAAATACCATTCCCGAACGATTCGGACTCGTAATGGCCGAATCAAACGCAGCAGGAGTTCCCGTCATCGCTATGGACCTCGGCTCATGCCGCGAAGTCATCGCCGACGGCAAGACCGGCTACCTCGTAAACAACATCGACGAAGCCGTCGAGGCTGTAAACAAAATCGACCGCATAGACCGCAAGGCCTGCCGACAACACGTCGAAAACAATTTCACCATCGACCACATGGTCTCGGCATACGAAAAAGTGTATGCCGAAATCTTCGAACGTCAGGCCCAAAAAAACCAATAACCACAGGGAGCAAAATTGAAAAAACAATTCGTCACACGCTACAAAGACAACCCCATCCTCACAAAAGATGACATCCCCTACGCCGTAGAAACCGTCCACAACGCCGCCGTAGCAAAACACAACGGCCGATACATCATGCTCTTTCGCTCGCACCTCGCCACAGGACGATCAATAATCGGAATCGCAGAAAGCGACGACGGCTTCAAATTCAAGCCGCGACCCGAACCATTCATGGTCCCCAGCGACGAGCCCCTCTTCAGCAAATACGAACAGTTCGGCGTCGAGGACCCACGCATCACACCCATTGACGAAGCATACTATATAACCTACAGCGCCTACTCGTCCCATGGCGTGCGAATCGCGCTTGCCAAAACCACAGACTTCGAATCCGTCGAAAGAGTCGCCTTCATCACGCAGGCCGATTACAGAAACACCGTCCTCTTCCCCGAAAAAATCAACGGCAAATACGTCAGGCTCGACCGACCCCATTCCGACATCAGTCCCTGGTCAATCTGGATCACCTACTCTCCCGACCTGCACCACTGGGGCGATTCGAGAATCGTAATCAAGACTGCCCCCTATCACTGGGACGAAATGAAAATAGGCCCCGGCGCACCGCCGATCAAAACCGAAAAAGGCTGGCTCGACATCTATCACGGCGTCTTCCCCACAATGGACGGCTCCGTGTACCGACTCGGCGTCGCCCTCCACGACCTCGAAGACCCCGCCAACGTCCTCGGCGTCGCCGACAGATGGATCCTCCAGCCCGAAGACCCATGGGAACGCGTAGGCTATGTACACAACGTAGTCTTCACATGCGCAGCAGTACCCGAAGAAGACGGAACACTAAAACTATACTGGGGCGGAGCAGACACCGTAATGTGCGCCGGCACAGCAGTAATCGACGAACTCGTCGACCTGTGCCTCACTCAATCAAGACCGCCGCTTTAGGCCGATATCAACCACTCGAAAAGGAAACAAACAAATGAAAAACACAGTCTCAGACAACAGTCGTTTCGCACTGACCTTAATCCTCGTAGCAGCATTCCTGATAACAGCTTCCGGCTGCGCCACTGCCCCTCAAGAGCGCGAAATAATTTTCACAAAATACCCCAATCTCAAATTAGGCTTTACCACCGCCAACTTCCTGCCGGCAATGCCGCTGTCATTCGAGAACTCCAAAAAGCTGATTGACTACGCCGACCGCGAAGGCTACGCATGGATCGAGCTGCGAGACCCCCACGCCGACTTAACACTCGATGAGTGCAAACAACTGGCCCAATATGCAAAGAGCAAACAAATCGAAGTGGCCTACGCAATCCACGAAGGCATATTCGACGACAAATTCTTTCAGACATTTGATCGAGGCGTCAAAAACGCATCCTGTTTCGAAGGCCCAAAAACCATTCGAACCACCGTCTGCGGAAACCTGTACAATGACGACCTCAGCAAAATAGGATTCACCGCCGACGAAATGACTAAGCTCCTGCATAAAGCCAACCGAGCCGCCAAAGTAGCTAAGGTCGCCGGACTCAAATTAGTCCTCGAAAACGGATTCGAAGCGATCGAAGGCGACGGCAAAACATACTTCGGCACCACAGAACTTCTCGATAGGACCAACCCCGACGTCGGATGGCAATTCGACACCGGCAACTTCTTCTGCACCTCAAGGCTCTGGACAAAACCCGAAGACGCCGAAGCATTCATGAAAAAATATATCCGCAGACTATCTTACATCCACCTCAAGACCTCACAGAACAAAACCGTCCAGAAGGTCCTCGGTGACAGCGAATTAGACTTCGACGTCATCTTCGCTGAAATGTCAAAACACAACATCCCCTACGTAGCAATAGAAATCCTCGGCGTCGAAAGCGCGAAAAAAACCTACGCCAACCACCGAAAAAGCACAAAATACCTGAAAAAAAGAGGCTTCATAACCATCAAATAACCACACCACCACAGAGCCGCGACCGCACAGAGCCGCGACCGTAAGGGAGCGGGCATTATTGCATTACGACTGGACCTCGTTGACAAGGTAAGCATCTCTCTCATCAACCGGCACACCTTCGCCTACATCGACCGGCTCAGTATCGCCATACGTCCAGATATTGTCACCACCCAGGCCCACGTTATGGTCACGCTCGAACCTGACATGCCCGTCCTTATACAGGACATTCTGCCCCTTCTCCCGATGCGCCGCCGAGTTCAGATTCCCATAGTCGGCATTTCTGTCTAAGTAAGGATTCCTGTCGGCGCAAACGGGACTCTCGGGTCTGCTCCGACCGTTAATGGGAAAGCCCGGCTCGCCGCGGTCATCGGCATAATACGGCATGTGGTAAGAGTAGCTCACGCAATCACCGGGTCTGAACGGTGTTCGCCAGTCGCCGAAGTCAAAAGCATCGTAAAGGCTTTCCGGCCGCATACGCGGATTTATCTTGGAAAGATCGAAGATTTCAACACCGTCATCACCGGGACAGACAAATTGCTTAGGCATGACGCCGCCGTGCAGGATCAACAGGTAAAAGCTGGAACTGATAGTTGCTCCTGTCTTAAACTCAGGACCGCCCATAGCCCACTTCGTGATGTAGCCTCTCGTCGTCCACATGGTCCCGGGCGGCCCGGCTACCGGAAACGACCCCTCGTTATCGTCGGCATAAGCCGCCATCGCACGGCCGATACCGATCAGGTTCGTTCGACAAGCTATTCGCAACGCCGACGCCCTCGCCCCCCTCAGAGCCGGCATCAGCACAAACATCATCAGTCCTACGCTCAAAATCGCAACCAGCATCTCAGTCAATGTAAAACCGTTCCTCTTCATTAGGCTATCTCCGTCAAATCTATTATTCAATATTCCTCTAACCACCGACTAACCAACTCCCTCAAATCGTCAAAGTCAACGTGCAGGTCCCTGTTCACGTCGCCACCCAAATATATCTCGTCACCTTCATAATCACAATCTATATCCGTACATTCCAGCCAATCGGCGGCAAGCACGGCAAAATCAGGAAAATCCACCCTCCCGCTGCCGTTCAGATCCAGCGGTCTGTGCAGGTCGAACAGACGCCCTTCACAGCCCCCGCCAATCGCCCATACCCCGTTCGCATCGCACACTATTACTGCGCCGTCGGCCGCCAGCACCGGGAAGGTCAGCCAGCTATTGCCCCGAAACCTGCTCAATTCCACACCGTTCGCATCGATCACGCTCAGGTATCCATCACTGCCCGCGGCATATATAAGACCGTCACTGCCAACGGTAAGCGTAAAGCTGGAAATCATTCCCAACTCCGTCACCCACTTGAGACTGCCATTAGGATCGACCGCGTAAAGATCAGGATCGTCGAAATTCACATATATAGTCCCATCCGGCCCAACAACAGGTTCGGACAAGGCCATAACAGGTGCATAGAAAGGCCCATCATACCAGTCGTCCCATACCGGCATATAAGATTCATCCAAAATCAGTGACCAGATAATATCCCCCGTATTGGGATCGATCGCATGAAGACAGGGGTCATAAGTCAGGACCTGGTATATTGTCCCGTCTTCGCCCACCACCGGCGACGCAAAACCCAGACCATCAAATATGAAATTGCAGTCCCATATCAGGCTCCCATCGTTCGGATCAAGCGCATACACATTCGCATCGGCATACCCCGTGACATAAACCGTCCCATCGGCGCCTATCGCAGGCGAGGCAAGAATCGACCCGCCCACCGTACCATAACCGTCCGTCTCGAATTGCCACAACTCACTGCCGTCGGCCCTCAGCGCGTAGACCACACCGTCCGCCGAGCAGGCATAAACAGTATTCCCGTCCGCCGATACCGCCGGCGAAGAATAAATAACCGAATCAGCCGTATGCGTCCAACGCATGTTGCCGAAGGCGTCAATCGCATAAAGCCTGCCGTTCTCATTTCCCGCATATAACGTGCCGTCCCGCCCAACCGACGGCGCACTAAGGAAGGGCGAATTCGCATCAAAACTCCACAAAAGCGACCCCGCGGTATCAAGCGTGTACAACTTCCCGTCTTCGCAAGCAATATGCACATTGTTACGGGCCCCAATCGTAACACTCGAAGGTATCTCCCCCTCAGTCTCGAAATACCACTTAACACAACCTAATTCAGGACCATAGTTCTCGCTAAGCCCGGCCCGGTCAAAATCCCCACCCAGAGATTTCCACCGCGAACTCACCGTCGGCCCGGGCCGGTCCCGATGAATCGTAAACACCCCACTTTCGCCCACCACCACATTCGGGTCCCCATTCTTAGGTATCATCTTTATCAAGCACTGGTTCGAATCGGCCATCGGTAACTGCCAGACCAAACTACCCGAACCGGGTAGATTGTTCGCAACAAGATGCCAGTCGGCCCCGCCGTTTATACTCGCCAGCATGTGCACCGCCCCGACCGCATAACTCGACCACAAAATCTCATGACTGCTCCCCCCAACCCAAACTTCCCCACCTTCGGGGCGCACAACCGTTGTGCTCCGGACAATAAACTCATCGGCTCCCATGTCCATAGCACCGCCCATGACTCGTAGCTGACCATCGATGTCTTCCTCGTCTAACCACCACGGGAAATTTGGGTCGCCCCCGTCGATACAGGGCGAGCCGGCCTGCAGGTGCAAATCACCGAAATCATCGTTCGCCCCCTCATCCACACCCGGCGTACAAGGATCATCGCCCCAGCCGTCACCGCCGTCATCAGGCCCGCGCACAAACAAAGGATCATCGAAGATATTACCGACGCCTTCAATCCAATCTCCCTCCTCAATACAACTATAGGAGACTGCAAGATCATTCACATCACAGAAGATTTGGTTGGGATCGTTCGGGTCGCTGATGTTGCCCCAGAGAATGCTGTTAGTCAAAACGAGCTTGGTATCAGCCGAAGGATCACCAGCTATGCCGCCACAATAGCGAGCAACATTGCCGCTGAAAGTGCAATTCGCTACTTCACTAACAGAATCATAGTACATTCCCCCGCCCGAGTCCCCGGCCCGGTTACCACTGATAATACAACCCGTCACATTGTCGCAAACAGCCAGCCCTCCGCCATCTGCGCCGCTACGGTTATCCGTCACCTCGCAATTAGATATGTCTGGGCTGTAACGCCAGTAGTAAGGGTTCCCGCACACGCCGCCGCCACTGCCATTCTGAGCAACGTTCCCCGAAATCTTGCTGTCACTGATGCCCCCCCTGTCATAACAGTAGACTCCACCACCGTCCCCGTACGCCACATTTTCCGAAATTATGCAGTCAGTGATAGTTACGACCCCAACCCAACCGTAGACTCCCCCGCCGTATCCGGACGCCGTATTCCCCGAAATCTTGCAGTCAGCGATGTCCACATGCTGATAACAGTACACTCCCCCGCCGTCTCCGGACGCCGTATTCCCCGAAATCCTGCAGTTACTGATGATTCCATCTTCACAATACACTCCTCCACCACTGCCCTCCGCAATATTACCGGTGATATTGCAGTTGGTTATTGTCGCCCAGTGATAATCAACGTAAATCCCGCCCCCCCGGCTTTCTGTGTAACCGTTCGTAATGGTAAGCCCATCAAGCACGGAGTTTTCAGGCCACCATGTTCCGAGGGAAACCCCCCGGCCGAGGCCGTTGCAGTCGATTATCGTCGCGTCAACTATATCGGGATCCTCAGGCATAATGCTGCTGACCGTAATAGCCCTGCCGCCGTAATCAATATCGTAGTTTCCGGCCCCGGTATATACGCCCGGGAAGACGTAGATTATGTCACCGTCATTCGAATCGTCTATCGCCGCCTGAATATTGTTGAAATCCGCCGTACCGTCGTCATCGACAATGATTATCTCCGCCCGCCCGCAGACCGCCATAGCTAACCAGAGAAAAACAACAACCGCACCGATACCCCGCCTTCGAGCACTTAAAAAACCTGCATACATGGCCATACCTCCGTACTCCGACAAAATTTCCGAAATCCAAATAAGCCGTTTGCCTGCCGACGCATGCTTTCAACACCTACTAAAGATGCGCAAAACCCGCTCACTGTTCCATTAATTTTGCCTTTTTTTTCGCCAATATCGCATCTGTCTTCCCATTTTGACGTCGACTTCTGTGCTGTTCCACTAATTCGCTCCTCCATATTACCACAATTCCACGCCGAATCAAGACGAAAACAAGAAGATATCAAAAAAACTCGTGCTGCGACCGACAGAAACCGCCATGCATAACTCTTTTACAGAAACGCACTTGCAGACTGAACAAAACATTGCCGGGCTGCAAATACCAAAAAAACTTGCGAAAAGGTGATTTTCTGTTGACGAACATACATAGAAGTGCTATGTATACAAGTTATTGGTATAACTTTGGAGATATAAAATTGGATGTTAACAAAGATTTGGTTGCCGCCTCGGCCACGCCGTTGGTGCTTTCAATACTTTCGGAAGGCGAAAGCTACGGCTACGCAATAATAAAGCGGGTAAACGAACTCTCAGGCGGCAAAATGCAGTGGTCCGACGGCATGCTCTATCCCGTCCTACATCGACTCGAACGCCAGGAACTAATCCGCTCGCGACAGCGACTTTCCGAGACGGGCAGAAAACGAAAATACTACAAAATCAAAAAGAAAGGCGCCGCCGCCTTGAAAAATCACAAAACCCAGTGGACGCTCGTCTACTCAACCCTCAAACAATTATGGGAGGATCAGCCATGTTTGACTTGAACAACCAGGTAATCAAATGGCGCCAAAGCCTGTCGGATTCCGAAACATTCCGCAATGCCGACATCGACGAACTCGAAAGTCACCTGCGAGAAGAAATCGAACAGTTGACCGCCCGGAAACTCTCCGAGCAGGAAGCCTTCTGGGTAGCCGCCCACAGGCTCGGCGACACCCAGGCCCTGGCCGGTGAGTTCGCAAAAGTAAACACATCCGCCCGACTGCAAAAAAGACTTTTCTGGATCCTCGCAGGCGTCTTGTTCTACTTAGCCGCTACTTATTTGTCAATAGGAGCTTCAAGGACATGTGCATTCATGGCCGCGATAGCCGGTATCAGAGGTTATACCCTTATCATCATCAAAATAGTTTGCCACGCATCGGCCTTTGTCGCGATAGTACTCGCCCTGTACAAAACCATCAAGAAAGATCTGCCGGTCATACTGTTCTTTGCAGCCGCCAAGAACCTGCTGGGGAAAATTATCGTCCTCGTGATCACATTTCTGCTCATCTCAGGGATAATTGCTGCTCAAATTCTTCCGTTGCGACAGACTGTTGGAATAGTGGGCGCCGAGGAATATGGACGGATGATGCTGTTCACTTCTTACGCGCGTTTGGCCTTGCAATTCATTTTCCCGCTGGTGCTGGTTATGGTTCTTTTCAGACTAAGCCGCCCGAAATCGCCCATAGCGCAAACACAGTTTGAGACATGACAATCAACCGTGATGTCACCGTCGTCGGTCCATTAGCAGGATGACCTTCTCGTATTTCTCCGGCGACATAGCCTTTTTGAGAATCCTGCGAATCTCGACCATCGACGTCCGCTGAGTGGTGTGCGTGACAATGATATGCTCGTTATTCAGTTTATCCATCAGCGAAGCAAATTCATTGATGTGCATGTGCTTGCCCGCCTCGGCCCTTTCCGTGTGTTCCTCTATATAAAACGTACACTCGGCAATCAAAATCTTACTGTCAGCAATGTATTGCAATTGCGAAAAATCAACGTACTGCGTGTCCCCAAGGTAAGTAACAATCGGAATCTCAAGCGGATAGTCGATTTCAATCCCCTGCTTTTTCAGCTCGACGATCTGCGGCCCCTTCAGCTTCGTATATTCGGGTTTGAGTTTCTTGCGCTTCTCGATCACACAGTAACCAACCGAGCCTCTCGTATGCTTCGTCGGAAAAACCCGCGCAATCAAGTTCGGCTTGACCTGATATTCGTCCCCCGCCTTGACGCCAACCAGGTTCGCCGGCACCTTATTGCCGTCCAGCCGACCCCACGCATCGATTATCTGACGCATCGGCCCAAGCAAATTCTCCGGAGCCAAAACCGTCCCCGCCGACTGCCCGCAAAAATTCCGATGCGAAAGATAATAAGCAATGCCCGCCGCATGGTCCATATGCCCGTGCGTAAGCAAAACGTTATTAACCGAGATTACCTGGTTAGGCGCCTTGCCGATATCAAAACACACATCCAACTGCGGCATCGCAACCACGGTCTCCTCGCCCGCAACCGAATACCCGATGACCTCAAGATCACCTATCTCAATCTTTGCTAACCTGTGACTCGGCACGTGTTTATCCCTTACTCAAAAAAGGCAAAACATTAATGGTAGATGCCCCTTGTGTTTGTGTCAATTTGTTTTTGACTTCCGCAGCCATACCGCTAAACTCAACTACGGTTTATACGCCTCAAAAGAGCCATTGACGCAGCGCTGCTGACTGGAGATTGCAATGCCGGATAAAAGAACGCACAGGGGACCGCATCCCACAGACGGCAAATTGTTCGCCCCCGAAGCAATCGCAGACATAAAAGCCGCCGTCTCAGACTTCTCACTGCTCCTGACAAAAGGCTACGCCGAGAAAAGCACCCTCAAATTAGTAGGCGACAAATTCTCACTCACCCAAAGGCAAAGACTCGCCGTAATGCGAAGCGCCTGCTCCGACCAGAACCTCGCATCGAGAGAGCAGAGCCGAATCCCAATAAAAGACCTCGCCGACCAACCAATCGCCGTCGACGGCTACAACGTCCTGATTACTATCGAAGCAGCCATCAGCGGTGCAATTATCTTCGAAGGCAGGGACGGCTGCCTCAGGGACCTCGCAAGCGTACACGGAACCTACAGAAAAGTCACCGAGACCATACCAGCAGTCGAACTGATAGGCAATTTCCTCCACCAAATCGCCGTCACCGAATGCCTATGGCTCCTCGACAGCCCCGTCTCAAACAGCGGCCGACTAAAAATCCTCATCGGCGAACTCGCTCAAAAAAACAACTGGAACTGGCGAATCGAACTCTCCCTCAACCCCGACGCCGAACTGATCAAAACAGACATGATAGTCGCCACCAGCGACAGCGTAATCCTCGACGGATGCAAAAAATGGGCAAACCTGACTCGCGAAATAATCGAAAAAAAAATCCCGATCACACACATGGTGGATCTCTCATAAGACCGCACCAAAAATCGGACAGACTCAGCCTTTTCTCACCCCCCGTCCCGGGCCGTTAGTATTCAGGACAACCAGCCATCCACGCAGGCCAATCCACCCCATCAACGTAAGGCGGCCACTCCCGGTGCCACTTGAGTTGCCACAAACCTTTAAGCGATACCGGCCTGACCGACCAATCCATAAAAGTCACGTTCACATGCCAAAGGTGCCGATTGATAACACAACTCCTGATTTCGTCCGTATTCGAACCATCGAATAAGTAAACCTCTCCATCTTACGTCGGCGGTTCATCGACCGGCAACGGAGTAAAGCCGTCCCCGGCGGAATCGGCAAATACCGGAATATAGGCCGCACTCTTGGGACTAACCTTTTTCCACAGCCGGGCACTGCCCCTATTGCCACCTGTGTCCCGGGTAATCCAATGGTTTATCCCATAACTGCCTATCAAATCTATAATATCGCCGTCGTCGTCGTCGCGGTAGCAATACCATGCATTAAACTTACCCCCAATGAGGTTTTCCCCTGGCACCGGCGGGACTGTCGTCTTCTTGGCGCTCGGGCATATAAGTATCTTTGTGTTCATCATTTCCGGTACCAGCGGTCCCAGCCAGTCCGTGCCGCCCTCGGTTAAATAACCGTTGTGATCATCCGTAAACAGCTTCCAGATAATGCCCCACTGATGCATATTCGAAAGACATACCACCGCCTTCGCCTGGTCCTTCGCACGCCCCAACGCCGGCATCAATATCGACATCAACAACGCGATAATCGCAATCACAACCAACAACTCGATTAAAGTAAAACCTCGTCGTTTGGCCATAAATATACTCCTTCCGTTCGTTTTTTTCGTTACTCAGGCAGCCCGTACATCCAATGCTCCGGATCGTCCCAGTCGATCGTTATACCAGCCGCGGCCAGGTCTTTGGTCCAGGTCTGATGCCATTCGAGACGCCACAGCCGCTTAAGCCTTACAGGCCGGGCAGACCAATCCATAAACGTCACATTTACATGGAAGTTATGCCGATTGAGAACGCAACTTATGATTTCGTCTCTGTCAGTGCCACGAGAATCATATATATCACCATCATACTCCGGCGGCTCATCCTCGACCTGCGGAGTAAATCCTGTCGTGGCGCAATCCACCATTATCGGTATGCGCCCTGTTTTCTTGGGCGAAACCTTACTCCAAAGCCGCCCACCGTCCCTGTTTCCGTCGGTGTTCGTGCTAAGCCAATGGCTTACCCCATAACTGCCTTTCAAATCTTCACCACCGTGGTACCATGCATTTAATTTACCCCCGACCTGGCCGACCCCCGACTCTATCGGCAAGATCGTCTTTTTGGCGCTTGGGCAGAGAAGTAGTTTCAGGTTCACAATGTAAGGTGGCAGCTCCTCGACCCAGTCGCTCAGACCTTCTGGAAATGAGCCGTTGTGGTCATCCGTATACAGCTTCCAGATAATGGCAAACTGATGCATATTTGAAAGACATATCACAGCTTTCGCCTGGTCCTTAGCCTTGCTCAAAGCCGGTATCAATATCGACATCAACAACGCGATAATCGCAATCACAACCAACAACTCGATTAACGTAAAACCTCTTCTGTTAGACACAACTAAACTCCTGCCACTAATTCTTCTTTTTGTTTACTAAGATGTGTAAAACACCCCTGCTAATCCCTTAATTCTGCATTTACTACCTTTTTTCAGCCATCCTCACGTAATTCGCCCTTCTTTCTGCAAATCATAACGTGCAACGACCTCGGTTAGAGTAGCGATGTCTTCCCATAATATCCCCATTTTACCACAAATCCCAATAAAGTTCAAGCATCGATCACTATCGCCCAGGGCTACCGCATCTTATCAGTATCAAAAATGCGGTTTTTCTATTAAATTGTGGAAGGAATCAGCCCTAAGATCTGTTTTGGGGCAATTTATCCTATTGATTGGATATCAAAATCTTATTCATAAAAAACCAAAGAAAATTATTTTATACAAAAATGCATCATAAGACATTGAAGTCAAATAAGTTATGCCGAAGCTATTCAAAATAATTTAGATGCGG
>Ga0075123_10001107_pt1 | contig 13784 bp, 14 predicted proteins | sample AntAceMetag02UKX_FD_69808 | JGI IMG/M metagenome (GOLD analysis project Ga0075123, IMG submission 69808) | Saline lake microbial communities from Ace Lake, Antarctica - Antarctic Ace Lake Metagenome 02UKX | ecosystem: Environmental > Aquatic > Non-marine Saline and Alkaline > Saline | place... | reverse complement strand
TTTTGGCAGAAGTGAAAAGGCCAATATCGACTCCGCTGCCCCTCTCGCGGTCAGAATGAGGCCGAGAAGCCTCGATGAGTTTGCCGGCCAGAAGCACTTTCTCGGGCCTGATAAGCTGCTGACAAGGATGCTCGAAGCCGACAGGCTCAGCAGCCTGATATTCTACGGCCCACCCGGAGTCGGCAAGACTTCACTGGCGAACGTTATTGCAGGCTACACAAAAGCCATATTTCACTACCTAAGCGCACCTGCGGCCAGCGTAAAGGATATTCGTCAGGTCATCGCCGCAGCCAGAGACGCTCTCGCGGCAAACGCCCAAAGAACCGTACTCTTTATCGACGAGATACATCGCTTCAACCGCGCTCAGCAGGACGTTCTATTAGATGACGTCGAATCGGGCATAGTTATCCTCATCGGTGCAACCACCGAAAATCCATATTTTTCGGTAAATTCCCCGTTGATCTCCCGCAGCACCGTATTTCATTTCGAGCCGCTCGGCGAAAAAGAGGTTTTGCAACTGCTCGATACCGCAATCAGCGACGGCGAACGAGGCCTCGGCAAATTGAATATCGATGCCGATCAAAAGGCGCTCAAGTTTCTGGCCGTCATCTCCGACGGCGACGCCCGAAGGGCCCTGACGGCTCTTGAAGTAGGCGTACTCTCGCAGGCCGCGCGTCAAGGCGATAATGAGACTATCAAGTTTAATCTTGAAGTTGCAAAAGAGTCGATACAACAAAAGGCAATAAACTACGACGGCACCGGCGACACTCACTACGACCTGGCCAGCGCCCTGCAAAAGAGCATGCGAGGTAGCGACCCCGATGCAACCGTTTACTGGCTCGCCAGGATGATAGCAGGCGGAGAAGACACCCGCTTTATCGCCCGTCGTATTGCCGTTTGTGCGGCTGAAGATGTCGGCAACGCAGACCCGATGGCGACGGTCCTGGCCGCGGCGGCTGTTCAGATATCCGAATTCGTCGGTCTGCCCGAAGCTCAGCTTGCACTGGCTCAGGCCGCCATTTATATCGCCTGCGCGCCAAAGTCAAACGCGACAACGACGGCTATCGCCAAAGCCTCGGCAGACGTAAGAGAACAGCCCACGATGGCTGTACCGAAACATTTGAAAGATAGTCACTACGCCGCCGCGAAAAAACAAGGATTCGGCAGCGATTACAAGTACCCGCACAACTTTGAAGACGGTTTCGTGCCGCAGCAGTATCTGCCGGCCGAGGAAAAGATAAAATACTACCGCCCAACGGACAGAGGACATGAAAAAAATATTAAGCGGTATTTACAAAAGCTCCAATCCTTGATACAAAATAACAAGCATGACGATACCCGCGAAAAAGGATAGTTCGATGGATAAAGTGCAGCTTCGCCGCCGGTTGCAGAAATCTATGATTGAGATGACCGACCGGCAAAGAAGCGAAAAAAGCAGGAGGGCATGTCAGAATCTGATCTCGACGCCGCAGTTCCTTGAAGCGTCCACAATCATGATGTATCTGCCCCTTCCCAACGAGGCTGACATCTCCGAGACGATACTGCACGCATGGCAACTCCGCAAAACAGTTGTGGTCCCGAAAATATCATGGCAGCAGAGACACATGATACCGGTACAGATAAGTTCGCTCGAGACAGGCACCGAGTTAAGCATAGGTGCGTCAGGACTGCGAAATCCGGTAACCGGAGTACCGATACCCTTTGAACAAATCAACCTCGTTGTCGCACCCGGTTTGGGCTTTGACCGCCACGGGAATCGACTCGGCCGGGGCGGATCATACTACGACAGGTTTTTCGCCAACGACGAACTAAAAACCGTAAAATGCGGCTTCGCATTCGAAGAACAAGTTACTGATTCTGTCCCCGTGACCGAACACGACGTGCCGATGGATTTGCTCGTCACAGACCAGAACATAATATATTTTGATGACTGCCAAGGAGAATAAAATGGCTCGTTATCCCTATGGCCGAAGTAACACAATCCAAAGATGGATATATCCAGGCTCGGCTGCACTGGCTATCGTTATTATTATCGCACTTGTCTACGCATTCGGTTCTTCCAATGAAGGCGAAAACCAAACAGGTCCAATCAGCGAAGGCAACGAAATAACACAGTTCCCCCCCTTCGTAGCGAATGTTCAAGAACCGACGCCCGAGCCAAAGCAGCCGCCGCAGCCCGAACCCACACCGGCGCCACAACCTCAGCCCACGCCGCCGGAAGTAATAGCCGAAAACGACACCGCCGCAAACCCCGAGGCTGCCGAGATTATAGACCAGGCATTCGCCGATCTCCGCGCAACTCCGGCAAGGATTATAGACGCACGCGGTAAGCTAAACATCGTCCTCGGACAACCGATGAGCAAAAAGCAACGGAACCTCGTAAAGCAAAAGCTCTCAGAACTCGCAAATATATGGCTCTTCAGCCCGAAGAACTTCCCCCAGGACAGCCTCTGCACCACATACCGCGTCAGGCCCGGCGATTTGTTGGCCGTAATCGGCACTAAGTTTAAGGTCCCCTGGGAGCTGCTCGCACAGATAAATAATATTCCGAACCCGAAGTTGCTGGCCGCCGGCAGAGTAATAAAAGTTGTCAACGGGCCGTTCCGAGCCAAGGTCAGCCGCGCTTCCTTCACTATGGATGTTTATCTGCGGAAGACTTTCGTCAGAAGCTTCCCCGTAGGCCTGGCCAGACCCGGCAAACAAACACCCACCGGACTCTGGATTGTCGAACCGGGAGGAAAGATGCCCGCGCCGCTCTGGACAGACCCGGATACCCAAAGAACATACCATCCCGAGGAAGCCGACTATCCGCTCGGCTCGCGATGGATCGCCCTCGAAGGTACCGAAGGAAACGCTGTTGGACAGACAGGATACGGCATTCACGGAACAAAAGAACCCGCCAGTATCGGCAAGGCAAGTTCCAGGGGCTGTATCCGGCTGCACAACGGCGACGCGATATTCGTTTATAATTTATTAGTACCGTTACATTCGCAAATTAGAATAACCGAATAAGATACTTGAGTTTTTTTGCCAAACCAGGAGGGTTTAGGCCTTGCGAAAGAACCGCGTTACGTTCTGGGCATGGACAGCCTCAATCGGCGTCCACTTGATTGTTCTCACCGCCTTTGGCGTGGTCAGATTCTCTCGCTCCCAGGCGCCGCAGGAACGAACCGCACCAACCGCACAAGTGAGCCGAATAAAAAGACTGATGCAAGCTGCACCAGTAATACCCAAGCCAAAAGTTAAAAGAACCGTCCGAAAATATCCTGTAAGAACCTCCCACAAACCATTTTCGGCAAGCCAGATTCTCGACACCGCGCCCCCAACTTCAGACGATAGTGCAACCTCGGCCAATTCTACAGCCTCACACGACACCTTCTCCCCGCCAGGGGCATGGGAATCGCCACCGATTCGACCGAACAAAATAAAGTTCTTCTCCAGCACCTCCAGCCAGCGCAAGGTCTGCTATTTGGTGGATTGCTCAGGCAGCATGCAGGGAATATTCGCCCGCGTGCGCAAAGAACTTAAGCAATCGATCGGCGGTCTGCAGTTGGACCAGTTCTTTTACATTATCTTTTTCGGCGCCGACAAGCTCTTCGAATCCGGCGACGGCCGCATGTTTCGAGCAACTGCGAAACAGAAGTCCGCTGCGTATGATTTTATTGACTCGATCCGACCGGCGGGAAAAACCAATGCCCTGACCGCACTCGAAAGAGGATTGCAGATTAGAGACGGAAGCGGCGCGGCGCCTTCGGTTATTTACTTCCTCACCGACGGCTTCGAACTTACCAACGCAGACTTGTCCCGAGGGGGCGGGCCGAGATTTGCGCAAAAAATAGTTAATTTACAGAGAAGGTTCGCTCCGAAAACGGTCATAAACACCATAGGTTTCTGGCCGCAAAACAGTGACCGCATGATGCTGGAGATGATAGCGACACAAACAAAAGGCCAATTCGTCTCTGTCACACAGAAAAACAGCAAAAAAAACGGCATCTTGCAGGTTCTCGGCAACCCGACTTCTCAAAGAGAGGATGATTGACAATGCGTATGAACTCCTTACTCAAGACACTCGTTTTGCCGGCAATCCTTCTTGCGATTCTGATAACAATAGCTCTCGCGTGCTGGTTTCGAGACTCTGGTGGGACAGCCGCAGCCGGCGGAGAGCGATCATTTTTCGAACATTTCGTTATAGCCGGCGGGCCGATTGTCTGGTTTGTTCTTCTGCCAATGTCACTTGCCGCCCTTTCGCTGGCAATCGAACACAGCCTTTCGCTCCGCCGCAAACGCCTCCTGCCAGACGGCGTCGGCGCCGGCATCACCAAAATCATTCGGCAGTTCGGCCCGCGACAACTCGAGGCAAAAACCGCCGATCACCACGACCTGATAAGCACCGCCGTCGTCAGGGCGATTACGCAGGGAAGAGGAGACTGGTTCCGCACACGCAACCTGCTTTTCGAATCGCTCGAAGAGCAGACTTCTCGACTTTTGCGCAAGATCGAATGGATCAATATGATCGGCAACGTCTCACCAATGGTCGGCTTGTTCGGAACCGTTTTCGGAATGATAAAATTGTTCGACGCAATCGTCACTGCCGGCGGCCAGCCCCAGACGGCGAAATTTGCCGGGGGAATCTCAATCGCTTTAGTGACAACCTTCTGGGGACTGCTCATCGCGATACCGGCCCTGGCTCTGCACAGTGTCTTTCGTAACCGAATCGAGACGCTCATAAGCGCCGCCACCGCCGAGGCTGAAAATATCCTGCCCCAGATAATGTACACATTAAAGAAACTGGCCCAGGCCCAACAGCTAAAGCAGAAAAAGCCGGTGACCCCTGAAGCCAGGACCCCGGAGGCCGCCCTCCCTGAAACCAGAGCCCCTGAGGCCAGGTCTGCAATCAAACCACAAATCCGCGAAATCGCCAGGCCGCCCCAACAAAGAACCGGCGAATCAACAGCGGCAAAATAATCGGATGAAAGAAAAAGACCTATGTCTTTGAGAACAATAGATCGCTTCCACAACCAAAGCAGATCCGGATCGTTCAACATGACCGCTATCATAGACATTGTCTTCCTGCTCATGATCTTCTTCATGGTCGTCTGCAGGTTCATCGAAGCGGAGAATTTCCCGCTGACCGTACCTGACGGCTGTAAATTCGCCCAAACCAACCCTGAGCCCGGCTCACAAGTGACAACCTTGAGCGTACTAAAGACCGATCCCGACAATATCACTTTTGCAGTCTGCGCCGAAAAGGTCGCCGCGCCAACCTCTCAGAAGACAATCGAGAAACTAACCGAATTGATTGATATGCGCCTGAGCAGTTTGCCTGCCGATGGTAGAATTGTCACCTTGCGAATCGACGAGGATGTCAGCTTTGCCGACGCCCAATACGCCCTCGCAGCGATAGCCGCAAGCACCGCAACAGACATCAAATTAGCCGCTCTGAAGACCAGCCGAGGTGGTTAATACGTCACCGGCCCCCTCGATCACCCAACTCCTTAATCCGCCTCTGCAAAGAAAGCGTGTTCCTCTCCCAGAATACGCCTTCGTGGTAGCCTTGAATTGCCGAATCGAGCTTGGCTAAATCAAGACGCCTGGCCGCAAGCAAGCAATACTCCTTTTCGGTTTCAATACCAAGGAACCGGCGATTCAGCTTTCTCGCAGCCACAAGACTCGAACCAACGCCGGCAAAAGGATCAAGAACAAAGTCGTTCTCGTTTGTGCTCGCTAAAATCAGTTTCGCCATCAGTTTTTCAGGCTTCTGCGTAGGATGATCGGTATTCTCCGGCATCGACCAGAACGGAACGGTAATATCATTCCACAAATTCGATGGATGCGTCAACCGAAACTGCCCGTCATCACAATCGTTCCAGTCTTTGGGTCTGCCCTTATCATCGGTATACGGGGCAATCACCCTGCGCTTTAATTTCACGTCATCGACGTTGAAAACATAATCATCCGAAACCGTCGCGAACCAGATATCTTCCGAAGCATTCTTCCAGTTTCGTTTTGCCCCCCTGCCCTTTTCGCGCTCCCATGTAATACGGCTGCGCACCTTCAGATGCTTATCCAGAACAAGATGAATAGCCGTCGACGAATACCATTCGGAGCATACGTATACCGACGCATTGTCTTTGAGCAAAGGCAATAGCGCGACCAGCAAACTTTCAAACCACTCGGCGTACTTATTAATGCCCGTTTTCTTAAAAGCCGCCGACTTGAAAGTTTTGTTAAGATTATAAGGCGGGTCAAGTATCAGCAGATCAACAAACCCGGCGGGCAAAAAATTAAGGATCTTGAAAACATCCTGATTAATTAGCTTGTCGGTGACAGCATCGACAGCCGTCGGGCCCGAAAGTCGCACCAATTGCTTGCTGTAAAGCTTCTCCTGCCGATTGAGTGTCAGCGTCCTGTTTCTCGGTGCACGAACTGTGGTTGTCTCTGCCACCTCCGCCGATTCCATTGCTCTTGTATTACGCGGATTCTTTCTTTGCTTTTCGTTTTATCTTGGCGCTGGAAAGGTCGACCTTGCCTTCGACGATATCGCCATTGATCACGTACTTGGCGCCTTTGGGCTCTTCCGGCAGTTGATACATCAGATCCACCATCAACTCCTCGGTAATCGCACGCAGCGCCCGCGCGCCCGTATCACGCTCAAGCGCCTTTTTCGCAAGCGCGTGCAGCGCATCGTCTGTGAACTCGAGATGAGCATCGTCCATCTCAAAGAATTTCTGATACTGCTTGACCAAAGCATTCTTCGGCTTGGTCAGTATGTCCATAAGCGCATCCTCATCGAGCGCAGAAAGCGTCGTCATCACCGGCAGCCGCCCAACCATCTCGGGAATCATACCGTACTCGATAACATCTTCCGGTGTCGCCTGCGCAATCAGGTTGCTGTATTCGGTTTTGTCATCTTCCCGAGCGCCTAATTCCGAATCGAAGCCGATCATCTTCTTGCCCAATCGTTTCTTTACAATGTTGTCCAGGCCGACAAACGTACCGCCGCATATAAAGAGAATCTGCGAAGTGTCAATCTGTATGTACGACTGCTCCGGATGCTTCCTGCCTCCCTGCGGCGGAATATTGGCTATCGTACCCTCCAACATTTTCAGCAATGCCTGCTGAACACCCTCGCCCGAGACGTCACGCGTAATCGAAACGTTCTGAGAAGTCTTGCCCACCTTGTCGATTTCGTCGACATAAACGATGCCCCGCTGCGCCGCTTCGATATCGTAGTCCGCCGCCTGCAGCAGACGAAGCAGGAAGTTCTCAACATCCTCGCCGACGTACCCCGCCTCAGTGACAGTCGTCGCGTCGCATATAGCAAAAGACACGTCCAGCTTGTGAGCAAGAGTGCGGGCCAATAGCGTCTTACCGGAACCTGTCGGCCCGATCAGCAGAACGTTCGATTTATCTATCTCGACGTCACTGTCGGCGCTGTCGGTGTGCAACAGCCGTTTGTAATGGTTATGCACCGCGACAGACAGATATTTCTTCGCGTGCTCCTGCCCGATCACATACTCGTCAAGATATTCCTTGATTTGCCTGGGTTTCGGCATCTCCTTGAGGCTGACTCCGGCCCCGTTAAGTTGCCTGCGATTCTGCTGCATGATATCGTGGCACAAGTCGACGCATTCGGGGCAAATATAGACTTTCGCCGGCCCCTCTATAAAGGTGTCCGAACTCGTCGACGACCGCCCGCAAAAACTGCAGATCGCCTTATTCCTGTTTTTATTCGATTGCTTAGCCATGTTTATCTGCCCATCATACGTTATATCGGCTTGTTCGTTCGGCCAATTGTACTTAACCGAAGTTCCAAGGGCAAGTTATTTACCAACCGCCAACAACAACCCGGACTGCAATTGCTCTTTCATGCCCCCAAACTTCTCAGCCCACAACGTCGGGATATCCGAGATACTGTTTTCGAGAACTTCGATAGTGTGCAAAACATCTTTGCTTTTCGTTCCCTCGATTCTCGCCCAGCAGTAAAGCTCATTATATTTCGCCCGCCACCATTTCCAACTGCGATCGCCCGCGCCCGTTGATTCACTCAGCCGATTAGCGCCCACTCTCGCCCAAAGCCCGGCCGCCTCGCCAAACCTTCCCCCTTCAGCCAAAACCCTCGCCCTGCACCTGGTCAAATCCAGCTCGCCGGCCATGCCCTCTTTCCCAACATCTTCCACAATCCTCTCAAGCTCGGACAATTTCTTACTGCTCTTGCCGCTCAAAACCGAAGTCTCAACAAGGAACAAACCAGCCGCTCCTCTGGCCCGACCGTCAAGACAGCCATAGCAGAATTCAGCCAACTTCCTGCAATCATCCAGCAAAACTGCCTGACCTTCGAATTGCTCGATTCTCTCAGTCACTTCACGCAATAGTTCAACCGCCTCAGCCGCGCTCTCGCAACCCCCGGAGGCAATAGCAGTCAACAGACACCGCGCCGACTTATCCAATCTGCCCAATCGCTGAAAGGCCTTCGACTTGCACACGCTAAGGTTCGTCTCGCCCATAATGTCAATCCCCGAAAGCAAACCCACCACTTCCAGAGCTTCGCCCTCATCTTTCAATTCGCCCAACAGGCCGCAGTATATCCCCGCAGCCTCGGTGCGCAGCTTCGCCCCACTTTCACTTGCCCGCAAAATAATCGCCAAATCCCGGAGCAATCTCTCTCGCCCGCTTTCATTCTCGTGCTCTCTCGCCTCCATCGCCATTATTACAAGGTCAAGCCTCGCCCTGTTGCGCAGGCGTCCCGAAGACCTGTACGCTATTTCCCGCAGCAGCTTCCGGGCCCTTTCTGTCTGCCCGCAACTGCTCAGCACGCCGCTATAAAGATACTCAGATTCTTCATCGATATCCCTTGCCGCAATCTCGACATAATTGGCGAACGCCCCCAAAACAAGTTCACAATGCTCAGGGCCACGCCCCAATGAACTGTATGCCAACCGCGCCGCCTGCCTGGCGATTTCGTCGGCGCCAATCCCAAGTCTTTCGCTTCTGCCGGCATGCTGTAATCGGCTTGCCTTCATCAGCAGTCCCACCACCCTGCCCGGCTGATCCCCGGCAACCGACACCGCCGACACATAAAAAATCAAAGGTGTCTCAAATCTTTCCACCTTCATAAGATCTTCCAGAAGCGTATTATGCTCCGAAGCGTCGCTTCGCCAGGCGCTCTGTACCGCAAGTTCCGCTTCGAAAACGGCAAGTTTCTCCAATCGCCGCCCTCCTGACCGACGTGACAAATTCGCCAGAAGCAATGAACCCAGGGTCTGCTCAATATCAGGCCATTTCGCCAACGTCCCTTCAAACAACCCAGGCGACAATCGCCTCTGCAAAAACGCAAACGACAGCACAAGCTCCCGATCACCGGCCGACTTGCTCTCTGCAATCCGCCGCCCGAGACTCTCCAACTGCCCCGGCCCGGCGACGCCGAACATCTTTATCCGTTCAAGTTCGAGCCGCAAGGCAATCGATTCGCTAACATCGGACCGCTGCGAAAACGAATCGAATATCTTTCTTGCCGATTCCAAATAAGCCGAATCCATTCGCGCCGAAAGAGCAAGCACCTTTATCCTCAAAAGGTGCACGTGTGCCGTATCGCGCAGTTGCACTAACACATCCAACCGAGCCAGGATCCTGCGCAGTACTGGTTCTCTTGCCCGCCCCAAAATTGTCAGTGCCGCATAAAAATCAATCTCACACCCCCCCAGCAACGTCGCGTAAACCCCGGCCGACGCTTTTCTCCACAGACCCGTCGCCCCGTACCTGCTCTCCCAGTCAGCACCTTCATAATCCTCGATTTGCCGCTTCAACTTCTTCTGGCGCTCCGCAATATCTTCCAACTCGCTGCTTGCTGCTCTCGCCAACCCGCTGAGTTTCTCCCTGTCGCCCCCCCCCACAAAACCTCCATCGAATTCGTATCCCATACGCAAATCGAAGCTCTTGGCCATAAACCCATCGACTATCTCTCTTGCGCTTCTCGCCAGAACGTCAATCGCCACAGCCGTCGGCAAAGTCTCGCCAAAACTCATGCCCACCGGCAGCAGCAACACTGCCGTGCACAAAATAATCGCAGTTTTACGAATACGAAAATGCACCGTCAACTTACCCTCCCTGCTTACTCGGTCATTTGAAATGTCACATCGGTCAACTGCAACCCCGTCAGCACGTTATATACCCTGACCCAACAGTCCGACGTCACCTCCGCCGCGCATACAATTTCTATCGGATCCGAGTCAATTCTCCTCTGCAAGACCATCGTCTCCTGCATTTTCTCCATCAACTCAACCAGGCCCTGCTCCATACTCTGATTGTCGATCACGATTATCTCCCCCCCCTCGCCTATACGCACCGCGCAGCCGGCATCGGCCGTATCGATAAATATCACCAACGGCTCAGGCCTACCCGGCTTTACCTGCCCGGCGCGAGCCGAGGGCAGTTGTAAAGACAGGAAATCCTCCGCAGGTCGCCAGTTCGCCGCCACTAAGAAAAAAATCAGCAACAGAAATATCATGTCGATCATCGGCGCCATTCGCAGACCGAAACCCCGCCGCCGCCCGCTGTTGAGCCGCTCGAAAATCCTGCTTTTCTCACTTTCGCTTTCCATAGCCAAACGCCGCAACAACTATTAACTTTATACCCTACTGCCGCTGCCTGCGAACTCGGCGCCGCGTTTAAGCGCCTCAATATTCATAGGCAGTGTCTTATGGTGACGTTTCGCAAGAACATCCGCCACACAATCAGCCGCATCATCGGCGCCAAACAGCCCGCGTTTGTGCAGATAAGCACCAAGAGCCACCATGTTGGCGCTTTTCACACTGCCAAGCTCGACGGCAATATCACTGGCCGGAAGCGACAGAACCTCAATCGTTTCATCCATCACAGGATAATCATCGATTAACGAACTGTTCACTATCAACAATCCGCCGCTCTTGAGCCGCGGCCCAAATTTGTTCAGTGACGCCTTATTCAGAGCTACCAACGAATTCGGATGACTTACCATCGGCGACGCTATTCTTTTATCGGCAATAATGACCATACAATTGGCCGTGCCGCCGCGAACCTCGGCGCCGTAGGCCGGCATATAAGTAACTTCCCTGCCGCCCTTCATCGCCGTCTGAGCAAGCAGCTTGCCGGTCAACATGATCCCCTGGCCGCCAAAGCCGGCTATAATAGCTTCCTCATATAAACCGTTCGCCTGCATTGCTATCCCTTCAACCGACCTAACGGAAACACCTTCGTCATGTCCTTTTCAATCCACTCCATCGACCGCTCCGGCGTCATGCGCCAGTATGTCGGACAGGCCGAGAGAATCTCAATAAACGAAAGCCCCTGCACCCCTTCAACCTGCAATTCGAACCCGCGACGGATAGCCTTCTTGGCCTTACGGATATGAGAGGCGTTGTGTAGCGAGCATCGCTCGACATAATTCGTGCCGGGCAGCACCGCTAACAACTCCGCTATCTGCAGCGGATAACCCTGATCTGACGCCTCTCTGCCCCGCGGCGTTGTCGCCGTCACCTGCTCGATCATCGTCGTAGGCGCCATCTGCCCGCCGGTCATTCCAAAAACAGCGTTGTTGATAAATATCACGGTCAACTGCTCGCCGCGATGAGCCGCATGAATAATCTCGGCCGTCCCTATCGCCGCAAGGTCGCCGTCACCCTGATAAGAGAAAATTATTTTGTCGGGATTGGTCCTCTTCATACCCGTCGCCACCGCCGGAGCCCTGCCGTGCGCGACTTCAATCATATCGATATCCAAGTAATCATAAGCCAGCACCGCGCATCCCACGGGAGCTATCCCGATCGTCCTGCCGCGTATGCCCATTTCATCGACCGTTTCAGCTACCAACCGATGAGCTACACCATGCCCGCAACCCGCACAATAGTGCGTCGGGCAATCCTTCAACGTCGGTGTTCGCGCAAATACTAATGCCATTTCGACTATGCTTTCGCTGGTACGGATAATTCCCTTATTCTGTCCAATATATCATCGACACTCGGCACGTTCCCGCCCGATCTGCCGTAAAACACTACCGGCGCCTTCCCGGCCACCGCCAATTTCACGTCTTCAACCATCTGACCACAACTCATCTCCACCGTCAGGAAAACCTTCATCTCATCGGCGGCTTCGCTGATTTGCTTCGTCGGGAAAGGCCACAATGTCACCGGCCGTATCAAACCCGCCTTGATTCCCTCTTGCCGCGCCCTCTCGACAGCCGAACGAACTATTCTCGCCGCAATGCCATAGGCAACTACAACAATCTCGGCATCTTCCACTGCGTACTCTTCGCAGATTACTTCCTCCCGTTCAATCTTGCGATACTTCGCCTGCAATTTGCAGTTAAGCTCTTCCAGCGCTCCGTCTTTCAGTAGCAGCGACCGGACAATATGCTGCTCTCTGCCCTCGGCGCCCGTCAGCGCCCAGTCCTTGGCCGGCAACTTACGTCTCGGCTTCTTCTCTAATACTACCGGCTCCATCATCTGCCCCAAAATACCGTCGGCAAGAATCATAACCGTCATCCGATACTGGTCGGCCAAATCAAAAGCCAATGGCATACAATCCACCAATTCCTGAACCGTCGATGGCCCGAAAACAATCGTTCGGTAGTCACCGTGACCGCCCCCGCGAGTCGCCTGAAAATAGTCACCCTGCGAAGGCGCAATATTACCTAATCCCGGCCCGCCCCGCATCACATTGACAACCACCGCGGGAAGCTCGGCGCCCGCCAGGTAACTAATCCCCTCCTGCATAAGACTTATACCCGGACTCGACGAACTCGTCATCACGCGCTTACCCGTCGCCGACGCACCGAAAACCATATTGATAGCCGCAAGCTCGCTTTCACTTTGAAGAAAAACGCCCCCCTCCTCCGGCATCCGCCTCGACATGTACGCAGGAATTTCGTTCTGCGGCGTGATTGGATAACCGAAGTAAGCATCAAGCCCCGCAATGATCGCCGATTCCGCAAGCGCCTCATTGCCGCACATTAAAATCCGTTCGCTCACCCTTTTTCCTTGATTAGCTCAAGTTCCTTCTTGCCGGCAGCCTTAACCGCCTCTATTCGCTGCTCGCGGTAAACCTCGATTACCGCCTCAGGGCACACAACCGCACAGTTAGTGCACCCGTCGCAGTTACCGTTGCACACCTCGGCCGGGAAATAGCCGTGCTTGTTAGACTGCTTCGAAATAATGATACCATCCCTGTGGCAGGCCAGAACACACAAGCCGCAGCCCTTACACCGCTCGGCCTTAATGATTATCCTGCTACCCACCTTTACTGTCGCACCCATCATATCCCCTTATCAAGCCCAAATACCCAAGCTCAGAAATATTGAAACTACCGGATTCTAACAATACCTGAGCCAATTGTAAAGGCAAAAACCTGTATTCTCCCGGCTTTGAACCGGCAACTTTCCTCGCCTGCCCCCCGGAAACGCAAGTAAATCCATATTTACCCTGTGGTATCGCCCGACCCTTGAAAAGGACGGCAATAACGCAACTTTTTCAAAAGCCGCTTTGCCCAACCGTCAATATCTGTATAATTAGCCAACAGTTCTTTTGTGAAAACTTGTTAACAGTAAAGCCACGAATTCTGGAACGACATCCTGTCCGAAATCTTCCAAGGCCCCGACGACCCAAACTACGCCCTCGTAGTAGTCCGTCCATACCTGATAGAATACTGCGCACCAGGAACATTAGAAGCCCAAGCCTGGACAGCTCCATAAACGCAATCTGGTCAAAGCTACTTGAGCCCCAGGACGTCGGGCATTGTGTATTGGCCGGGGG
>Ga0075123_10001102_pt1 | contig 13805 bp, 7 predicted proteins | sample AntAceMetag02UKX_FD_69808 | JGI IMG/M metagenome (GOLD analysis project Ga0075123, IMG submission 69808) | Saline lake microbial communities from Ace Lake, Antarctica - Antarctic Ace Lake Metagenome 02UKX | ecosystem: Environmental > Aquatic > Non-marine Saline and Alkaline > Saline | place... | reverse complement strand
AATGTTGCCCCCAATGGGTTGTTACTAAGTTTTATTTGAACTCGGAAGACGTCATTCAAGGTTCTGGTAATAAAAGTTATGATCTTAAAAGGTTGAACGCTGTAAGAAGATTAACTTTTTATTCACCGTTAGAAAAGGAAAATCTATTAGAAAAAAAAATAACTAAAGGTTTAACTAGATTTGAATTAGAAATTGCTCTCGGTGAAGAAGAAAAAGACCTATCTGAGTCAAGTAGGGAGTTCAAAAATGGTTATTGGGAGATTATGATAGAAACTAAAAAAATGAACTTTTTATTTAAAAATGGTCTTCTTGAAAGTTGGCAAAATAAATAACAAATCAACTTATTTTCACTTATCAATATGTTGTAAAAATTAATTTTCCGCATAACAAAAATTTCAACCTGACTGGAACAGCGATTGGCGAATTTGAATTTTTGGTGCTCGCAATACGTTTTTTAAAAATATTGAAATACAGTGCGCCGTATGTTCCAGCAGGTTAAATTATGCCCTAAATAATTGAAATTTATAAGGAGTTTAAAATGATGAAAAAAGTATATTTATTACTCTTTATATTAACATTCTCATCTTTATTTTTATTATATTGTGGGAAACAGAAACCGCAAAACTATGGTATGTTTTTTTATAAAGGTAACAAATTAATTGAATTTGAAAGAGCTCAATGGTCTCAGGTTCGTTCAAAAAAGAATTGGGTTAATTATTGGTGTCCAGAATTAGCATTACCATTTTCAGAAAAATTTATTTCAAAAATTTCTGATTTAGATGATAATCGCCCACAATTTGTCATCTACTTCAATAAATTGAAACCTTCAGATATACACATTACAAAAGCAGAATGTGATTTAGTTCTAACATCGATAAGTTATAGAGAAGAAGTCATTAGAAGACGTGAGAGACCTTGGGTTGGAACCCCAATCTATGATGAAGGTCCTATACCTGTGGCAGGTGCATTATATAAATATCGAAAAAAAATACGTAATTCAACTTATATTCTTTCAATGAATCATTTTATTCTGAATGCAATTGCTGATAAATATATCTATCGTGAAGGATTTAATAAAGGAACTGAATTAGTAATTTCACCATTGGAAGGAATTGCAGACGCTTATTTAGTTTCTCCTAAAAAAAATATTAATACTGGAGTTTATCTTATTTATATTGGTGGAGAATCATCAAAAGAAACTCAAAAAAAGGGAGCTACATATTTTTCAATTGGAACATTGGATAGTTTAGAAATTATGCAAGAAAATGATATTAAAACATCCTGCGATAAGTTAAAAACTATTTTAGTTAACAAAACTATGCAGATAGGTCCATGTAAATGATATCTTATTATTTACCAAAAAAAATAAAGGAGTAAAAACAATGAAAAAATTTGCAATCTTTTATTCAATTTTAATTTTCGTTTTTTTACTTTTAAGTTGTTCAGAAGAAACTAAAATTGAAGAACAGAAAGAACCTGAAATAGATAAGTTTGCACCATTAAAAAATTCTTCAGTGATTTATATTATAGGAAATGACGTAATCCCATATCACTATCATTCAAAAGACGCATATGGTGACTATGCCGTTTATTATCAAATTTCTGGGATAGAGTCTTATGATAAACATATTGAAGATTCCTTAAAAGCTGTAAGTTCAGATAGTATAAAATTTTTTTCTACTATAAGGCTTGCAGGACATAGTAGCTTTTATAATCGTTTATACCAACTACTTATAGGTAGGGGCGGCGAAAGTATTCAACTTTGGGATAAGTCAAAAAGTACTTGGATTGCACTCGCCAAAGATAGAATTGGTTTTAATAGAGATATCCTTTATGTAGATTTTGTACGAGATTCACTAAAATTAACAAATGGTTTTGTAGGTAAGATTTCCCACAAAAGATTTCCTGATCCTTTGAGAAGAATATATTTGGAAATAGAAAGATATGAAAATATTTTTAAATTTGGAAGTTATGAACGGGAAAAAACTGGAACAGAAGAAATTACTTTATACGGACCTTCTAAAAGAAACGTTAGCTATATTTGCTTTGATTATGAAACTTTAATGATCATAGCAAAAAAATTAAAAAAGTCTATTGTTCCGACTAAAATACCTTTTTTATTTAAATTGGTGTAATTAAAACATTTTTTGTTTAAATGTCACATTTCTAATTTCTTATTATTCAATATATTAGGCATAACAATTGGCTGCACTTGACGGCGGGGGCTGTGCGATTTTTTGAGAAAAATTGGGTTTCATTACGTTTTGTTTGCTTTATGAAGTTTTGTGCAAGTCCATCCCGCCGCAAGTGAGCCAAAACGTTATGTGTAAGAATAATTTTATTAAAGACGAGAAAAATGGAAGAAAATAGAATAGAAAATGAGATATCCACTTATATCTGTCTCAACCAATTTAGAGAACCGTTATTAAAAAAGATAATAAAATTGTTGGAATTTCCTGTTGGAAGCACTGGACTAGATGCAGGATGTGGAATAGGCTTTATTACAAATTTACTCGCTGAAACAATAGGTCCAACAGGACAAGTAATTGGATTAGATTTTTCAAAAGATTATATCCAATATGCTCAAAGAAAATATCAAAATATAAAATTTAAAGAAGGGGATATAAAAACATTACCGTTTCCCGATAATACTTTTGATTGGATTTGGAGCGCCGACACAGTATGGGTGGGTCCAAAAGAATTGGGATGCCCTTCAGATAATCCATTTACTATTATAAATGAGTATCGTCGAGTCGTTAAACCGAGTGGTTCAATAATATTACTATTCTGGTCTTCTCAAAAATTATTGCCAGGTTATCCTTTTCTGGAAGCTTGCCTAAATGCAACATCGTCTGGAACTGCACCGTTTCAATCTGATATGGACCCAATCTTTCATATTCTAAATTGTAAACATTGGTTGATTGAGTCTGGATTAAATGATGTCAGTGCAAAAACATATTTATATGACATTAATGCACCGCTAAATGAAGAAGTTAGAAAAGCATTATTAATTTTATTTGATATGCTTTGGGGGGAGTCGAAATTAGAAATAAATGAAAGTGATTGGGAAAAATATTCAATACTTATCGATCCAAATTCTGAAAATTTTATTATAAATAATCCCCAATATTATGGCTATTATAGTTACACGGTTTTCAAAGGAAAAGTAGTATAAAATAAATTGTGAACAGTACAAAAATTAATATCACATAACATCTGGCTCAAGTTGACCCGAAGGGCTTTGTTTAAAATCTAATTTTCAGAGCAACGCTACAGTAATTTAAAGTCCGAACGTACTGTGCACCGCAATCTTCGGGCAACTTTGCCAAGCGTTACCTCCATACCTCTACATTCTTAAAATTTAGAACAACATTCAGCGGATACGACATATATGCTTCTACCGCAAATCAAAAATAATCTTCTATCTTCAACAACTCTGCATTCAAATTAAAAGATCCGGCTGCTCCTCGAATTGTATTATGTTCCAAAACACCAAATTTAATATCAAAAACAAGGCATGATTTTACCTGTCAATAACAACTGACGCAAAATAAGAATTTTCTAAATCATGCATTGGAAAAAAACCTGTGTTTTTTCTAATTCCGCTACAATAAAAAATAATTTGATTTTACAGATATTTTTAATTATATTGAGAGTAAAGTAACTTTTTAGATCACCCTCAAAGTAAAAAGAAAAAGTTATGAAAAAATCATTTTTAGATCTTAGAGAAGTTAGAGAGCTTATCAGGTTAAAAAAATATGATGAAGCAGAAAAAATATTAAAAGAGTTAATCGAGGAACATCCAGATGATGAATATGTCTGTGGCGCGATGTTTGAAATTTATTTAAAGAAAGGCGCTTATGAGAATGCACAAAAAATTTTAAATATTGTTCTCCAAAAGGAGCCTGAAAATTTCTTTTTCTTAAGCCGTAAAGGCGACCTATTAGCGGCGACGAACAAGCATAAAGAAGCTCTCAAAATTTTTATTAACCTGTATAATACCAAAAAAGACCCCCATGTCGGATGGCGACTTTCAAATGAATATTATCGATTGAAAAAATTTGACAAAGCTGAATATTATTTTGACCAGACGATAACAAAATTATACGATAAAGCGGAATTGAATTATTTGGGATTTCTGATTAAAAAGGCGTTAAAAAAAAATGACAGGGCTCGGGACTTAATCGAAAGCGCTATCAATTATAGTGATCAATCACAGCAATACATTTCCCAAAAGATGAAATTCCAAACTGAATTAAAAGGGATTTCTGCGCAGCAGTGGGAAAAGTCCATAAAGTATTCCATCAAAAAAAACGAACCTTTTGTCCTGAAAGAATTAGCTGAAAAATTTTTAAAAGAAAGAAAGTTTGATAAAGCAGAAAAATATTACAAAGAAATCTTAAAAAATGATAATAATGACTATAACAAAAGCCGGTTAGGTTATGTTTATTATAAATGGGAAAAATATGATTTAGCGCTCATTCTATTTCTTGAAATGCCCTTAAAGAATTTTTTGATTCCCAGTTTCATCGCAATGGTCATTAAATCAGCCAAAGAAACAGGTCAACAGCAAAAAGTGGTTGAACATCTGCAAGACTTGTTAGAGAAAAACCCTGGTGCAAAACAATTGTGGGGAGCGATTAAGAGGTTGGCAGTAAAATAGTGCTTCAAAAGCGGTTGTTAAAATAAGTTAATGCCACGAATTCACGTATTTAGGCAAATATAAACAATGAATGATTCGTGAATTCGTGGCTGAATTCTTTTGCAAATAAAACAAAGAAATGGTTTGTAATACCATTATAAAGGAACATTGCCATGTAATGAAAATTGAAAGAATAAAATCAGTTCAATATCAAACAAACTCACTTTCGAATGCGAGCAGTCCCTGACCCATCTCAATACAACAAATTTAAACAAGATGATCGACAACATTTTCCGAACCCGCCAGAAAGGTCGAAAACACAATTCACTGGAATTTAATGAATTAGCTTAAACAATAGGTTCGGAAAGTTCGATTGTATTTAGGGAAAAAAAGATGCAACGCACTTTAGCCCTGTCAATAAATTCTTAATTTTAAAATTAGGTTAAATATTACGGTAGTAAGTGCATAGCATCTTTCACTAAAATAACTATTGCAGAATATCCTTATTTTTAATATATTTACAAAAATAAAAAATCGTATGATCATAAAACTTGGGTGGATATTATATTATTTCCATTCAGCATCTTTTTCATATAACGATGCTAGTAATTTTATATTAATAAATTATTAATCATCTAAGATAATTTTTCGGTGTTAGCCTTATTCTAACTCTAACAATTATCACAAAAACATCGTAGATGATTAATTATTGTAAAAAAATCGACTCCCCCAATTTTATAAATCCTCGTAGATGATAAATAAGATAGCATAAAAGTAATCATTAACAAAAAGTAAAAAGTATATAATTTAAAAAAGGAGAAGTACAATGAAACCAGGCGTATTCACACAATTATTAACTCATTTAGTTTTTGCAGTTAAATATTGAGAGCGATTATTAAAGAAAGAAATTAGGAATGAAGTTTTTAGCTATATAAGTGGAATAATCAGTAATAGAAAGCATAAATCATTAATAATAAATGGTGTTTCCGATCATATTCATATATTGATAGGATTGAACCCAAACGATAAAATATCAGACATTGTTGGAAAAATCAAAAAGAGTTCATCTACATTTATAAACGAAAAGGATTGGTTTCGGGGAAAATTTCATTGGCAAGATGGATATGGGGCGTTTTCATACGGAAAGTCTCAATTAAACGATGTATATAAATATATTGCCAATCAAGAAGTTCATCATAAAAAACGTACCTTTCGAGAAGAATATCTTGAATTTTTAAAGAAATTTGAAATAGAATATGATGAAGAATATTTATTTGATTTTTTTGATTAGCCAGGGATGAATACTTTGTTATTATTAATCCTCTACGAGGATTTTAAACTTTCGAGTTTTAACTTTTTCTACAATAATATTACCTCTACGAGGTAATCAATTATGTTTTATCTCTAAAAATGGAAAAATATTTTTATTGATATTCAACTCTTTATCAGAAAACAATGATTGATAATTTTTCACAGTAAAATCATACAACGGAACTAATTAACTAAAATCAGGCTAAATAATTTATTCCCAATACGGATATAAAACAATGAAAAAAATCAAAGACCTGATCGAAATACCGGAAATCGAAACTGTTATTAAAATCAATGAATTATATGATTATGACCAAAAGAGTTTGCAGAATAAAATTTATAACACGTTCATCCTGACTGAAGAAGTGCAGTTTGGTATTTCGATCATTATTAAAAAAATTGCCCAAAAACAAAACGCTGGTTTTATTGTTAAAGGCAGTTATGGTTCCGGTAAAAGTCATTTCCTTGCTTACATGGCAGCTATCTCGGAAAACGTAAATCTTTTTAAAAATTTAACTTCCATTTCTTCTGAAATTTCTTATTTTCGAAAGGATTTTTTTTCTGGTGAGATTTTAGCTGTCCCTGTTTCATTAACCAGTTATACCCAGGATGTTTCTCTTGAAAATGCAGTGTTTGATTCAATACGAAAAAAACTCACCAGCAAAGAGATCAGCTTTCCTTCTTCTATCAGTCATAAAATAATTGAAGATTTTAAAACGTTTGGGTCCAAAGATTTAGTTAAGGAATTTTTTGTAACTTATTCCGATAAATCTGTTGATGAACAAGCGGTATGTTTACGAGAATTTTTGATCAATAAAAATTTGTCCTTTACTCCGATTTTTTCCAGAGACGATTTTTATGTCATTATTCAACAATCACTACAAAAGCATTTTCCAGGCGGTATTTTACTGCTCATCGACGAAGTCTCTGAATTTTTGCGATCTCGGTCGGAACTGGATGTCAATAGTGAGGATATTCGATTTCTACAATTTCTGGGGGAATGGAATTTGCCGTTGAACTGTTGGACCTTGTTGAGCATGCAGGAAGATATTGAGGAAATATCTGGTGCTTCGGAACTGGCGCTGAATAAGATCAGGGACCGTTTTAACAACCGTATTTATTTATCAACCACGCATATCAAAGAGCTGCTTGAAAAACGGCTTTCAATTAAAAAAGAAGACAGCCGCCAGGACATAGCCAGTGTGTATTCAGAATTTAAGGATTATTTTCCAACCTGGAAATTGAGCTTTGATGAGTTTTATAATATCTACCCTGTCCATCCAGCGACAGTTTACTATCTTGAAAGCATTTCCAACCTGTTTTCAAAAGCGCGGGGAATGGTGGAATTTTTTTATAACAGCCTGCATGCTGTAGATCCGGAAACCCGGCTGCCCTACATTGAAAATAATGCTAATGTATTAATTACACCCGATAAAGTATTTGATAATTTTTTGGATAAAATTCAGGAAAACCAGGCGACCCACGATTTTGTTGATTTGATTTATAAAAACTTTGTCAAGGAGACGTCGCTCATATTTCAGCAGAGTGACGAACAGAATGTTGATGAAATCCAGGAAGAAATACAGGTCGCCTATGCTATTGTAAAGATTTTAATTTTAACCGAAATTGCTCCGGGCTTAAAAAAATTAACCATCGGCAAACTTGCTGAATTGACCGGCAAGGGTATCTCCCAGATTGAACAGGATGCTAATATTAATTTCATTCGGCATATCCTGAATAAATTGATGAATTCATTTTCTTACATAAAAAAAGAAGATGTTGATGGGCGCTATAACGATATCTATTTTATTTCACCGGAAAAATCCGTTTTAGATCGCTTTGAAGAAGAAGTCAATAAAAATTTTGGTCGCATTGTTAATATCGATAAGAAGGCGATGAGCCTGTTAATCCAGCGCTGCACCAATCCCCGCTTGCCATTGCAAAATTATTATGAAACCAACATTATTGAACATTGTCACTGGCAGGAAACGCCTCGAAAATTTTTGATCACACTTGCCATGCCAGAAAGAATTACGACAGATATGCTCAAATCCTGGGAACAGAAAATTGAACGAGGCGATTTTGAATATGTCGTTATTGTCGGGTATCCTGTCGTTGGTTCAGACAAAACAGCAAACTTGTGGCAACAGCTAGCAACACTTTCTGACCGCTTCAGAAGATCCTTTGTCTATTGGCAGCCAACAAATGTGAGCGAGAAAAAACTTAAATTGATGAGTCGATATTATGCTGAACAATATACGTACCAGATAATTCAAAATGAAAATCCTGATTTTTTAGACAGCCTTGAGGTCACAATTCGCCAAAAACTTGATGATCTAAAAAACGAATCGTTGAATATCCTTATTGAATCCTATTTTCCGCCGTTACTGCTTGGGTGTGAGAATGAAGATCTTTTTGAAGAAGTTGCACGAATTATTATCGATTTCAATCAACTAAAAAATCGGTTGACTGATAAAGTCCTCTCCCAGTTATATGCAGAGCATAACAAAATTAAACCCATCATATCGGAGCCGCCGCTGACTTCAATAAACGAAGTTATCAATTATATAAATGAAAATCTTACCGGGCGTCATTTTGCGGTGGCATCGGAATCCATGAAATCACTGATAAAAAATTTAATCGAACGGTTACATTTAATAAAGATCATCGGCTTTGAAATTATCATTGATCCCCGCCCTGAACAGTCTGTGTTCATTCGTGAGCTTCTTAAAACGATTGAGGAAGAAAAACCTGATTATCAATTTATTTTTGATAAATTTCGTAAGTCAGTATATGGCTGCAGCGAACCACAATTTATTTTTGTACTCTACCTGTTATCTGCCGCAAGTTTTATTCAACTTTATTTTAAAAACAGGGCGATGAAGTCCAACCAGGTAACTGTTAATGTAATTGAGAATGCATATCAGATAACGCCAGGGGAACAGGTTTCCCAGTTATTTATGAAAGAATATCATAAACTGGCGCCTCTAATTGGGACGATCAAATCCAGTGATCTTCATTTAAAAGGTCAGGAAAAAACCTGGGAAAAGCTGGTCGAGTTTAAAGAACGGTATGAAGAATTCATCAGTAATAAAATTTTATTATTAGAACGCTTCAGCAATACCAGACCTTTTTCAGATAAAACATTTGTGAACAATCTGAAATCGTTAAATTATCTCAAAGAAATTCTGAACCTTGTCAAACGATCGCTGCCATCGGGTAAAGGGATTGAAACATTACTCAGTTTTATTGAATCAGAGGCTGAATTATCGCAGGCTGTAATCTCCTTTGAAAAAATTAAAGAAATTGATAATGCAAATTTACAGCACATTGTCTTTATCCATGAATATATAAATCATCCGTTAATTTCCCAGGTTGTTGAGAATACGAGTTTATCAGATTCATTGCAAGTTATTGCTGAAAAAATACAGTCCTTTGAAACCAATTTTGCTAATTATGGACTGGAATCGTTATTTTCAGAATTTGAGAAATTCAAATCATCTTACCAAGACTGCTATGCGGAATTTCATGAAAAATTATATCCAAAAGACTATTACGCTGAAATAGGCAGTATTAAAAATTCAAGCGAATATAAAATCCTTAAACATTTATCAGAAATCGAATTAATCTCTGTTAAAAGCGACTTCATTCGAATTGAAAATATCGTCAACACGATTCTAACTCATCAATGTTTTCGTGATTTGTTCAGCGAGCTACAGTCGAAGCCAGTATGTTCCTGTCAATTTAAAACGGCGATTCTGGAAAAGAAATATAGCAAAGATGAGCTCATGCAGATGATAGAACTGGGCATTGCTGAATATTTGAATGCCATAAAAGCGGAAGAGAACAATAATAAAATTGTCGAATATAAGATAGCGGCAAACCAGGTGCGGGATGTTAACAGCAGCGATAATTTTGAATATTTTCTTAATATGGATTTGACCACGTTTCCATCCATTACGGAGTTGGAAAAAAACATAAATTCCCATACGATTTCTATTTTGAATGAAGCGCTTTCCGGGGACATAATTTTTGTGGATAAAAATATGAATGAGTTAACCGAAGCACTTTATGGTCGTAAATTCAAGCCCGAACAGTTAAAACAAATATTTTTTCAATGGCTTGATGAAGAGGCGCTTCCAAGTGGTGAAGTATATATTGCCATCAATGATTCACATGAAAGCTATCAGGCGTCCGCGGCATTGGAGCTGCCAGCTATCGTCGTCAATGAAATCAATAAATTATTCACAGGGGAGAAGACTGAACACGCTATTGAAAGAATTATTTCAGGATATTTGTACGTTATCTTGAAAGAAATGAATATAAATATAGCTAACTTCAAACTGGATTCGCTGGATGCAAAAAAGATCAAAAATATTGTCGATCTTCTGCCGCAGGGTACGGATTTATTAAAATGGCTGTCGCAAAAAAATATTGCCATACTATTCGAATTTTTAAAATTGGATAACTTGCCAGTCGATTTAATTGTCCGCTTATATAATGAAGTGTTTCGATTCCTGGCAATTCGGAACCAAGCAATCGTCGCAATTTATAAAAAGATGAACACCTTTGATGAAACCGAGGTGATTAATAATCTGACTGATTCATCAGAAGAATCTTTTTTTCTGAAGAATTTTTTAATCCTGAGCAGGCTGGATAAAAAAGCTGTTGCTTTGCCAGATTCTTATACACAATTTCTGCCTTTTGCTGTTGAAGAGATCAGTTATTTTCTCCTATCGCAACAACTGGTTAGAATGAATGAACAGAAGAGGTACTTACCTGCTGAATTTTCACATTTTTTTGACAATACAATTCGTAGTCGGCTGAGTAAATTGGAAAATAAGTTTGTGGAAAATTTACCCGGCTGGGAAAAAGATCGCAATCTCAATTCATGGCACATCAAAAAGATCGTGGAAAATGAAGCAGTGAAATTTATTGTTATTGATGGCATGCGGGCTGACTTTTACTGTGCATTGCGAGATCAGCTAAAAGAGAAAGCTGGGCTTTTTCTAATTGAAGAAAATTATTGTCTGTCATTACGCCCTTCGGATACCGACACTTATTATCAATTTTTAGATGATTTGCAAATACCTATAATGAAGGCTGTTGAACGAGAATATAACATCTCAAAATTTAAAGAGCGATTTTTAGCCAGCACCCAGGAGACCTGTTTTTACATGATTAGCTTTTTGGATGAAAAAATTCATGCCGAGAAAGCCAGCATTGCGGATGTGTTGGCGGAATTTATAGAACGTCTGAAAACATTCCTATTCCCAATCCTTTCCCAATTGGAAAAGGATGAAATTTTTTATCTTTCCAGTGATCATGGATTTATTGAGAAAACAGGATACCATTACAAAGATACACCGCGATATACCCATGGCGGCGATAGTTTGTATGAGCGGATTGTTCCGGTTGGGAAGTTTAGGAAGATTTAACAACTATTAAGAATGGGATTTATATCCACGAAATACACGAAAAAAACACGAAATAATTTTAATATTTTTATAAACTTCAAGAAAAGAAACCCAGCGTTTTCAACAATTCCGCATTTAACAACGCAGCCCCTGCTGCGCCTCGAATAGTATTATGACCTAAAATACTAAATTTCAAATCAAGAACCCTGCAATGTCTGATTCTGCCAACGACAATCGACATACCATTTCCAGCATACCGGTCAAGCCGTGGCTGTGGACGGTCGTTTTCGTTTTTGACAATAATAGGTTTGTCAGGAGCGCTGGGAAGATTAATTTGTTGAGGAACAGCAGAATAACCCGCCAGTAGTTGTTTGATCTCATCGATCTCAAAGTCATTATTTAATTTTACTGATACGGACATCAAATGCCCGTCTAAAACTGGCACCCTGTTAACCTGCGCACTTATAACAATTGAAGCTGGAGTTACTTTGTTGTTATTCAATTGCCCTAATATTTTAATTGTCTCTGTTTCAATTTTATCTTCTTCTCCTTTGATAAAAGGAATAACATTATCTAAAATATCCAGAGAAGCCAGCCCGGGATACCCGGCACCGGAAATTGCCTGCAGCGTTGTCACCAGTACTTTTTCCACTCCGAACTTTTTATCGAGAGGAGCCAACACCATAGCCAGTGGAATGGTCGAACAATTGGGATTAGTAACAATAAAACCTGATTTGAAATTCCTATTTATCTTTTGCGCCTCAATCAATTGAACATGATCGGGATTAACTTCGGGAATCAATAAAGGAACGTCCGGCTCCATTCTGTAATTTCGCGCATTGCTGATAACCGGGTATCCTGCTTTGGCAAATTCCATTTCAATTTCGCCGGCAACTTTTACATTCAAACCAGAAAAGACAATCTGACAACTTAGATCGGGCATAGAATTTTTGACGATTAAATTTTTTATGACATCAGGAATTGGTGTGCTCAATTTCCAATTACAGATATCTCCATATCGTTTGCCCGCAGAGTTTTCGCTGGCAGCTAACTCTTTAATTTGAAACCAGGGATGATTTTCCAGGAGTTGAACGAATCGTTGCCCGACAGCTCCGGTTGCTCCAAGTAAACCAACTTTAATTCTTTCCATTATCCGCTCCAATAAGATTTCGTTCCAGATTATTCAATTCAAATTTTTCGTGTAGTATAACTAATGACTGCATGGCTTGTTCACGTGGAATGATCGCGCTGATCTTGATCTCTGAAGTGCTCGTTAACAGTATTCTGATTTTATTAGTTGCCAGTGTGTCAAATAGCTCGTAGGCAACGCCATAATTATTTGCTATGCCAGATCCAACCAGGGAAATCTGTGCCACATTGTTATTAATTACAAAATTTCCTGCTCGATTTTTTTTCACAAAGTCCCCTAAAAAATTTTTTATAACGTCAACTTTATCAGGTTTAACGATGATGGAAAAATTAGTTGTATCATCTTCGTTTCTGTGAGAACTCATCAGGATGATGTTAATTTTATTTTTTGTAATTTCACTTAAAATTTGGGCGATCTCAATGTCACCGCCTTTAATGCCGAATAAGTCAACCATTACAATATCTTTATTCAGCGCGATTCCTGTAATAGCTACTTGTTCCAATTTTTTCTCCCGCGTTATTATTGTTCCGGTTGAATTTTCAAAGCCGGAACTTAGTTTAATTTCTATATTGTATTTTCGTGCGATTTCCACTGCCCGCCCCATCATGACCTGCGAGCCGGAGGCAGCTAATTCAATCATTTCCTCATAAGAAATTCCCTGCAACAGAGCTGAATTTTTTATTAACCTGGGATCAGCAGTGTAAATGCCATTTACATCTGAAAAAATGTGGCAGCGCTGAGCTTTTAATGCTGCTGCAAGAGCTATGGCGGTAGCATCGGAGCCGCCTCTTCCCAGCACTGTAACTTCGTCTCTGTTTTTTCCTTGAAAACCGGCAACGACCACAATTTCATTTTTATTTAAGTGAGCTATTATTCGCTTAGTGTCGATTTTTTGTATTCGGGCATTAGCATAAGTATTGCATGTGGAAATGCCGCTTTGCGCACCATTGAGTGAAATTGCTTTTTTCCCCATTGATTGGATTGCCAGCGCTAATAATGAAGACGAAACGATTTCTCCGGTGGAAAGAAGCATGCCCAGTTCCCGTTCCCGAGGATTTGGATTAATCTCATTCACTAAGCTTTCCAGATGATCGGTTGTTTTTCCCATCGCCGAAACAACCACAACAACACGATTTCCCGCATTGTGGGTATTTATCACATTTTGTGCCACCGCTTTAACCCAAAAAATGCAGTAGAGGCGTACATCTCCAATCAGCACCCGAATGAGTCTGTCAATTTGGCTGTTTTTTTCAGCCTGCCATTTAAAATAGGATAAAAAATTACA
>Ga0075123_10001101_pt1 | contig 13812 bp, 12 predicted proteins | sample AntAceMetag02UKX_FD_69808 | JGI IMG/M metagenome (GOLD analysis project Ga0075123, IMG submission 69808) | Saline lake microbial communities from Ace Lake, Antarctica - Antarctic Ace Lake Metagenome 02UKX | ecosystem: Environmental > Aquatic > Non-marine Saline and Alkaline > Saline | place... | reverse complement strand
TCTGCCTGATTGGCAATTAGATTATATGGGATTGCTGCAAAGATGCTGTTAATGAGTTGAATAAAAGAATCTATTGCACCCTTTTTTAAATGGAGAGAAATTAATTTATATTGATTCTTCAACTGCGTATCTTTTACCAGGCTGAAATGTTGATAAAGATAGCTCAAAAATGAAACTTTAACTTCCTGATTGGGGTAACCCAATTCATACATTATCTCATCGAATTCATTTATCGTTATGTAGCCCGTCTGAAACAATAATGGCTCTAATTCAAGAGTGTCCAAATCATAAGTTGTAAACGCTTCTTCGGGCAGTGTTAATTTCTCTATCGCAGGGATTGGGTAATCCTTCTCTTTTATCAAATTCAATAAAAATGATGGCGTGCCTGTTTCAAACCAATAGTTTTTAAAATCCTTCTTTTTTAAAGCATTTAAAACGGAAAATGGATTATAAACTTTTTCATTTTTCTCCGTAAAACGATAACCATTGTACCAAGTTTTTAATTGAGTTTTACATTCACTATAATTAATCAGTATTTTATGGGACATTTTATGTATAAAATCATGAAAATAATTTTCTAATTCATCTTCGGTATAACCCAGCAACGTTCCAAATTCCGGCTGCATGGATAAATCGTCTAAATTATTCAAATCAGAAAAAATACTCACACGACTAAATTTGGACACACAAGTAATGAAAACTAATCGTAAAGCCCCAACAACATCCTGACCTTTTAATACTCCAAAAAACTGTTTTAATATATCTCGATTTTGTTTGGCAATTTCTAATTTCTGCTCTCCTTTTCCAAGATGGCTGATGAGTGGCTTATCGTATTCATCAATGAGAATTGCAATTCCCTGATTGTATTTTTTATGTAAATTACTTATAAGATTGGAAAAACTTCCTGCCAGTTGCGTGGAAGTTAATTCAACTTTGTATATTATACTGATTTCTAAAATTCTATCTAATAGTCCGCGCCTTAATTCTTCGGGATTATTATGATCAATCCCATTAAAATCAATCTTCACAACTGGATGTTTCTCCCATTTCCAGTCGGTATTCTCGGCAAACCATAACCCTTCAAACAAATCACGACGACCTTCAAAAAGATAACCCAGGGTGGAAACAAGCAGGGATTTTCCAAATCGGCGGGGACGAGAAAAAAAGTAAAACGCTTTTGGTGGACGAAGGAGTTCATGGATATAATTCGTCTTATCAACATAGACAAAATTGCCTTGAATCATATCCTGAAAATCTTGTATTCCCAACGGTAAAAATTTTTCTGACATGACTTTATCCCACTGAAAAAAAATTCTATAATTAACAGTAGCTATTTGTTTGAAATTTAAAATATTATTTCAATATATTGAGATTTGAATTAAAAATCAAGGCTTTTTTCTGTGATTGAATTGTCGGAGTCATTTTACATTTTGGAGGAAATATTAGCACTGCGAAGTCCTAAGATAGGAGTTGCAATATAAAAAACTTGTAATCAATCCAACGGCTACTGCCTCTGCTACTGCTTCTTTATTCCCAGCACTTTTTTGCTCATTCACCGATTTATTTGTTCATTTACGGATATTTAATTGAAAAAGAAGTTATTCTTCATTATTTTTAACCCGGAGATTTTAATTTCTTTGCAAATCAAATAAAAATCTGGAGATCAATTATTATGAATTTTTTTCGATTCTTTTTTACTTTGATAATATTTCTGCTACTGCCTTTAATTTGTGTGGCAGATTTAACAAACAAATCCACTACCATCAAAGGCAAAGTCGTCAATCAGAAAAATGAACCGCTCGCATTTGCCAACATCTTTTTAAAAGACAGAATGGAAGGTACGATCTCCAATGAGCAGGGTGAGTTTTCCTTCAAAACTTCAGCAGCTGGCAAATTTATGCTGATTTGTACTTACATTGGTTATCGTAAATTTGAACAACAACTAAAATTAAAACGAGGCGTTACCTTAGAAGTTGACATCAAATTAAAACAGGAACAAATCAAAGGCGAACAGGTGATGATAACCGCCAGTGCCTTCACCGCAGCCGATGAAGAAGGCGTTACACTTACTGCAATGGATGTTGTACGAACTCCCGGCGCGGCAGCCGATCTGTTCTGGGCTATAAAATCACTTCCCGGCTTGCAACAGGTTGAAGAAGGAGCAGGATTGTTCGTTCGTGGCGGTGATGTTTCAGAAACGGTTGTTTTGTTGGATGGAGCAATTATTAATCATCCTTACAAATATGAATCACCAACCGGTGGATTTTTTGGAACGTTCAATCCTTTCCTGCTCAAAGGCACTTTCTTTTCCAGTGGCGGGTTTTCGGCTCAATACGGAAATGCACTTTCTGGTGCTTTATCAATGGAGAGTCAGGACTTGCCGAACCAGCGAAGAATGGGAATCGGCATTGGATTGGCGGCTGAATCCATTTATTTCAGCATCCCAATTATTAATGAAAAATTAGGCTTCTCCCTTTCCGGCAATCGCAGCAATACTAAAATGATGTTCGAGTTAAACAATAACCATAAAGATTTTTCTCAATATCCATTTTCGTATGATTTCAATTTAAACGCTGTTTACAAAATGAATGGGCACAGCAAATTGAAATTTTTTCTCTATCGAGAAGATGATAAAGTGGGAGTGGAAGTTGATGATCCTGATTACAATACACACTTTCACGGCAATTCTTCCAACCAACTTTACAATTTGAGATACACCACTCTAATTCAAAACAAATATTTAGTGCAAACCAATCTAGCTCTAAACAGTTTCAAACGTGATATGAGTCTTGGCGTAATGGAGCTAAATCTGGAAGATCGGTTGTATCAATCACGAATCACCGCAGAGGGCGAATTATTTAACGGATATACTTTTCGAGCAGGTTTAGCCTATTTTCGAAATCAGACGCTAATCTCGGGAACCGTGCCACAGGAAGAATTGGATTTAAGTCCAGATGCACCGACCGATAAAGTTGATACCGATTATATTTCCGATCGCGCTGTACAATTTATTGAGTTGGAAACTTTCCTGCCTTTTGGTTTCAAAATTGCATCCGGATTACGCGGTGCGTATGAATCTATTTCTAAACAGTATAATATCGATCCGAGAATTTCATGTATTTACGCACTTGATAAACACTCGAATATCACTATCAGTTGGGGAATGTTTCACCAATATCCTGAACAGCAGTATTACGATCCTTACATCGGTAATCCTGATTTATATTCAATGAAAGCCAATCATTATATTTTGGGTTATGCCTATCAAAAGGATAATAAAATCTTTCGGCTGGAGGGTTATTATAAAAATTATGAAAATCTTCTATTAGATGACGACAAAATAAATTATTCAAATGAAGGACACGGTTACGCAACAGGTATTGACGTTTTTGCTAAAAATTCTTTAGGACCTGTTTCGGGCTGGGTTTCTTATAGCTGGCTCCAGGCACGTAGAAAATGGATGGATTTGCCAACGTTGGCTTCACCCTATTTTGATATCACCCATAATTTTACACTGGTGTTAAACATTGATTTACCGAAAAATTTTACTGTTGGCTCCAGCTTTCGTTTTGCAACAGGAAAACCATATACACCAGCGCCGGAAAAATATCACCAGGCAAGAGTACCGGATTATCAAAAACTGGACTTAACCTTTTCTTATCTCCACAGTTTTTTTGAATCAAATATGACGGTGTTTTATTGCTCTTTTGCTAATATTTTGGGACGAATAAATATTTTTGATTACCGTTATTCCCCCGATTATGAACGAAGAGATCCTGTCGAAAGTTCTTTTGGCAGGTCGGTGTATTTTGGAGTATCGTTTAATATGTGATTTGATGGGTTGTTATTTGTGATTAGTAAAGTATTGAATGGTTTTGGGGAATTGGGTAATTTGGTAAGTGGATTATTAAGTAATTGGGTAATAGGGGAAAAACAGAGCGACTTTTATTATCAACAAACCATTAACCAATTAACTAATTTCCAAATTACCTTTAAACTTAACCTTAACCTTAACCTAAAACAGAAGGAGAAATAAAAAATGAAAAAAGCAATCGTAATCTGTTTGTTAATCCTGGTTTTTCCGTTATTAAGTTACTCCCAATCTGCTGTTAATTTAGATTCTTTAATTATTCAAGGGAAAACACAAATTTTTGATGCGTGCAATAAATGGACTGAAATGCACCTGCTGAATGCAAGGGCATATTTTGAGCGATTATTAATGAAACAATCTGACTCATGGCTCGTTCAGTATTATATTAGTTTAGCTGATTATCGGTTGACGTCTTTTTACTTCTCAAAGAATGAAAAAAATAAAGCAAAGAAATACATTGATGAGGGAATCAAGTATCTGCAGCTTGCGATTGAAACTAAAGAAAATTTTGCTGAAGCTCACAGTTTGCTGAGTTCATTGTACGGTAACAAAATCGCAACCAACCCTTTTCTGGGCATGACACTCGGCCCTAAATCAGGAATGGAAATGGCAAAGGCGAAAAAAATCGAGCCAAAGAATCCAAGAAATTATCTAATTGCCGGCTTATCTGCCTATTTTACTCCCAAATTATTTGGCGGCGGGAAAAAGAAAGCAAAGAAAAATTTTGAACAGGCAATTGTTTATTTTGATTCATTCAAAGTCGATAATCCGGTTTTACCTGACTGGGGACACGAAGAAGCTTATGCCTGGCTGGGAGTAATGCAGGCTGGAATGGATGAGTTTTTGGAAGCTGATGCGAATTATAAAAAAGCGATTGAGATCAATCCTGATTACGGTTGGGTGCATCATGTCTTACTGCCTGATTTGAAGAAAAAAATGGCAGAGGAAAAGAAATAAAAGACTTGAATCTTTAATAAAAATACGCTTATTTTTTATAGCGAGATTATTAAAAATGAAAATGACCAAATTAGAAAAAAAGTTTGTCAATAGCAGGCGACATGCTCAAAGAAATATAAAACTTATTGACAGCGTGTTCAGTCAATTAAAATTGGACAACGTCAAACAAGTTTTAGAAATTGGCTGTGGCGCTGGATTCGCCTCAAAGTATTTGGTAAAAAAATATGGATTTGAAGTTACTGGCACAGATTTCGATCCTGAGCAAATCGAACTGGCAAAAACGCACCATGAAGCAAATACGAAGTTGAAATTTTTCCAGGCTGATGCTGCAAAACTACCTTTTGATAACAATGAATTTGATATGATCCTGTCCATAAATGTTTTTCATCATATTTTTTTATGGCAGAACGCTTTAAAAGAAATTGACAGAGTTTTGAAACCAAAAGGTATTTTTATTTTTGCTGATTTTGCCTATTCAAAACTGACTGTAAATCTGTTCAGTCCAATTGTGAAGAATTATGGTTTATATGCCATAGATGATATAATTCAATTCTTCAATAATCAAAATTATCAAATTATTTACAAGAAAAAATCAATCGGGATCTTCAACTCTTACAGGATAGTTTTCCAAAAATCGGGGTAAATAAGCTATTTTGTTTTAAGCGGAAAAGATAAAATCTGCTGTACAAATAGCAATTTAAATGGAGAGGACAATTGGTATTAAAGAAAAAGAAAATTTTTCTCTGGGCATTTTTGTTATGGACACTGTGGGTAATTTTTTATGCCCTGGTCATGTATTTCCAGATTCCAGAAATTCCGCCTTTTGCTGCGTTAATAAGCTCAGCTAATTATAATTATGTTTACGCGGCACTAAGCATTCTTATCTGGAAAATTTGTAAAAAGGTTCTGTTTGAAGAAATAAATAAAATTTTATTTATTGCTCTCCATTTTATTTTAGCGATGTTATTCTCGGCATTATGGCTGTTTATCGTTTATGGGTTGTGGTATTTAGCCGAGGGAGAAATTGTATTTGAAATAGTAAAAATTAAAGAAATCATCGGCTGGCAATATTCATTTGGCGTACTCACCTATATTCTGATCGCTGGAATTTTTTACACAATAATTTATTACCAAAATTACAAACAGAAACAAATTGAAGAAACAGAACTCAAAATTCTCACTCGCGATGCCGAGCTCAAAGCGCTCAAGCTGCAAATGAATCCCCATTTCCTGTTTAATTCGCTAAATTCAATCAATGCACTGGTAACTCGAAATCCAAACTTAGCTCGGAAAATGATTTCTCAACTTTCTGAATTGTTGAGGACGTCATTGGAAAGTCACGAGAAATTAATGATTCCATTAAAAGAAGAACTGGATTTCGTTCATACTTATTTATCGATTGAACAAATTAGGTTTGAAGACAAAATGATTTTCAATGAGGAAATAGATCCAGATTTAATGAGCAAACCTTTCCCTGCGATGCTGCTTCAGCCTTTGATTGAGAATGGTGTAAAACATGGCATTGCCAATAGTCGAAATGGCGGATCCATTGATCTGATTCTAAAAAAAACAAACAATCAAATTGTTGGAACAGTTACAAATACAAATAGTGCGAACATCTATTTGAAGAACGATCAAAATGGATTGTCTTTTGATAATATTCGCCAACGGCTTGATAGGATGTATGGGGATAAATATCAGTGGGAAATTGATACATCATCAACTGATGTTTTTAAAATATCTTTCAAACTTCCAATTACACAAAAATAAAAAATGAACACAATTAAAGCCATAATCGTTGATGATGAAAAACTTGCCAGGGATATCATAAAAGAATACTTGATCGATTTTCCTGAAATAAAAATTGTTGCTGAAAGTCGGGATGCCCATGAAGCATTCGCTGCTATTACCAAATATCATCCTGACCTATTGTTTCTCGATATCCAGATGCCAGAGATTAATGGTTTTGAATTATTAGAAATGCTGGACGAACTCCCAAAAATCATTTTTTCAACGGCTTACGATCAATATGCGATTAAAGCTTTTGAAATCAACGCAGTCGATTATCTACTCAAACCTTACGACGCAGAGCGGTTTGACCTTGCCTTAAAACGAGCAACACAAAATATTTTATCCGAAACAAAAGCAAACGAAACAATAACAAAATTGCTGGAATCAATTAAAAAACCAGAAGAATATCTCGACCGCTTACTCATTAAACAATCAGGGCGAATAATTATAATTTCAACAAGGGAAATTTATCTCATCAAAGCAATGGATGATTATGCTGAAATCCACACAAGGAAAGAATCCTATTTGATTCAGCAGTCATTGAATCATCTGGAATCTCGGCTAAACCCTGACCAGTTTGTGAGAGTTCACCGATCATTTATTGCTAACATTGATGCGATCAAAGATATTGTATCGTGGTCCAACGGGCGTTATAAATTATTTTTGAAAAACGGGAAAGAGATATTTTTAAGCCGATCGGGATATCAAAAATTGAAAAGGTTTATTCTCTAACTTAAGTTACGTGGTTTTTGGAAATTAATTTCAAAAAATAATGGGTTAGGCGTAAATTACATCAAAAGTAATATGGAGTTCTATTGTTATGGCTGAATCAACACAAATTTCAAATATCGTTGGTGCAATAGTTGCCAATCTGATTAACATTCTTGTCATAGCTATTTTTACTGCACGTATAGATAATAAGCCAAAAATCGAGTATTGGTTAGGAATAATTCTTATATTGAGTATTGTTCCACTAGCTTATCTGTTCATTACAGCTTTTAGCTTCAAACTGCATTTGTTGTATTTTATACAGATTGGACTGATGATCACATATCTTGTTGTCGAGTCAATGTTAGATTATATTTTAAAGGTTGATTTTCGTCAAAATCAAAGGATTGTTATACCATATGTCATGTTGTTCTTTTCTGGTACTGGCGGAATGATTGGAGTGGCAAGCCATGCTGGTAAAGTGTGGATTATTGTAACAGTTATTAGCTTTCTTATTATGACAATATTATCTTTTGTTCAGCATTATATTACTGGACAGTAAATTCCTAAATTTACTTTAAAGTTATACTTGTTAAGGGTAAAAATGTCAGTAATTAGATTGTACTATGAATTGGAGTGCAGCCCCATTATGGGCTGCACAGTGCATTGCATAAAGGCAATGCACTCCAATTTTTTTGTAAATTGAACATGACAAACTAATCATCAACAAGCATAATCTCCTAGCAATCGCGCTTAAAAATTGCGTTAATAACACCATTGATTATTAAAAACAGAAATATTCATGAAAATAGGTATAATATCAGACACTCACGGAAAAATTCCAACTGCGGTTTTCGATGTTTTTGAAGGTGTCGAACAAATCTGGCACGCAGGCGATATCGGTGGCATTGATGTTATTAATGAATTAGAAACCATTGCCCCGGTAACTGCGGTTCACGGAAATATGGATCATTTTCCAATCGTTTCCAAATTTCCCAAACAAGAAATTATTGAAATTTCAAACAACAATATTTTATTAATCCATCAACACATTACAGAAAATTTCAGACGACTCACTGATAAAGATTGGAGCTTTGATCTCAATTTCCAAATGATTATATTCGGGCATACCCACATCCCAATGGTAAAACGATTCAAATCTGTGTTATATTTCAATCCTGGTTCAGCGGTTCATTCGAGATACAATGGAAAACCATCGGTGGGCTATTTATCAATCGAAAAAGATGGTGCAATAACAACTGAAATTATTTTTTTAAATTAATATTTTGAAAAATTGAATTTTTCTATTGACTTGAATAGTAAAATTTCTTATATTGGCATTCTTCAAAAATTACAATAGAACAATTAATGAGGGTGTAGCTCAGCTAGGTAGAGCAACGGCCTTTTAAGCCGTAGGTCCAGGGTTCGATCCCCTGCGCCCTCACTATTTTAAGCGCCCATAGCTCAATTGGCAGAGCAACTGACTCTTAATCAGTAGGTTCTGGGTTCGATTCCCCGTGGGCGTACAAAATAAATTTTTCAGCCCGCTCTTTAGCGGGCTTTTCTTATTGAATTTAGCCAAATAACTTCCTCAACAAAATAATTTCAATCTTTTTTTTCCACAAACAAATCTCATAACAAATTATTAAAAAATAATGAAAAAAATACAGTTCACTGTTTGGAACGAATTCATTCATGAAAAATATGATGAAGAGGTAATTACAATTTATCCTGAAGGGATGCATAAAGCAATTGCTGGTTTTCTGTCTCGAAACCGGGACATCGAAGTTCAAACGGCTACACTCAAAGAGCCTGAACATGGGCTTTCAGAAAAAACTCTCCAAAATACTGATGTACTAATCTGGTGGGGACACAAAGCTCACGAACAAGTGAGTGATAATATTGTACAGCGTGTTCAAAAACGAGTACTGGAAGGTATGGGATTAATTGTGCTTCATTCTGCCCATTATTCAAAAATTTTTAAAACTTTAATGGGAACAAACTGTTCTCTAAAATGGCGCGAGGCTGGTGATAAAGAACGGCTCTGGAATATTGAGCCCGGGCATCCAATAACAAAAGGAATCGGCGAATATATCGAGTTGCCTGAAAATGAAATGTACGGCGAACGGTTTGATATTCCAACTCCGGATAAACTCATTTTTATCTCCTGGGTTGAAGGTGGAGAAGTTTTTCGCAGTGGCTGCTGCTGGGAACGAGGACATGGACGAATTTTTTATTTCAGTCCGGGGCATGAAACTTATCCAATTTTTTATAATGAACAAATTCAGAGAGTTATTACCAATGCTGTTCGTTGGGCAAAACCGAGGATAATTTTACAGGATAGTTGTCCGAATGTTCAATCGATTGAGAAGATTAAATCAAAAAAATAGAACATTTTTAATATGTACAAATGATAAAAAAATGGACACATTTTAACAGCTTATTATCCTTACCTCATTTTTTCCTATAATTTAACAATTAACTTATTAATTCTTCTAACCATTACAATTTTCTATTGACATTTAAAGGTATTTTTATAATATTCAATTTGATTTTTTTCAATACTCACGCAATATAAGGATAATAAACAACGAACCTGAACATTCAAGCCCTGCTTGCCTTCTCCCCTATTTTACTTTCTGCAATTCTGCTTGTCGGATTTCGATTACCTGCAAAAAAAGCCATGCCGCTTGTTTATATTTCAGCAGCGGGTATTTCATTATTAGCGTGGAACGTTTCAATTACTCAAATTTTCGCATCGAGCATTCAGGGATTATTCATTACCTTTGATATTCTTTACATAATATTTGGCGCCATTCTGCTCTTAAATACTTTAAAGCATTCTGGTGGAATCACTGCCATTCGCGCTGGATTTTCAAAAATTAGCGATGATCGGCGTGTGCAGGTAATTATTATCGCCTGGCTGTTTGGATCTTTTATCGAAGGCGCTTCTGGATTCGGCACACCAGCGGCAATTTCTGCGCCGCTTCTCGTAGCACTTGGATTCCCCGCTATGGCTGCTGTTATGATTGGGATGATGATTCAAAGCACTGCCGTCACTTTTGGAGCGGTTGGAACTCCAATACTCGTAGGAGTCAGGGGAGGGTTGGAAAACCCGGAACTGATTGCTCATTTAACTGCCACAGGCAGAAATTTTGAAGGTTATTTGCATACTATCGCTGCCAACTCTGCTATTTTGCACGGAATTGCTGGTACGCTAATACCACTGCTAATGATAATGATGATGATGACTCGTTTTTTCGGTAAAAACAAATCATGGACTGAGGGGCTTTCGATTGCGCCTTTTGCAATTTTTGGTGGATTAGCTTTCACAATTCCTTACACATTAACTGCAATTTTTCTTGGTCCGGAATTCCCTTCCCTCATTGGCGCGTTAACCGGATTAGCTATTGTTAATTTTGCAGCGCACAAAGGATTCCTGATCCCAAAAGACAACTGGGATTTTGCTCCAGTTAGCGAGTGGGAATCTGACTGGGTTGGCAACATTGAAATAAAATTAGATTCACTGACAGATAAAAAAATGCCAATTTGGCTTGCCTGGGCTCCATATCTTTTAGTTGCGGTTTTTCTCGTATTAAGCCGATTGCCGCAATTAGGGATTGGAAATTTCTTAAAATCGGTGATAATTAGATGGTCATCTATTTTTAACACAGAAATTTCAGCTTCCACAACGCCGCTATATTTACCGGGAACCATTCTAATCTTTGTCGTTCTTTTAACTTTTTTATTTCATCGGATGAAAGGTTCAGAATGCCTAAAGTCCATTTCTGACTCAACTAAAATTATTCTAAGCGCTGGATTTGTTCTCATCTTCACCGTTCCCATGGTTCGTATTTATATTAATTCAGGTTTTAATGCATCAGGACTTGCCAGCATGCCGGTAGCCATGGCGCAATGGGTGGCTGAAACAGTGGGAAATATCTGGCCCTTCTTTGCTCCATGGATCGGCGCGCTGGGGGGCTTTCATCGCGGGCAGCAATACAGTTAGCAATTTGATGTTCAGCCTTTTCCAGTACAGTGTGGCTGAACGGCTGATGATTTCCGGCAACATAGTTGTCGCATTGCAAGCGGTGGGGGCGGCGGCTGGAAATATGATCGCCATTCATAATGTTGTCGCTGCTTCGGCGACAGTGGGAATGCTCGGTAAGGAAGGAGTTACACTTCGGAAAACAATTATTCCAACATTATATTATGTTACCGTAGTAGGTATTATGGGAATGATTGCCATTTATTTTTTGGGACTTTGATGGAATTGACCAAATTTGGCAAAATGATTCTTGGCAAAATAATTAACCTGAATAATTCTTTCACCGCAAAGAAGCAGAGACGCAGAGACGCAATGTAATGAATATTTAGGAATTAACACATAAATCAAATAATATAGAAACTATTTTAATAAAACTCAGTTTTTTATAACCAACTTATTTATCTTATTGATTCTTTGCGTCTTAGCGCCTTTGCGGTGAATTTTTATGAATAATCCAAGTTAAGAACATAAGACAGTTACCATTTTTCTAAACAAATCTTTTAAACTGCTTTCTCTGCCCCTCTTGATCTTTTTCGTTTATCTATCAACTTCTTCACAATCGGAACATTTGCAATAATTATTAACACAGCAAATAAAATTATCAGCAGATAATCAGGAATTTTAAAAGCATGCCCCAAAAGCGCTAACAGGAAAAAGCGAGGTGTTCTTGATAAAAACACGGCAAGTAAATATTTTACTTTGGAATATCTTGCCAATACTACTAAAAATCGAAACGGATAAAATGGTACTGGCGTAAAACCGGCGATCCAGAGAGCAGCAAAAGGCGCTTTGTTAAAAATTTTTATAATCTTGCCAACAAAACCACTGTATTGGATTTTGCTGAAACTTTTGAAATCAATAATAAATTTGAAAGTTGAATAATTGAGAAGTTCTGTTAAAAGCGCACCAGATACTGACACTAAAGTTACAGTCAATGGCGCATAAAATTTACTGAAAAATAAATAGACCGGTTCGTGCGGAACAACAGCGATGAGAAATTGGCAAGGGAAGCTGTAAAGAAACAATATCCGCAAATCTTTACTCTGCCGAATGGATTCGGAGCTAAGCCAAACGACAAGTAACAAAATAATTAAACTAATTTCGATTGTAAAAATTACTATCCGTTTTCGGGACATGCCCTGGTTTTTTGAATTCTGAGTTGGCGTTACTTTTTTCTTATTCTGATTCATTCAATCCTTCAACATAAACTAAAGCGACCCGAGATTATCTTTTATTAAAAATCTGACCGGTTTTTCACAATTGGAACGAATACTGGTGTTGCAAGCAATACATGTGTTTGTTTTGATAAACTTTTCTTTTATTTCCTCCTTAGTTTTGTATCTTGTAATAAATAAACCACAGGGTGAAAATGTGCCATCAGGATTAACTATGTAAAACTTTTCACCAGCCTTACAGCCGGGTATTCCCTCGTTATCATAAAATTGAATCATTCTATTAAACGTATATTCGGAGGCAAAAAAGTTATTATACTTTTTTCTTAATCCCAATAACTGCTTAACAATTTCTCTGAATTCAATTAAATCATCTTTATCCAACACATAACTCTTATCATTAGTACGCAGCCAGGTGTAAGTACTGAAGTTCACCTGTACGCCCCACTTTTCAGACAGCTCAACTATTTTTATCAAATCCCGAAAATTGTCCTTCTGAACAACACAACTGAGTGTAATCGCCTTTCCATTGCCGGTATTCAATTCAGTCACTAATTTCTCAATTCTATTAAAAAGTCCTCTTGCACCTCTAAATTCATCGTGACGTTCATCCGGATAATCCAATGAAATGGAAAATTGATCCACACCTGCTTTTATTAAAGATTCATATCTATCTTTGTTCAACAAAACTCCATTAGTCGTAATAACAATGTAAGGAGCTCTATTAGGTCTTCTCATCGCTTCAACAATCTGCTCCAGGTCTTTACGCATTAAAGGTTCACCGCCAGAAATTTGTGCTACTACTGGTCGTGTCTCCCGGCATAATTCCCCAAATCTTTCTGGTGTCGCCTTTTTTTCTCCTTTTACTATTCCTCCAAGGTGGCAATGTTTACAATGGCAATTGCAACTATAAGTAACCTCGAAAGATACGCTCAAGGGACGTTTTGTAAAATAATTAGAGATACCGCGTTTGACCAAGGAAAGTGTACGATTAGCAGAACCCATAATATAATCCTTAATTTTTAGACCGATTTCAATTTATGTAAACGATAAACAGAGTACGATTTAACTACAATTAAAGCCAGAGCATAAATAGCAATAATATTTCCAAATTGAGGCAAGAAAATGAGTGACAATGTTACGACACTTGAGTTTGAAAATTTCCCACCGGGACTGTAATTTAAAATATAAACTATTTTATCTACCTTATTAAAATAGTTTGGGGAAATGATGTCATATTTATTAAATTGATAACTCAAATAAAA
>Ga0075123_10001098_pt1 | contig 13844 bp, 12 predicted proteins | sample AntAceMetag02UKX_FD_69808 | JGI IMG/M metagenome (GOLD analysis project Ga0075123, IMG submission 69808) | Saline lake microbial communities from Ace Lake, Antarctica - Antarctic Ace Lake Metagenome 02UKX | ecosystem: Environmental > Aquatic > Non-marine Saline and Alkaline > Saline | place... | reverse complement strand
AACGTAGGCTATCCATTCCCCTTTAATTGTCACTGCCCAACGGTGCAATAATTCGCCAGTATATACATTGACAATGGAGGCGTTTACAATAGCCAGGTCCGCCTTTTCTTTGCCGAGGGTAACATTCATCAACTCCTCTGTCCTGTCTATTCCTGCAATAGATAGTATATTATGTGAAGCCATTTTGAAATCTCCTTGATTGATTTAATTTACTTCAATCATAACCTTCCATTCGACTACTCAAAAAGAGTCTAATACCTTTTGTTTGCAATGAAGGCTTACAAATGAACAACTTACTACTATACTACTTTTAACAAAATAAGTCCGTCAAGGAATAACAAAAAATTCTTAAGCATGGGCAGGAAAAGATTCCTGGCCTTTGTATATGAAAAATTTCAGGTGTTCTATATATTTTAACAAAATGAGTCAGAAAATAGATAATGGTGGCAGAAAAAATGTTAAATGTGTTAAACTTAAAAACATGTCCCATGTTGACCACATTTTTATTCATGCTTCAGGGCAGGAATCCAAATCGATTATTTGACTTTAATATCAAATTATATGAAAATGCTTAAAAAACTGGAGGCTTAAAATAATAGATACAAATGAATTTATATCAATGGCTGAATCATTGCCGATTGAATTAAAAACGCGCCTTATTGATAGGTTGCTTAATAGCATACAACCATCTCAGGCCGAAATTGACAATTTATGGGCAAAAGAAGCCGAAAGAAGAGTTGACGAAATTAAATCTGGCAAGGTTAAAACTATTCCAGGGGATGATGTTTTCAAAGAAATTTATAATCGTATCTCAAAATGAAATATTCTTTTCATCCAGCAGCAAAAATTGAGTTTAATGAGGCTATAAACTATTATGAAGAATTCCAAGCTGGACTTGGAAAAGAATTCGCAAAGAAATTTTTTCTACAATTCAACGTATCCTCCAATTTCATAATGCCTGGTCAAGGCTGTCAGAAAATACAAGAAGATGTTTAACACGCCGTTTTCCTTATGGGGTCATTTATAAGACCTTAGACGAAGAAATTCTTATTGTTGCAGTAATGCAGTTAAACCGGAAACCAGGGTATTGGAAAGATAGGATGAAGTGATAGCAGAACAAATCAATGCAATATACAGGAAATGACAGGACGATTTATTCTTGATGTAACTTTATGAAAAACATTGCGCTTACCAGTTTCACTTTAGTTTTCCATTTGGTGAACCCCGCCGTTATGTCTTAAAGGATAAAATATGTATAAAAAATATGTTTCAAAGCGTTTTATGAAATTGTAATTTTTGAAATATCTTAGAAAAACCTTTTGCAGGAATTTTTGGTCACATTTGAAAAAAACGTTTAGCATGATTAAGAAAAAGGGTAATATTTTACCGCTGAGTTCGCAGAGAACGCAGAGATGAAAGCTTTATAAAAATATTTCTAAATAATAATAATTAAAACTCTGCGCCCTCAGCGTGCTCTGCGGTAGGCTGAACTATCAAGGAAAAGGCATTCTTACAAAAACAACAATTATGGATTAAAATGCTATTTTTATGGAGGGTAATATGGAAAGAAAAAAAGTAACAATCTCGGACCTGATGGCTAAAAAGGAATCAGGTGAAAAAATAACCATGATAACTGCATACGATTATCCAACTGCCAAAATGGTTGACCAAGCAGGTATTGATACTATTTTGGTTGGAGATTCTCTTGGAATGGTTGTCCTCGGCTATGATTCAACTGTGCCTGTGACTATGGATGAAATGCTTCACCATTCAAAGGCGGTAATGAGGGCAATTCAATATGCATTTGTAATAGGGGATATGCCGTTTATGTCCTACCAGATAAGTATTGAGAAGGCCGTTGAAAATGCCGGAAGGTTTATAAAAGAGGGAAGTTGTGATGCAGTAAAGCTTGAAGGTGGTAGTGAGGTTGCGCCTGTTGTGAAGGCTATTGTTGGCGCAGGTATTCCAGTGTGCGCCCATATTGGGCTTACGCCTCAAACAGCAACTAAGTTAGGCGGTTTTAAGGTTCAGGGAAAGGATGCAGAGAGTGCGCGGGATTTAATAAATTCCGCCAAGGATTTAGAAAATGCCGGGGCCTTTATGATTGTTATGGAGTGTATTCCAGATATAATTGCTTCAAGAATTACTGAGGAGATTAACATTCCCACAATAGGTATTGGAGCAGGAAAGGATTGCGATGGCCAAGTCCTCGTATACCACGATACAGTCGGCCTTTTTGATCGTTTTACACCAAAGTTTGTTAAACAGTATATCAAATTAGGACCGATGATTGTAGATGCCTTAAAGGATTATAAAAAAGAGGTAGAGGAGGGAACATTCCCTGGGAAGGAACATATCTTTAAGATGAGCAAGGGTGAGGCAGAAAAGGTTTAGTTTTGGGGGTAAACTTATATAAAAAATTATTTTTGCCACATTAACAGGTAACTGATGGATTTAAAAATATTATTTACTGTTTTTTTAGCTGTATTTATTGCTGAGCTTGGAGATAAAACACAGCTTGCAACCATATTATTTGCAGCAGACAAAGAAGTAAATAAGCTGACTATATTTTTAGGGGCATCGCTGGCCCTTATTGCTACGTCGGCAATAGGTGTATTAGTTGGAGGCATCATTTCTCAGAATGTTAATGAGAAGTATCTTCATTATATTGCAGGGGTTGGTTTTATTGGTATTGGTGTCTGGACAATTATTAAAGCATAGGGGGTTATTATAATCTTCCAATTCACTCAATTACATTGCCACAAAGCCTGCCCTGGTGCGACATTATTGGGATATTGTATATTGGTTATTGATTTTTCAAGGATTTTATGTCAAATAACTACTTTGCAAAGCCAGGTCTGGGCCAGGGGCATTAGGCCACAAAGATTATGGAATTATCGCATTGATGGACCTACTTGATATATGGCGTATTAATATTATTGAGAAAGCCTGGCCGCCTATGTATTGTTTTATTGATATCAGTCTTTTCTTCGTGTCTTAGTGGCTGAATAGATGCAAAATATTTTATTGACACTTTTTACTAAAATTTTATACGAGGCTATTCAATATGGAATCTAAAATCGCAAATGTTGTAAGAAAAATACCCCTCTCAGGAATACGTGTAATGCTGCAAAAGGCCGCGGAATACGATAATTGTATCTCCTTAGGTATTGGTGAACCGGACTTTGACACGCCTAAAGAGATATGCAACCAGGCCCTAAAGGATGCCCTTAATGGAGCGACCCATTATACCCAATCGCAGGGAGATCCGGAATTAGTAAAAGAAATCCAAAGGTACCTGAATGAGAGGTTGAGCGAGGACTTTTCACCTCAGCAGATTGTTGTAACCACCGGCGGGGTAGGGGGCCTGACATCATTTTTTCGCGCGGTGCTTGAGCCTGGCGACGAGGTCTTAATACCAGAGCCATACTTTCCACCATACAGGCATCATATTGAGTGGGTGGGGGGAAAAGTTATCGAGGTACGGACACATTTTAAGGATGATTTTGTACCATCGCCTGAGGACATTGAAGAGGCGATTACGCCATCCACCAAGGTGTTGCTGTTAAACTCCCCTCACAACCCCACAGGGGCAGTAATACCCTCTGCAATCCTTGATAAAATAGCGAAAATTGCCGTAGAGAGGGACTTATTGGTATTGAGTGATGAAGTTTATGAAAGACTCCTCTTTGACGGACAAATCCATGAATCCATAAGGACTCGTCCCGGCATGAATGAAAGGACAGTCGTTGTTCATTCCTTTTCAAAATCTTTTGCTATGACTGGATGGCGTATAGGGTACGCCTTTGGACCGGAGTGGGTGATAGGCCCTATGACGAAGGTCGTAAGCTCATACACATCTTGTGCTCCCTCTGTCTCACAACGGGCTGCCGTGGCTGCTTTGAGGCTTGGTTCAGAAATAATTGACTCAATGACCGAAGAATTCTGCGCAAGAAGAGATCAGGTTTTTGAAGACCTTAAACAACTTCCCGGTGTAAAGGTTTTCAAGCCTGCAGGCACCTTTTATCTATTCCCGGATATTAATAAAATTACAGGAGATAGCCTTAAATTTGCCTTAGACTTGCTTGAAAAGCAACAGGTAGTAGTGGTTCCTGGAGACACTTTTGGGCCTTCAGGGAAAGGCTGTGTTCGTATAGCATTAACGGTAAACCGTGAGCTTTTAACTGAAGCAATGAAGCGTATTCGGGCCTTTATAAAGGACATTTCCTGACATGCTTTGCTTTAATTACAAGTTATAAGGAGGCGCAAATACATGAAGAGCGATATAAACTGGGTAAAAACGCATTGTGCAAGAATGGACCACGGTGGTTGCTCTATTATTGTCGGTGTTAAAGATAATAAAATTGTCAAGGTAAAGGGTGATCCGGATGGTTTTTTAAACAAGGGATATATCTGCACTAAAGGTCTTGCATCCCCTGATCGTCTTACGCATCCTGATCGTCTTAAATATCCACTGAAGAGGGTAGGGGATAGGGGAGAAGGAAAATGGCAGAGGATATCCTGGAAAGAGGCGCTTGAGTATACAGCTGTAAATCTCAATAAAATAAAAGAAAAATACGGGCCTAAAGGAGTCGCCTTCGGCGTTGGAATGCCAAAAGGACTGGAACATTTTGTTTTGATTCGCCTGGCAAATATTTTTGGCTCCCCCAATGTTGTGGCATCTCAGGATGTATGTCATGCACCTCGCGAGGTAACTGGAATACATACCTGCGGTTTTTATCCTGTTGCTGATTTGCACTATAAAAGCAAATTAATCCTTTTGTGGGCCAGCAACATAACCTCCACCAATGAAGAGGGTGAAATTTCCAGCATGCTCCTTGAACAGGTTGAAGACGGAACGGAATTGGTAGTTATTGATCCAAGGAAAATTGATCTGGTAAAAAAAGCTAAGAAATGGATTCAATTAAGGCCTGGGACCGATCATGCACTTGCATTAGGCCTTTTAAACGTTATCATTGAAGAGTCTTTGTACGACAAGGAATTTGTTGAAAAATGGACATATGGCTTTGAAGATTTTGCAAGTCATGTTAGACAGTTCAGCCCGGAGAAAATTTCTGAAATAACATGGGTGCCGCCTGATATCATACGTGAGACGGCCAGGTTATATGCTACATCAAAGCCTGCTGTTATTCAGTGGGGAAATCCCATTGAACATAATATTCACACATTCGATGCAGTGAGGGCACTTATTTGCTTAATGGCAATATGCGGCAATCTTGATATTCCCGGCGGCAATGTAAATGCTAAAGAACCGAATATCCTGGGATTAGGACCATTTGTACGCTCCGATCTAATTCCAAATAAGAGAAAGGAGATGGTAAGCGCCTATCATGGGGTTATACCAAGGTTGATGACAGTAGCTCCATCCTTTTTTAAAAAAGCCATTCTCGATGGAGATCCTTACCCCATTAAGGGGTTTTACGCCATGTGTGCAAACCCTATGATGTCTTACGCCGGCAGCCCCCAGACATATGAAGCATTTATGAAGCTTGACTTTATAGCAGTTGCAGACCTGTTTATGACGCCTACAGCGGCCATGGCTGATATAGTTTTACCTGTTGCCAGCCAATTCGAGATAGACGACATTGGCCATTATGGATTAGGCCATGGTTTTATCCTCGCCCGTCCTAAAATTGTTGACCCTCCGGAAGAATGCTGGCCCGATATAAAAATAATGAATGAATTAGGTAAACTTATATCGCCTGAGGAATATTGGCATGAAGATTATAACCGGTTTTTAGAGGATGTTCTCGAACCGGAAGGAATTACTTACAGCCAGTTTGTTGAGAAGGGATACCTGAAGGGACCACAGAAATCTAAGCTTTACGAAGAAAAAGGCTTTCGAACGCCAACCGGAAAGGTCGAGCTTAGATTGAGTACGGCAGAGAAGTTTAATTTATCCCCCATGCCTTCATTTAAAGGAATCCCGGAAGATGATGATCTGGAATATCCTCTAATTTTAACAAGCTCAAAAAGCCGGTATTACCTTCATTCGTCTTATAGATGGATTAAAAAGCTGAGAGACAAAAGACCTGACCCTAAGGTTGAAATTCATCCGGAAACAGCTGCAAAATTCGGAATTAAGGAGGGAGATGAGGTGATTGTAGAGACGAGATACGGAAGTATGTCCCAGATAGCCCATCTTACAGACAGTATTGACCGTAGGGTAATAAATGCCTCCCATGGCTGGTGGTTTCCCGAGAAAGGGGTCGATTCACTATATGATTGGCAGAGGGCCAACTTTAATATGCTTACCTCTACTGAAAAATTGGGAAAGGAGTTTGGAACCCCTAACCTCAAGGGCCTTGTATGTAAAATAATGAAAAAATAAGTTAAAAGAACAGGGAGAGTTTTGGCATCAAAAATATTTTATACTATTGATGAGGTATCCGAGTTAACAAAGCTTCCACAGATGCTTATTCTTCATTATTTACGTGTGAAGGGTATAACTTTAGCCCCTGAACATTATCCGGATATAAACCCAAGACGGGTTAAAGGCGAGCTACTATTTTCAAAGAAAGATGTAGATGAAATATTTAGATTTATTGGTAAAAAAAAGGACGAGACCTGGGAGAAATGGCAGTTAAGAAGAATAAAGGAGATTATGGCAAAAAGGGAATTAAATATAGCTAAACCTGAAAAAAAACCGGATTTAAAAATTATTAATGGCGGCAAGAAAGACAAACTTAAAGAGAGGAAATGGTAAAAAAAATGCTTGACAGTCAAAAGGTCATAAAGTAAGCATCATATTCACTTCCTGTCAATATCTATTCAAAAGGCTGCATATACCGTCGGGGAACATTAGGCAAGGGCGTGTATTTTAACAAATTATTAATCTTTAAAAAGGGTTCAATATGAAGGTTCTTGTAAGTGATTCGCTGTCAGAAATGGGTGTTAATGTTTTTAAGGATACCCCGGACATCGATGTTGATGTAATAACTGATCTTTCACCGGAAGAGTTAAAGGGGATTATAGGAAAATACCATGCATTGGTCATACGGAGCGCTACGAGGGTTACGGCTGAAATTATCGACGCAGCGGATAACCTTAAGGTTGTTGGAAGGGCCGGCATAGGACTGGATAACGTTGATATCCCATCTGCAAGCAAGAAAGGGATTGTTGTAATGAATACGCCTGAGGGAAACACTGTAACTACGGCGGAACATACTATTGCAATGATCATGGCCCTTTCACGGAACATCCCTCAAGCAACAGCATCTCTTAAGGAGGGAAATTGGGAGAAGAAGAAATTTCAGGGATTAGAAATATTCAACAAATGCATCGGGGTTATTGGGATTGGGCGAATTGGACGCCTTGTTGCCGAGAGGGCAAAGGGGTTGAAAATGAATGTTATAGCCTATGACCCCTTTATTAAACCGGAAGTAATTGAGAAACTGGACTTAGAGCCGGTCTCTTTTGAAGAGCTCCTTAAAAGATCTGATTATATTACCATTCATACACCAAGCACTGATGATACAGTTGATATGATAAACAAGGAAACCATCAGTAAAATGAAGAGAGGCGCTGTATTGATTAACTGTGCACGTGGAGATATAGTAAATGAAGATGATCTATACGAGGCATTAAAGTCCGGGCATCTTAAGGGGGCGGCTATTGATGTTTTCAGGAAGGAACCACCTGGCAAGACAAAGCTGATGGATTTGCCGAATTTTATATGCACCCCCCATCTGGGGGCGTCAACCAGAGAGGCACAGGATAGGGTAGCTGTAGAGGTGGCCAGGCAAATTGTATCCTACCTCCTGTACAGCACAATACAAAATGCCGTAAATGTACCGAATATAAGCCCTGAATTGATATCTACACTAAGACCTTATGCTACCTTGGCTGAAAGAATGGGGTCATTTCAGACACAGCTAACAGACAGCGCTATCCTGGAGGTTCAGATAGATTATCTCGGAAAGATAACCGAACAAAATGTGTCTCCTTTGACTACCGCCATGTTAAAAGGGCTTTTGAGCCCCATAGTTAAAGATCAGGTTAACTTTGTTAATGCACCTTTTGTTGCGTCTGAACGGGGCATAAAGGTGATTGAATCAAAGACAATGGAATCAGAAGATTTTGCAAGCCTCATTAAACTTACAGTTAAGACATCTACTACTAACAATATTATATCCGGCACAATATTCGGCAATCAACTGCCAAGAATACTAAGAATAAATAATTTCTTTTTTGAGGCGATTCCTGAGGGACATAACCTCTTAATAAGCAGCATAGATAGACCTGGAGTTATAGGAAGTATTACAAGCATTCTCGGCAAGCATGATGTTAATATAAACGGAATGCAGGTGGGGGAGGAAAAAGAGAGAAAGGAAAATATTATACTCCTCGCTACAAACATTGCCGCTGATAGTGAAACCATTGAAGAGCTAAGAGGTTTGGAGCATATATCTTCAGTGAGGAGGATAGAGTTCTAAGAACTTCGAAAAACCGGTATATATGACGGCATTGAGCTGTCAAGTTTGTTTGCAGCAACAGGTGCTGCAGTTGGGTATATAATAATGTTTTATTAAAGGAGGCAAAATGCAAACAAAAAAAATCTTTTTACCAGAGTCCGAATTTCCACGTCAATGGTACAACATTCAGGCGGACATGCCGACCCCTTTGGAACCACCACTCAATCCCGGAACTGGAAAGCCGATTAGCCCGGACGACCTCTCAGCCATATTTCCTATGCCCCTTATCGAGCAAGAGGTTAGTCAGGAAAGATGGATTGATATACCGGAAGAGGTCATAGAAAAACTCCTTATATGGAGGCCAACGCCCCTATACAGGGCATATAACCTTGAAAAATACCTGGAAACACCTGCCAAGATTTATTTCAAAAATGAAGGGGTAAGCCCTCCCGGGAGTCATAAACCGACTACCGCTATACCGCAGGTTTATTACAATAAGATATCCGGGACAAAGGCAATTACCACTGAAACCGGTGCAGGACAATGGGGGAGCGGCCTTTCCTTTGCCGGAAAGCTTTTTGGCATGCCTATAAAGGTATGGATGGTCAGGATAAGCTATGATCAGAAACCATACAGAAGATTAATGATGGAGGTATGGGGTGGAAAATGCGTAGCAAGCCCAAGCACTGAGACAAATGCCGGGCGTGCCGTCTTGGAGAAAGATCCTGATTGCCCTGGTAGCCTTGGTATGGCTATCTCAGAGGCGGTTGAGGCCGCTGTGACCGGCGATAATACCAAGTATGCCTTAGGCAGTGTATTAAACCATGTTATGCTTCACCAGACTGTAAACGGTCTTGAGACCCAAAAACAGATGGCCATTGCCGGAGATTATCCGGATATGATTATAGGGTGCGCCGGAGGCGGAAGCAACTTTGCAGGCAATTGCCTGCCTTTTTGCCGGGATAAAATTGCAGGAAAAGATATTGATATTGTTGGTGTTGAGCCTGCATCATGCCCAACCATGACCATGGCGCCCTTTGCATATGATTTTGGAGATACAGCGGCAACGACACCACTCTTGGCCATGCATACCCTGGGACATAATTTTATACCTGCCCCTATACACGCAGGGGGGTTACGCTATCATGGTATGGCTCCTATCATAAGCCAGTTGATTTTAGATAATATTATACGTGCAGAAAATATACAGCAGATTGAGACCTTTGAGGCAGGATTGATTTTTGCAAGGACAGAGGGATTTATCAGCGCACCTGAGACGAATCATGCCACTGCCATGGTTATAAGAGAGGCCCTTAAGGCAAAGGAAGAAGGAAAAGAAAAGGTCATACTCTTCAATTGGAGTGGACACGGCCTGGTAGATATGATGGCCTACCAGGATTATCTTTCCGGAAAGTTGGCGGACCATGCTATAGATGAAGAGGGAATAAAAAACGCATTGAGAGATATTGCTCCCTTGCCAAAGCCAAAACAATTTAAGATTGGAAAAGTAGATTAAGATAACATGCCCCTCAGGATTCACCATTATGGTGAACCCTGAGGGGCATTAAAACAGGTTTATGAAAATGAATAATGCTGTTAACCCACCGGAAGAGGATTTTCAGATCCGATGCCCCAGACTTGGCCATAAAATTTCCTTTTCTTACTGCTCTAAGGAAAACAATGGCCTTCCATGCTATAAAGCGCTCGATTGTTGGTATACGTATTTTCCCGTATATGAATTTTTCAGGCAAAAACTAACTGAAGAGGATTGGAAAAAGGCCTTTGAATCGAAGATGCAACCAAAGGTGGAAAGTATTGTGGAACTGATAGAAAGGGCTAAAAAGGTAAAGGCGGAAAAATTATGAGACAAGAGATATTGCTTGGGAACGGGGCTATAGCCCTGGGGCTTGTAGAGTCCGGATGTCAGGTAGTGACATCCTATCCCGGCACACCGAGTTCAGAGATTCTACCAGAGGTTGTTAGATTTGTAAAATCAGAAAAGCTTAATACATATACAGAATGGTCAACAAATGAAAAGGTTGCATTTGATACTGCCTTTGCTGCTTCCATTACTGGGAAGAGGGCTGCCTGTTGCATGAAACAGGTTGGTCTTAATGTGGCTGCGGATTCATTAATGAGCGCGGCATATCTTGGAAATATAGGCGGCCTTGTTATTATATCATGCGATGATCCTGGCCCCCATTCTTCCCAGACAGAACAGGATACTCGCTTTATGGCAAGACTTGCAAAGGTGCCGGTCTTAGATCCTTCCAGTCCACAGGAGGCCAGGGAGATGGTAGGCCTGGCCTTTGACATATCAGAGGAGTTTGAAGTCCCGGTAATATTAAGGCCGGCTATCAGGGTATCCCATGCTCGTCAAAGCATATCTTATGACGAAATTAAATCAAACAATAAGAGGGCATCTTTCATAAAAGATCCCACAAGATGGGCGGCCACTCCACGGTTTCGCCTTAAACTACACGGGGAATTGAACAAAAAACTAAAGGACATAGGGAGAAAATTTGATACTCTATCAGATTATAATTTTCACAATCTTGAGTTGGGCAAGAAATATCCGCTTGGCATAATTGCAGGGGGCATACCTTCCGCTGTTATTCGGGACTTTTTATCAGAGGAAGAACGTAAAGACCTGCCATTTCTAAAGATAGGCACCCCTTATCCATTTCCTGAGGCCCTGGCTGAAGAATTTACATTAGCCTGCGAAAAGGTGCTGGTAATAGAGGAGACGGATACACTTATTGAATATCTTCTTCGGGATAAAGACAAGGTTTTAGGTCGACTTTCCGGTCATGTTCCCCTTGAAGGTGAACTTGTGCCTAAGGTTATCCATAAATTGATCAGCAAGGTCTTGGAGGAGATGAACCTTAAGCCTTTAAATGCAGACGATGATAATGAAGTAACAAATTTGGTTGGTGATTTGCAGCTTCCAGTTCGAAAGCCGACTCTATGTCCGGGGTGCCCTCATAGGGCATCTTTTTTTGCAATAAAAAAGGCAAAACCTAAGGCAATATTCACATCGGATATAGGTTGTTATACCTTGGGTGTTAACCTCGGCGGTGTTGATACGGTTTTAGATATGGGGGCCGGGATAACTATGGCGGCCGGCTTCTACCATTCCTTTAATCAGGACGAGGTGCAGCAGCCTATTATAGCCACCATAGGGGATTCTACATTTTTTCACTCCGGGACGGCCGGTTTGTTAAGCTCAGTCTATAACGGTGCGAGATTCATACTTGTTATACTGGATAATATGATAACTGCCATGACAGGAATGCAGCCAACGCCGGCCTTAGGCATAAGAGCAGATGGCAGCAAAGGGAATACTATCTCCTTAGAGAGAATTGTTGCAGGCTGTGGGGTTGATTTTATAGAGGTTGTTGATCCCTATGATATGGGTAAGATGACTAAGTTGCTTAAGAAAGCGGCTGATTATGTGAGTGACCCCGGCGGGGGAATAGCTGTAGTTATAGCAAGACATCCCTGTGTTATTGCATATAAGGATGAAGGTGTGCCGGAAAAGAAAAAGGTTGTTGTTACTGATGATTGCGTAGAGTGCAATATTTGTCTTGAGCAATTTGAATGTCCGGCCCTTTACCACGATGACGAACTTGGAAGGGTTAATATTAACCGAGAGATATGCGTAGATTGTGGCGAATGTATTCAGGTTTGTCCAAAGGGAGCAATAGTAGAGGCATAGAGAAATGGTTGCTAAAGTTGCTATTTTCGAGAGATATGTGTGACAAGAAGAAATGGATTAAAAAATTATGAAAACAATTGATATAGTATTATGTGGATTAGGAGGGCAGGGGATACTGTTCATGACAAAATTGCTGGCCCGGACTGCAATGGACAAAGGTCTTAATGTTATGGGTGCTGAGACACACGGCATGGCTCAGAGAGGTGGGTCTGTAGTATCGCATCTAAGGCTTGGGGAGACGGAAGGCTCTCTTGTAAGGGCGGGAACAGCGGATTTCCTTTTATCTTTGGAGGAAAATGAGGGGTATAGAAATCTTTCATTTCTTCGAGAAGGGGGAAGTATGTATGTTAATGCCGACCCCAATAATTTTCCAAAAGAAAAGGTAAAGGGCTATCTTGACGGACATGAAATAAGTCATCATTCATTTTCTGCGACGGAAATTGCCCGTGAAATGGGTGCACCTAAATCTGTAAACCTTGCACTTTTGGGTTTTTTTACAGGACTTAATGGTGGGGCTATCAGTTATAAAGAGCTTGAAAAAACAATTGATAAAATTAGCCCTGAAAGATTAAAGGATTTGAACCTGAGTATATTTAAGGCCGGATACGAAAGGGCAAATAATTAATGATAGAAAAATTTCATTTGACATCTTTACCCATTTCTTATAGCTTTTAAACAGCTACATTATAGCTAAATATAAGGTTAAAAGGAGGTGAGAGATGTAATAAAATTTTTTCAGGTCAATATTTGTTTCACTTAATTTTTTAATAAGGAGGATGGTCAGATGAAAAAGAAAATATTTTTGGTTTTCTTCGTTTTAGTGTTAGGGGTAGCCTTTTTTGCCATGGGATCTATAAAGGCAGAAGCAGGGCCAATTAAGCTTACGTACAGTTGTTTTTTCCCCCCAACCCATATACAGAGCAAGTTAGCTGAGTCATGGTGCAGAGAGGTTGAAAAACGCACTGATGGGAAAGTTAAGGTAGAATACTATCCTGGAGGCACTTTAACAAAGGCGGCACAGTGTTATGACGGGGCAGTGACAGGCTTGTCTGATATCGGATTCTCCGTTTTGGCCTACACCAGAGGACGTTTCCCTGTTATGTCTGCTGTAGATCTTCCTTTAGGCTATCCCAATGGAAAGATTGCCACGGCAGTTATCAATGATGTCTCAAATAAGTTTAACCCCAAAGAACTGCAGGACGTAAAGGTACTGTATCTTCATGCCCATGGGCCCGGTATTATCCACACAAAAGGAAAAATGGTGACAAAACTGGAGGAACTGAAAGGCCTCAAGCTGAGGGGCCATGGCACGAGTGCGCTATTTCAGAAGGCATTGGGGGCAACACCGGTTGGTGCGCCTATGCCGGAATGCTATCAAATGATTCAAAAGGGCGTAGTAGAAGGGGCATCATATCCATTTGAGGCAAATAAGGGTTGGAGGCTTGGCGAGGTAACAGACTATGCCACGGCAGCATTCTCCGCAGCATATACCACCTCATTCTTTGTAGTTATGAATAAGGATAAGTGGAATGCATTGCCAGGAGATATTCAGAAAACTATAGATGAGATTAATAAAGAATGGGTTGTAAAACATGGAAAGGCCTGGGATGAAAGCGATATGGAGGGTATCTATTACTTCCTCAATCACGGCGGCGTGATAATCGGACTTGATAAAAAAGAATCAGCCAAAT
>Ga0075123_10001097_pt1 | contig 13857 bp, 17 predicted proteins | sample AntAceMetag02UKX_FD_69808 | JGI IMG/M metagenome (GOLD analysis project Ga0075123, IMG submission 69808) | Saline lake microbial communities from Ace Lake, Antarctica - Antarctic Ace Lake Metagenome 02UKX | ecosystem: Environmental > Aquatic > Non-marine Saline and Alkaline > Saline | place... | reverse complement strand
ATTGTTAGAATTTTTGATCCTCAAAACGATGTGGAAAAAACTATTTTTGATTTAGATAATTCTTATGCAGGCACATTAGATATAGTTGCTGAAGTCAATGGCGTGTTAGGTGTTTTAGATATTAAAACTGGAAGCGGAATTTGGGATGAATATGGATTACAGTTAGCAGCATATATGAATGCCTACAACAAGTCAGCTCCAAAGAAAAAACAGGCTAAAGCTCGTTGGATTTTGCGTTTAGACCAATTTGAAGAGTGCTCAATTTGCAAAGCTAAAAGAAGAATTAAGAGTGGTAAGGCAAAGATTACCGGAGGGAAAAAGGATTGTGTTCATCAATTTTCTCAAATCAGAGGGGTTTTTCAGTTCAAAGAATTAAAAGGTTTTAGACACGATGTAGAGGCGTTTTTGAGTGCTAAAAAATTATGGGAATGGTGCAATAGAAACGTTCTCAAAGAAATAGAGAATTATCCCAACAATAACGGAAACCATAAATTATTTTAAAATCACTGGGCTTTAAAATCACTGGGCCGGGTCTATTGCAAAATGCAATAGACCCGGCCCAGTGCAAACATAGTGCAACGAGACCCGGACTCGTTGTTAAATAAAATATCAATACTATGAAAAGAGAAGAAGCACTAATTTTACTTAAAGAAAATTTATCTAATATTAATTTACAAAAGCATTGTTTTGCCGTTGAGGCGATAATGCGAGCATTGGCCCAAAAATTTAATGGGAATATAGAAGAATGGGGCTTAGCTGGTCTTTTGCATGATATTGATTATGAAAAGACAAAAGACAACCCCGACAAGCATTCTCTTGTTGGTGCGGAAATGTTAAAAGAAATAGGATTAAGCGATGAAATTACTGAAGCGGTAAAAACTCACAATGAAATTCATGGTATAAAACCTCAATCGTTGATGGCTAAAGCGTTATTTGTAGCTGATGCGATAAGCGGATTAATCGTAGCATCTACATTAGTACTGCCATCTAAAGAAATTAAAGAATTAACTGTTGAAAATGTTTTACACCGATTCAAAGAGAAATCTTTTGCTCGCGGAGCCAATAGAGAAATTATAATACAATGCAAGGAATTACTTGACTTATCTTTAGAGGAATTTATTGAAATTGCTTTGATTGCGATGAAAAAAATTAACCAGGAATTGGGATTATAATTTTAATTTTAAATTAATTTTTTTTAATATGAATTTTATTGCTGATTTTCATATCCATTCTAAATATTCCCGTGCTACTTCTCCCACTGGTGATTTAAAGCATCTCGCTGAATCAGCCCGAATAAAAGGAATCCAGGTTCTTGGAACTGGCGATTTTACTCATCCTCAATGGCAAAAAGAAATTAAAACAGAATTAGAACCAGCAGAGCAAGGGCTTTTTAGGTTTAAAAATCAAAAAGAGGGAATTCGTTTTATTTTAACTTCGGAAATTAGTTGTATTTATTCTAAAAATGGAAAAGTAAGGAAAATTCATCTTGTTATTTTCGCGCCATCAATGGATGCGGTAGAAAAAATTAGCAAAAAACTTTCTACCATTGGTAATCTAAAATCTGACGGAAGACCTATCCTTGGTTTAGACGCTAAAGAGCTGTTAAGAATTGTTTTAGAGGCAGACAAAAATTGTTTTTTCGTACCAGCTCATATTTTAACGCCATGGTTTTCTGTCTTTGGTTCAAAATCTGGTTTTGATTCTTTGGAAGAGTGTTTTGAAGATTTAACAAAATATATTTTTGCATTAGAAACAGGACTTTCAGCAGACCCCGCTATGATTTGGAGAATTCCTGATGGCAGACGATTAGCATTAATCTCAAGTAGCGACGCGCATTCACCTAATAAGCTTGGCAGAGAAGCAAATGTTTTTGATACGGACATGAACTATGATTCTATTATTAGTTCTATAAAAGAAAAGGATAAAAAAAGATTTTTATACACAATTGAATTTTTTCCACAAGAAGGGAAATATCATTACGATGGTCACAGAAATTGCGATATAGTTTTGTCTCCAAAGGAATCAGCAAGATATAATAATGTTTGCCCTGTTTGTGGGAAGCCATTAACTTTGGGCGTGGCAAATAGGATTAGGCAATTGGCAGACAAGGATGTTGGCTTTGTTCCAGAAGATGCAATTCCGTTTAAAAGTTTAGTGCCCCTGAAAGAAATTATCGCAGAAACTTTTGGTTGCGGTCCAGCAACAAAAAAAGTAGAAAAAGAATATCAAAAAATCATTCAGGCACTCCATAACGAATTTAATGTTTTGTTAAATGTCTCAAAAGCAGAATTAGAATCTGTTACCTTGTCTGAAATTACAGAAGGCATAATGCGTGTTCGCGAAGGGAAGATAATTGTTGAACCGGGTTATGATGGAGTTTATGGAAAAGTTAGAATTTTTTCTTCAATAGAAAAGAAAAACATTATTAGACAAAAAAGCTTATTTTAACATTGACTTAAAGGTATAAAAATTATAAATTGAATTAATATGGCAAAGGAAAAAATTAGCTTAAAAAAGAAGGTAAAGGGAAAGCCAAAGAAAAAGATATCTTCAAGTGCGAAAGGGGGAGCTTATCAGCCAAAAATCGTAGTTATTGGAATTGGCGGAGGAGGTGGTTCTATTGTTGGAGAAATAGCTAAAAGTATTGGCAAAAAAGGAATTCCTCATTCCAATAGAGTAAATTTTATAATAGCTAATGTTGATTATCAAGCAATTAAAATAGCTCCCAAGAAAGCAGGAGTTTTTTATTTCGGACAAAAAATGACACATGGATTGGGATGTGGTATGAATGTTGCCTTAGGAGAGGAGTCGGCGCTTCGAGAAAAAAAGAGAATCACAAGATTGTTAAAAAAATATGACCTTTGCATATTAATTACTTGTCTTGGCGGAGGAACTGGTTCGGGCGCTACTCCTATTTTCGCAGAAATTAGTAAAAATTTAGGAATTTTAACATTAGGAATTTGCACCTTACCATTTGCTTTTGAGGGAAAAGAAAGAGCTAAAATCGCTAAAACATCCTTAGACAAAACAAAAGAAAAACTTAATTCTTTTATTATCATTCCCAATCAGAAAATATTTCGTATTATTGATCAAAAAACACCAATTCATAAATCTCTTTCTGCTATGAATAATATATTGGTTCAAGGCATAGAGGGTCTGATCGAAACCCTTTATTCTCCTGGTTTAATCAATCTCGATTTTTCTGATTTTAAAACAATATTAAATCAAGAGAGCGCATTAGCTTATCTTAATTCTCAAGAATTTAGTGGTTCTGATCGGGCGGAAAAAACAGTAGAAATGACTCTTAATAATCCTTTAATCAATTACAATATCGCTGGCGCAAAAAGGATACTTTTTAATATTGCCGGGAATAAAGATATGAAAATGAGTGAGGTTGAGAGTATTAGTAGAGCAATCTCCAACTTTAATCCTCAAGCAAAAATTATTTTTGGAGTTTCTCACGATAATCATTATAAAAATAAAATTAAAATTACCTTATTAGCAGTCGGATGTACGACAAACGAGGAACGCAAAGCCAAAATAATTAGACAAGAAAAAATTAAGCAACAGAAGGAAGAGGAAAAACAGCAAGAAGAACGAGATAGAATCAGGGCAGAAAAAATTAAAAAGAAACTTCAAGAAGAACAAAGATTAGAATTTTTAAGAGAGAAACAAGTGGCCTTAGAAGAGAAGCAGATTCAAAATGAAAAGAAGAAAGCTAAACTAAAATTAGATAAAAAGATAGAGGAAGAATCAGAGAAAAAAGAAAAAAAGAAAATAATTACGAAGAAAGCTTCTCCAAAGAAAACACAAAAAATTATTAAGAAAACAACCGTTAGACGCAACGCTCTTGATTTGCACAAAAAAGTCCAAGAAGATGAACAAAAAATGTTAGAAGAAGAAAGTAAATGGGATGTTCCCGCATTTTTAAGAGGAAATAATAATTCATAATTAATTATGGAAACTGAAATTAAAAAAGTCATTTTACCGATTGCTGGATTGGGAACTCGTTTTTTGCCACTTTCTAAAATAATGCCAAAAGAAATTTGGCCATTGGTGGACAAGCCGATTATTCAAGCTCTGATTGAAGAAGCAAGGGCCTCTGGTATAAAGCAGGCAATTTTTGTTACAAATGACAGAAAAAATTTAATTTTAGATTATTTAAAATCATCTCCTTCGTTAAAAAGAATTCTTCAAACAAGAAAAAAAGATCAAATCCTTGAGGAGTTAGAGTCCATAGAAAAAATCAATAAAGATATGAATTTTTCTTCTGTAACGCAAGACAAACCGCTTGGAGATGGACACGCCATTTTGCAAGCAGTTTCTAAGGTGAAAAAGGAAGCGGTTGGAGTAATGTTTGGGGATGATATTGTTGATTCTGAAATTCCATGTTTGCAACAATTAATCAATATATTTAAGACATGTCAAAGACCAGTCGTAGCTCTTCATCGACTCCCAAAAGAAAAATTATCTGCCTATGGGGTACCTAAATTAGAAAAGATAGCAAATAGAGTTTTTAAGATAAAAAAAATAACTGAAAAACCAGCGATAGGAGAAGAACCTTCTGACTTAGCAATCGTGGGAAAATATATTTTGACGCCAGATGTTTTCGATTATTTGAAAACAGCTAAACCGAACAAAAATGGTGAAATTGTTTTAGCAGATACATTTGATAGAATGTTAAGAGAAGGAAAAACAATTTACGGTTACGAATTTGAGGGAAAATGGCTGGAGTGCGGTTCAAAAGTTAATTGGTTAAAAAGTAACATATATTTTTCTTTAAAAGACCCTCGCTTTAAAGAAGAGCTGAAGAATTTCATAAAAGAAAATAACTTATTTTAATATGACTGATATATACGATTTAATTATAATCGGTGGAGGACCAGCTGGAATAACTGCTGGTATCTATGCAGCTCGTAAAAAATTAAAAACTTTAATTGTTTCTAAAGATTTTCAAGGCCAAGTAAAGTTTGCAATTTCAATAGAAAATTATCCTGGACTTCAGGGAATTACGGGTATTGAACTTGCTCAAAAATTTGAAGAACATCTTAAACAACAAGAGATAGAAATGATAAATGGCGAAGCGGTGAAAATAAAAAAAGAAAACCAATTTTTTGAGATTATTACCAATAAAGAGAAAAGATATATATCTTTATCAATTATTATTGCTTCTGGTTGCGACCCAAGGCCGTTAGAAGTGTCTGGAGAAAAAGAGTTTATAGGCAGGGGAGTAACCTATTGCACAACTTGCGATGCCCCTCTTTTTAAGAATAAAATAGTTGCTGTTATCGGTGGAGGAAATGCAGGAGTTACGGCAGCGATTGAACTCACCAATTACGCAAACAAAGTTTATTTATTAGAATTTCAACCGAAATTAGCTGCCGACGAGTTAGAGCAAGAGAAGGCGAGAGCTAATGAGAAAATTATTATTTTAACCTCGTCTGCTCTTAAAAAAATTGAAGGAAATAATTTTGTTGAAAAGATTATTTACGAAGATTTGAAAAGTAAAGAAAAGAAAACTCTAAAAGTAGAAGGAGTCTTTGTATCTGTTGGCACCCAACCAGCAACTTCTTTTATTAACGAGCTTGTTGATTTTAACGAAAAAGATGAAATTATTATTGATCCAAAAACCTGCCAAACAAAGATGCCTGGATTATTTGCAGCAGGAGATGTAACTGATGTGCAATTTAATCAAATTGTCATTGCTGCGGGCGAAGGAGCTAAAGCAGCTCTTTCTGTTTATGAATATTTGAGAAAGAGTAAAGAACAAAAATGAGTAAAAAAATTAAATCCATAAAAGCTAAAGAAATTTTAGATTCGCGAGGGAATCCTACGGTTGAAATTGAAGCAAGGAGTGAGAATTTTTTAGTTAAAGCAGGGGTGCCTTCTGGCGCTTCAACAGGAAAGTTGGAAGCAAAAGTAATAGATGTGGGACAGGCCGTTAAAAATGTTAACGAAATTATTGGGCCACAATTAATTGGTAAAGACCCTTGCGAGCAGAAAAAAATTGATGATTTTTTAATTGAATTAGATAATACAGAGAATAAATCCAATTTAGGGGCTAATGCAATTATTGGTGTTTCAATGGCCATTGCCAAACTCGGTGCCATGTCTAAGAATATCCCTCTTTGGAGATATATATCTCAGTATTTGGAGGTTGAACCTCCAAATATTCCAAACATACCATTAGCAGCATTTAACATTGTAAATGGTGGAGCTCATGCGGATAACGATTTAGATATTCAAGAATTTATGATTGTCCCACAATCTGATAGTTTTGCAGAAAATTTTCAGATTGCCAAAGATATATATCAATCCCTTGGAAATACTCTTAAAGGAAAATTTGGAGAAATAGAACTTGGAGATGAGGGCGGTTTTTCACCACCAATTTCTTCTATAAAACAAGCGTTAAATTTAATAACACAAGCAATTGAACGAATAGACACAAATACGAGAAAAACCAAAATCATTCTTGATTGCGCTGCTTCACAATTTGAAGAAAATGGCAAATATCAAATAGGGGATTCTCTTTTTTCAAAAGAAGAATTATTGAATTTTTATTCTGATCTAATTTCGAAATATCCAATAATTGCATTAGAAGATCCTTTTGGAGAAGAGGATTGGCAAGGATTCCAGTTAATATATAAAGAACTCGGAGATAAAGTTACTATTATAGGGGATGATTTGTTGGTGACTAATCCCAAAAAAATTAAAGAAGCGGCAGAGAAAACAGCTTGCAATGGAGTAATTATAAAAGTTAATCAAATCGGAACTGTTAGCGAGGCAATAGAAGCGGTTAAATTAGCCAAGTCATTCAGCTGGAAAATTATGGTTTCTCATCGTTCTGGAGAAACGCTTGACGATTTTATTGCTGATTTTGCTGTTGGCGTTGGTGCTGATTTTATAAAATCCGGCGCTCCTGCCACGCCTTTCCGCCTCGCAAAATATAACCGACTCTTAGAAATAGAACAAGAAATATGTATAAATTAGTTTTACTCCGTCACGGAGAAAGCATCTGGAATAAAGAGAATCGGTTCACCGGGTGGACAGATGTTGGATTGACTAAAAAGGGCGAACAAGAGGCAATTGAGGCAGGCAAACTTCTTAAAAAAGAGGGATATATTTTTGATATTGCCCTTACTTCGGTTTTAAAAAAGGCAACAAAGACATTAGATATTGTTTTAGAAGAGATGGGTTTAACAGATATTCTTATTGAAAAATCATGGCGACTGAACGAAAGACATTACGGCGCATTGCAGGGATTGAATAAATCAGAAACAGCTAAAAAATATGGAGAAGAACAGGTCTATTTATGGAGAAGGAGTTATGATGTTCGGCCACCGGAACTAACAAAAGACGATGAAAGGTATCCCGGAAAAGATCCTCTTTATCAAGATTTAAAAAAAGAAGAAATTCCTCTTGGGGAATCTTTGAAAGACACGGAAACAAGAGTATTGCATTGTTGGCAAGAAAAAATAGCCCCAGCAATAAAGTCGGGGGAAAAAGTTTTAATTTCAGCACATGGAAATAGCTTGAGGGCATTAGTAAAATATCTTGACAATATTCCTTCAAACAAAATCGCCGAATTAAATATTCCTACTGGGATACCTCTAATTTACGAACTTGACGAAAATTTGAAACCAATTAAACATTATTATTTAGGCGATACAGAAAAGATAAAAAAAGTCACAGAAAAAGTTGCAAACCAAGCAAAAATTTCCTAAAATTAAAAATTATGTTAATGTGAAATATCTTCTGCTTCAAGTTTATTGATTAAATTATTTATTTTCTATGAAAATTCAGTTTTTTGATAATTCTATAGAACAATTTATTCTATCTCTAGAAAAGTCGACCATTGCAAGAACGCTTAGAATGATTGATTTGTTAGAGGAATTCGGCTATAAGTTAGGTATGCCTCACGGCAAGAAGGTTGACAAAAATCTATTTGAATTACGGATTAGCAGTACTCAAGAAATTAGAATTTTTTATACATTTCATAAAAATATAGTTGTGCTTTTACACGGTTTTGTTAAAAAATCTCAAAAGATTCCTAAAAGAGAATTGCTTACAGCGTTACGAAGATTAAAGGTCTTGACCAAGTTATAACGCATAAGTTATAATAAAATTGTATGAAAAATTATACTCAACTTAAAAACAAATTACTTCAAGATAAAAAAATAAAAAATGCCTATGATGAATCAGGGTCAGAGTTTGATTTTATTCGTATGCTTATTAGAAAAAGAATTGAAAAAGGATTAAGCCAAGAAGAGCTTGCCGAGAGAGTCGGGACAAGACAATCTGCCATTTCTCGCTTGGAGTCAGGCAGGTATAATCCAAGTTTTAAAGTTCTTAGAAAAGTTGCACAAGCGCTGGATTCGGAAATAAAAATTTCTATTTATTAAATTAAAATTAATTAATCATTAAATTAAAAAAATGGATAAAAATTTATTATCTTTTGTCCTCGGAGGAATTGTATTAGCGCTTTTAATTTTTATTGGTTATCAAAACTATGCTTCTTCCGAAATCCAGAATATCGTTCCTGAAAATGAAATAGGAGAAAAAACAGTTGATTTTATTAAAAATAATTTAGCTAGTCCAGACACAGAATTTTCTGTTTTGGGAGTTGGGGAGGCTAATGGAGTATATGAAATAAAATTTAATGTTATGGGTCAAGAAGATACTGCTTATGTCACCAAAAATGGCAAGTATTTATTTTTTCAACCATTTGATATGCTTCCGCCAGAACCTCAAACATTCAATAAAACAGACAAACCTGATGTAGGTTTATATGTAATGTCTTTTTGCCCATATGGTAATCAGTCTGAAGAACTAATGATGCCAGTAGTAGAGCTTTTGGGAGATAGGGCAAACATAGAACTTCACTATGTGATTTATAGTGATTATAGTAGCGGTTATCCGGAATATTGCTTGGATGAAGAAAGTAAATATTGTTCTATGCATGGTGTTCAGGAAGTGAATCAAGGAATAAGGGAGTTATGTGTTCAAAAATATCAAAAAGATAAACTTTGGGGTTTCGTCAAGGCGATTAATGATAATTCCACTTACGAGGACGTAGATAGCAAGTGGGAAGGCATTGCCCAAGGACTTGGTATAGATGTTGCTCAAATTAAAACCTGCGAACTGGACGAAGGAATAGCCTTGCTATCAGAAGAATTAAATTTGACGGAACAACAATATCCAGTTCAAGACCCAAGCAAACATGAAAGTAGTGAATCTGCAAAAATTGCTGGATCGCCTACAATAACTATTAATGGAATGATTTTTGACGGCGAAAGAAGCGCTGACGGATACAAAGAAGCAATTTGTTCAGCTATGACAAATCCTATTTCCGAATGTGAACAAGTAATAGAAGATCAGAATGCAGCTGCTGATGGCAGTTGTGAATAATAAGAAATAATTATTTATCATTAATTATTATCTATGCCAAAAGTAAAAATATTTTCTACTCCAAGTTGCGCGTATTGCGAGCTATTGAAACAATTTTTAAAAGATAAAGGAGTAGAGTTTGAGTCAATCGATGTATCTCAAGACGAGGAGAGTCAAAATTATATCATGGAAAAAACTGGCAAAATAACCGTACCAGTAGCAGAAATAGATGGAGAAATTGTGATAGGCTTTGATAAACCCAAAATTATGGAATTGCTTAATCTTAAAGATTAAGATGAGGTGTCAATAAATTCTCCCAGCCGCATGATCCAAATTATAATTAATATAATTTAATTATGACTAAAATAGCTATTAATGGATTTGGCCGCATTGGACGGCTATGCTTAAGACATATTTTAGAGAATCATCCAGAGATTGAGGTGGTGGCTATTAATGATTTGGCGCCAGCAGAGACATTAACCCATCTTTTTAAATATGATTCCTCTTATGGAATATATGAAAAAGAAATTAAATCTAAATTTCTTTGCGAAAGAGAACCTGAAAAACTCCCTTGGAAAGAATTAGGAGTAGATATAGTATTGGAATGTACGGGTGCGTTTAGAGATAGAGAGGGCGCAAGTAAGCATCTTAAAGCTGGAGCGAAAAAAGTTATTATTTCTGCGCCAGCTAAAGATGATGATATCCCTAGTTTTGTTTTGGGTGTAAATGAAAATGTTTATAATCCAGAGAAAGATGATATTTTAGATATGGGCTCTTGCACTACCAATTGTTTAGCTCCCGTAACCAAAGTGTTGGATGATAATTTTGGAATTGTCAGCGGTTATATGACTACGATTCATAGTTATACAAATGACCAGAAAATTCTTGATATGGTTCACAAGGACTTCCGCAGATCCAGAACAGCTGGAGCTAATATTATCCCAACTACCACAGGAGCAACTAAGGCGATTGGAAAGGTTATCCCCAAATTAAAAGGGAAATTAGAAGGAATGGCGATGCGAGTTCCGACTCAAGTAGTTTCTTTAATCGATTTGGTTTGTTTGCTAGAAAAATCTACTACTGCTAAAGAAGTAAATTCTTTATTCAAAAAGGCATCCGAACAAGATAATTTTAAAGGAATTTTAAAAATTGAAGAGGCACCATTGGTTTCAATGGATTACAAGGGAAATACTTTTTCAGCAATAGTTGACGCTGAATCAACTAAAGTAAACGATAAATTAGTTAAAATTATTGCTTGGTACGACAATGAATACGCTTACGCTTGCCGTTTGGCCGAGTTTGCGGAGTTTATAGGTAAACAAATTTGACACATAATTTGAGGCATTTATAATAAAATCACGTTAGAGAATCAAGACATCGAAAAACTCATAAATGTATTCGCTACTAAAGAAGATTTGAAAGAAGTTGTGAGAAATCTTTCCACAAAAGATGATTTTAATAATTTATTGAATGCTGTTGATGCATATGGACACCTACTTTCAAGAGACGGTAATGCTTTCTCATAAGGTGGATCGTTATGAAAAACGGATTCAACAAGTAGCAGAAAAGCTTGATTTGAAATTAGAGTATTAATAGTTAAATAAAGTTTGTCATAATATTCTTGAAGCCGCTCGTGCGGCTTTTTAGGTTAAAAAAATTAACTTGCTTATTTTCAAAGGAAAAAAATGGCGGAGTCGATGATGGCTCCGCTCGGGGATAAATTCTTAACGCCCAAGTTGGACTTGAGGCGCAGTTATTGCTTCTGAAAAAACAATTGGTTTTGTAATTAAAACCCTGGTATCGTTACGAAAAAGAACTAACTCTCCAAGAGAATTAAAAACAATTAAATCTCCTTCAAAACTTACCTTCTCTGGTAAGTCGGCATCTGTCCCCTTGGGAGAACAACCAACCCTTTCTACGAGATAGCTTCCAGCCATTTTTTTTATCTTATAAGTGGCGTCAGTGGTTTCTATCAACATGTCAACCTCCTTTTAGGTTTTATCTTTGGTTTCGGGAGATATTCTAATAGCATTTAAAACTGCTTGGCTAAATGCCGTTATTATCTCTTTGCCAAACTCAGAAAGACGATAGAAGGAGTGATAAGGATGCTTGAGAATTCGAGGCGAACCCACTTCTGTGCGTCTTTCAATAAGCCATGCTCTTTGTAGAAAACCAAGATCGTCAACTAAGAGACTATCATATTCAGAGCCGAGCTTTTCCTTAATCTCCGAGAAGGGTATGTCCTTTTTTGACTCGAGAAGTAGGGTCAAAATTCTTCGTCGTATCTTGCTGTCCAAGGCCTTAATAATCTTAGGATAGATATAGTTTGCCCTCCTTTTTTTATCTTCGTCTGCTTTTAACTGTCTTTTCTCGCTCATCACCTTACCTCCTTTAGGTATTTTTGAATATTTATTAAAGTGCAACTCGTTCTTGCTATGGTTTATAATCTACGACCTTCTTGGCTTTTTGTCAAACTCAACGAGAAATAAAAAAAGGGGGGAGTCCGACTTCCCTTTGTTTATTTTCTACTAGACCAAGTCTATCTTTTTTGTTTTTATCACTAGACCCGGCCTAGTGATATCCTAGTGATATGTAATATGTTTTGAAATCGATCGTGTGATTTTTTGAGTTAAAAAATTTGACATTTTGTTAAATCTGTGACATTGTTTGTTTATCAAGCGTAGCACCTAAAAAAAATTTATAGAGGAGGAAGCGATGAGAAAAGAATTCTGGGGAACGATGGTTATTGGCTTTATTCTGACGATCTTTGTATCGCTCGGGGTAGGGATGTATTATTCTATCAACAGAATAAGTTATGTTCTTCAAACAAGAATCCAGGCAGCGTACCTTACCGAGCTTTCGGGATATGAAGGGAAAGAACAAATTCCTCATCAGGAGGATGATTCCATCAAAAACCTGATTAATGTCACCATGTCGCTCTCTACTGAAAGCCAAGATCCTGAAGTAAATTTACTAGGGTTGTTGACTTTTGCGAAGAATGAAGGCAAAGAGAGTGTTGAAGATAGCTGTATAGCGCAACTGATCCTGAATTATCCTGGATCACTTAATCTTGCACTGAAAGGCGATACAAGTTCAGCACGACAGCTCCAGGAGAAATGGTACAAGACTCGTAATATCGGGTTTTATCCATTTGGGATGATTCTGATGTTGATATTTTTGTCGGGGACGCTTCTGACCATCATAGTAGCCTCGGAATCTGTTTTTAAAGAGTATGCTTCAATGAAAGAAGGCAGAGGTAACTGGTATAAGAAATACAACCAGGTGATAGAAGGAATAGAGCTTTTACTGAAAGAAAAAAACATATATCCCAGAGACTATCGAGGATAAGCGTTAGCATTGAGCTCTCTCTAACGAGAGAGCTCGTTTTATTTCAAAAAAACGAAAACTACGGATTTACCCGTGCGGATTTATTTTCTTTTTTAAAAATTTAGGATATAATAAATGAATTAATAACAAACCATAAATGATAGCTGGATTTGAGGAGACAAAAAAATTATTATCAAAGTATAAAATTCCTTATGGACAAGGGGAAATAGTTAAAAGCAAAACAAGTGCTTTTAATTTTGCTAAGAAGTTTAGCTATCCCGTAGTTCTTAAAATTTATTCTTCTAATATTTTACACAAAATTGATATTGGGGGCGTAATTTTAGATATTAGAGATGAAGAATCGCTTTCTACTGCTTGGGAAAAAATAAGTAAAATAGCTAAGAGTAAAAAAGCTGATATTTTAATTCAAGGGCAAGAGAAGGGGATTGAAATAATAATGGGAGCAAAAAGAGATCCTGTTTTTGGACCAATAATTATGTTTGGTTTAGGAGGAATTTTTGCCGAAGTTTTGAAAGACGTTTCTTTCCGATTGGCTCCTGTCACAAAAAAAGAAGCAAAAGAAATGATTAAAGAAATTAAAGGTTATAAAATCCTGAAGGGCTACAGGGGACAAGAACAAGCAAATCTCCCAAAATTAGAGGAGATTTTGTTGTCTTTATCTGATTTAATTACTAAAGAAAGCAAAGTTAAGGAGGTTGATTTTAACCCAGCAATAGTCAACAACAAAAAAGCCGTTATCGTTGATGCTAAAATTTTGCAATAAACCCAGTTTAGTAATAAATATATGAAATTAAATTCAATTTTTAATCCTAAAATAATTGCTGTAATCGGTGCTACTGACCGAAGTGGTTCTGTTGGCAGGGGATTGGTAAAAAACTTGCTTCAAGGTAAAAAATTAAGAAAAATTTATTTAGTTAATCCTAATAGAGATAAAATTTTTGGGATTAAAACATTCTCAAAAATTGAGGGAATAAATAAAAAAATTGATTTAGCAATAATTGCTGTTCCAGCTAAAATCGTTTTAAAAATTGTGAAAGAGTGCTGTGAAAAAAAGGTTGGAGCAATCATTATTATTTCTTCCGGATTTGCTGAAACTGGAGAGCAGGGGACTTTTTTACAAAA
>Ga0075123_10001093_pt1 | contig 13873 bp, 10 predicted proteins | sample AntAceMetag02UKX_FD_69808 | JGI IMG/M metagenome (GOLD analysis project Ga0075123, IMG submission 69808) | Saline lake microbial communities from Ace Lake, Antarctica - Antarctic Ace Lake Metagenome 02UKX | ecosystem: Environmental > Aquatic > Non-marine Saline and Alkaline > Saline | place... | reverse complement strand
CGCCAAGATTGGTCCGCCAGTAAAAGCCTATACTTCGTTTTATGATCGTGGACAAATGCATCTCAACTCCGCCCGCCCTTCAATGCACCGTCCACAAGTTCAGTAACCTCCCCCATTCGCCCGGCAAGGTCAACCGAATGTGTCACCACGATCAAGGTGAGGCCCTCCGTCTTGTTCAACTCGGCCAATAACTCGGCAATATTCTGCGATGCCGCCTTATCAAGCGACCCGGTCGGCTCATCGGCAAGCAAAAGCACCGGTTTGTTAATAAGCGCCCGGGCAAGCGCCACCCGCTGTCGCTGTCCCCCCGAAAGCTGCCCCGGCCGATGAAGCGAAAAGTCCTTAAGTCCCAAACGCTCCAAAAGACCAACCGCCCTTTGCTCTGCCTCTTCCCTCAACGCCCGTTTGTCAACAATAGTCGGCATCAGGACATTCTCAAGAACCGTACACTGAGGCAAAAGATGATGCAACTGAAACACGAATCCAATCTGTGTGTTGCGGATTATTGCCAGTTCGCGCTCATCCATATCTGCAAGATTCCTGCCGTCAAAGAGCACCTTGCCGGCGCTTGGTCGGTCGAGAGCACCGATGATATTGAGCAGCGTGCTCTTGCCGCTTCCCGAAGGCCCCACCACAGCAATCGAACCACCCTTTTCAACCTTTAGCGATATGTCATTCAAAACGCAAACCGGCTCCGCACCGGCTGGCGAATCATAATTTTTGGTCACGTTAACAAGTTCGAGCATTTTTACCCTCTTGTAAGATTTTGCATTGCCAATTCAAATACACGCACCATTTCCTTAGCTGTTTGCCCGATGTCGAACTTCGCAAAAACGACATCTCTCGCCTGCGAGCCGATCTTCTCAGCATAATCGCCATCAAGCAGCAAAGATTCAAGTGCACCGGCCAAAGCTGCCTCATCGCCAGGAGCATACATCGCCCCCCCGCCCGTAGCCTCCAACAATTCGGGAAACACCCCGTTTTCCGGCTCAACCACCGGCACACCCGCCGCCAGCGCTTCGAAAACGTACAACCCCGCCGCAACCGGCTTTCTCTCCGGAACACAGAGAACCGACAGCGACCGTAGAAAGGCGATTCTTTCCTGACGCCCGAAACCACCGACAAATTCAACATCGTCAATCACACCTTCAGCAGCCAGCCGCCGGCAAACAGATCTGATTAAAGACTTGTCGTTTTCTGTTTGCCCTCCCGCTATGCGGAGCCTCGCATCTCTCAACTTCTCATTCTTTTTCAACCTGATAAAGGCCTCAACCAAAGTATCGAGCCCTTTATCGTAACAGGCACGCGAAAGAAAACCAACCGTAGGGACATCGGGCCGTTCTGCAGGCAGTTGATAGTCCTGCGTCGCAACTCCCATGTAAACAGTATGAAGACGCTCGGCCACAATTTTCAGCCTCTCCTGCATAACACCGGCGTAGTATTTGCTGACCGCGATAAAAGCATCGACGTCGGCCGTACGCTCTGCAATTATTCCCCAGGCCTGCCCCGCATAAGGCTCCGCCAGCCCGTCTAAAAAGCCATCCTCATCCTGCAGCATACATACAACGGCAACACCAAGCTCCGCTTTGATGCGACGTGCAAGACCGCTGAGCATTGCATTCGACAGACAAACAACCTCGGGCCTGTTCTCCGCCGGCCTCAGCCAGTCGATCAGCCTGTTCAATTCTTTCACCTGTCGACCATCCTCACCCTGCAACATCGAAACGGTAGTCTCGCCCAAATCCTTAGCGCTCGTCATCCCCGCCTTGCGAGAAGCCCAGGCCAAAAGCCCCGGCCGGTCAAAAATACGATCGATCCACCGAGGCGTCTTCCTGAAAAGCGCCAACTTCTGCTGCAGATAAACATTTACCCCCCCGAAAAAAATCGGCGCACTCGCCCCCGACTCTTCCCCCTCGACCCGCAACGGCAAATACATCGGAACCGTAATCACATCATGCCCCAGCGCACGCATGGCCTTTACAAGAGCAAGGTCGCGCAGGCAATTCTCGCAATAAAAGCTCTCCCCCGCACTCGGTATCAACTGAACAATTCTCATTGCACGTCACCCTGATTAACCGCCGCCGGACCAAACGCGTAAAGAAAACCGTCGTCACTTCCAACCACAACCATCCCATCGGCAACCGCAGGCGACGACATAACCGGCTGGCCTATCTGGTACGACCAGACCTTTTCACCGTCCGCCAGTCTTATCATATAAAGCCGTCCGTCCTCCGAACCGACAACAACCTTATCCCCGCAAATAACCGGCGAACTGTCGACCTCACCCAACGTCTGAAAAGCCCAGATCCGATGCCCGTCGTTTCGGTCAAGACAATGCACCTTATTGTCACGCCCCCCGACAACAACCACTTTCTCACCGACCGCCGGCGACGAGAAAAACGCCGCATCCGTCTCTTCATATTTCCAGACAATTTCACCGGTCGAAATGTCGGCCTTGATAAAAACGTTATCATAATTGCCCACATACACCTCATCGCCCACAATAGCCGCCGACGCAGCTATATACGACAGGCCGTCAATTTGTTTTATGCTGTTTCCGTCGGTCACAGAAATCACGTGAATCACGGCGTCACATCCACCGACAACCGTCTTGCCATCGGCCACCGCCGGCGAGCCGTTTATATAGTTGTCCGTTTCATACGTCCAGACAACCTCGCCCTTGGCCGCATCCACACAGTGCAGCTTGCTGTCGTAGCTGCCGATCAGAATCCGGACCGTCTTTCCGTCTTCGCCATAAATCCAGTTCGCCGAGCCGAGAACCTTTGCGTCCGTCTCGTACTTCCACTTCAGCGAACCGCTCCCGGCGTCAAGCGCGTAAAGGTGCCCATCCGATGAACCCACATAGACCGCACCCGCCACAACGCACGGCGTCGACTCGATATCGTCACCGATCTTGTAGACCCACACCCGGCTGCCAGTTTTCAAATCAATCGCGTAAATATTCCCATCGTCCGATCCCGTAAAAACCAGCCCATCGTATATAGCCGGTGATGATTTGATCGCCCTTTCGGTCTTGAATTTCCAGAGTACCTCCAGCTTATCCGGCAACGCGCCCCTGGCCGTTCCCGTCAACCCCTGTGCGCCGCGAAACATAGGCCAGTCCCTTTGAACCAGACCAACCTCGGCCTGCGGCTGAGCAACGGACGCAGCGTCCAGCTCATCCGGCGGCTCAACACGCTGGCTCTTGACAATCAAACCAATTGCAGAGAGCCCAACAACCAAAGCAATCACTAAAATCGTTTTAACCGTTACTTTCATATCAAATCCCCATCATAACCAACCAAAACATCATACACTAAACACACCTTTTTGACAAAGCATTAACTACGCCCCAAAACAGCAAACTGGTTGCCCTGCAAAGGAAAAAAGCCGCCGATATGTTATAATGTAACAACCGCGACAAAGATGTGATTTGTCGACTAATTGAAAGCAGCAGCATGAAGAAAAAAAGAGCAAGCGGCGTATTGCTTCACATAACATCGCTGCCGTCGAAATACGGCGTCGGCGACCTGGGCCCCGATGCCTACAGGTTCGCTGATTTCCTGCACCGGGCCAAACAAAGCTACTGGCAGGTCCTGCCCCTCAATCCCCCCGCCATGCTCATCGGCCACTGCCCCTATAGCTGCCTCTCAGCCTTTGCGGGCAATCCCCTGCTCATCAGTCCCGAAATATTGTTTCAACAAGGCCTGCTGAAAAGAAAAGACATCAAGAGCATCCCCGAATTCCGCAGGGAGAACGTAGACTACCGCTCGGTAATCCCCTACAAATACAAGCTGCTGAATATCGCCTATAAGAGATTCAAAAACCGCCACGACAATAACCGCTACGAACAGTTTTGTCTGAACAACGCCGACTGGCTCGAAGATTATGCCTTGTTTGCCGCCCTGAGAGAGCGCTTTGGATACAAATTGTGGCACAGTTGGCCGCCGGAACTGCGAGACCGAAAGAGCAGTGTCATCAAATGGGCGGCAGAGGAACTCGATGAGATAATCGGCAGGGAAAAGTTCTTTCAATACCAGTTCTTCAGACAGTGGTCGGCATTAAAGGATTACTGCAGCACGCGCGGCGTCGGCATAATAGGTGACATCCCGATTTACGTCTCTTTCGACAGCGCCGACGTCTGGGCCAATCCACATTTCTTCAAGTTGACCGCAAGAAAAAAACCGAAAGTAGTGTCAGGCGTAGCGCCGGACCACTTCAGTAGGAAGGGACAGCTATGGGGCAATCCGATTTACAACTGGCCCAAACTCAAACACTGCGGCTTCTCGTGGTGGATCGACAGGTTCAAACATAATCTGAAATTGTTTGACATCGTACGAATCGACCACTTCAGAGCGTTCGTCGCATACTGGCAGGTCCCCGCTGCTTGCAAAACCGCGGTCAAAGGCAGATGGGTTCGAGCCCCAAAAGACACTTTCTTCCGTCGGCTGCTAAAACATGTCAAACCATCACAAATCATAGTCGAAGACCTCGGATACATCACCCCCGCCGTCAAAGCGTTTGTCAAAAAACATCGACTCTCCGGAATGAAAATACTCCTACACGGTTTTGACGGTGATACCCACACAAATAGCCACGCCGTCCAAAACCATGTAATCAACAGCGTTGTCTACACGGGCACCCACGACAACAATACAGTCAGAGGCTGGTTTGAACACGAAGCCAACTCGCACGAAAAGAAGAAACTTTTTCATTACCTAAAACGAAAGCCAAAATTCGACCAACTGCACTGGCACATGATTGACCTCGCCATGAACTCACGCGCCAAACTCGCAATCATCCCCATGCAGGACATATTAGGTCTCGGCCGACAGGCGAGAATGAATCTGCCCGCAACAACCAAAGGCAACTGGACATGGCGGCTAACTGCCCACCAGATAACACCTGCCGTAACCGACAAACTCGCAAAACTAACCAGCGCCGCCCAAAGAGCGTGAGCAATTACCCTCTCTTGGGTCGGTAGAAATGCGCACTGTGTCCGAAGAAAACATCCGCCGCTTCCATAATCGTTTCCGAAAGACTCGGATGAGGATGAATCGTTTGCGAAATATCCGACGCCACCGATCCCATTTCAACAGCCAGCGCAAGTTCCGCAATCAATTCCCCCGCTCCCGGCCCGGCAATAGCCGCGCCCAACACTCTTTCGGTCTCGGTATCAATAATCAACTTCGTCAGCCCGTCCGCTCGCCCTAAGGTAGCGGCCCGCCCCGAAGCCGCCCACGGAAACTTCGCAACCTCGACACTGAGCCCCTGCTCTTTCGCCCGTGCTTCGCTCAGCCCGCATTCGGCAAGCTCCGGATCGGTGTACTCAACAAACGGTATAGCCTGGGGCTCGAAAGTGACATCCTGACCGGCTATAGCCTTCGCCGCCACTCTCGCTTCATGAGCGGCCTTGTGCGCCAGCAGATACCCTCCCGTAATATCACCGATGGCGTAAATCGAAGGATCATCCGTCCGCCGCTGACCGTCGACCTTCACAAAGCCTTTCTTATCAATCTGAACCTTGGTGTTCTCTAATCCAATCCCCGCCGAATTGGGTTTTCGCCCAACCGCGACAAGCACTTTCCCATACACCTTCTCACTCTGCTCGCCATTCTCACTCTCAAGAACAACCTTGATACCATCGCCGGTTTCTTCCATCCCGGCGACTGTCGTGTTTAGCATTACCGAATCAAATATCTTCCGCAGCCGCTTCTGCAGAACCGAAGTAAGTTCCGCATCCGTCCCCGGCATCAAACCCGCCGTCATCTCAACAACAGAAACGCGCGTCCCTAAAGCCGCGTAAACACTCCCCAATTCCAATCCTATATAGCCGCCCCCAATCACAAGCATCGACTCAGGGACATCCTCCAATTCCAAGGCCTTCGTCGAGTCCATAACAAGCAGCGACTCGGGAATATTCGGCAGTACCGCCGCGTGCGCACCGGTTGCCAGGATCGCATGCTCAAACGAAATCTTCTCCGCAGACCCTCCCTCGAACTTGACCTCAACCGTATTACTGTCGACAAAACTCGCCGCACCCTGGATATATTCAATCTTCCTCTGCTTGCAAAGCATCCCTAAGCCCATCGTAAGCCGCCCGACAACCCCGTCCTTCCACGCCCTGACCTTCTCGACATCAATTTCAGGCTCGCCGAAACTCACCCCCCATTTCTTCGCCTCGCCAGCCTCATTGATAACCTTGGCCACGTGCAGCAGAGCCTTCGAAGGAATGCACCCCCTGTACAGACAAGCACCGCCGGGATTCTTCTCGCGATCTATCAAAGTCACCTTAATCCCCAAATCCGCTGCCAGAAATGCACCCGCATACCCCCCGGGCCCTGCACCTATCACAACAAGCTCTCGTGTACCTTCAGCCATTACAGAACTCCTTCGACAATTTCGTTCAATCTCAAAACATCGGCCATCGAGATTACCAGAGTTACTCTTTCATGGCAAGCAGGAAGGGCTCCTCCAGGCTCTGAATAATCCATTTGAGAAATCTCGCTCCGTCAGCGCCGTCGATAACCCTGTGATCGTATGACAGTGATAAAGGCAGAATCGACCGAGGCTGAATATGCCCATCGATATAAACTGGCTGCTCCGCCGCACGCCCTATACCCAAAATAGCGACCTCCGGCCAGTTCAGTATCGGCGAAAAATATGTCCCCGCAATGCCGCCGAGATTCGAAACCGTAAAGTTGCCACCCGCCAGATCGGGCGGCTGCACCTTTTTGTCTCTCGTCTTCCGCGCCAATTCGTTAAGCTCAACCGACAACTGCAGAATATTCTTCTTGTCAACATCGCGAATAACCGGAACCAGAAGCCCCCGATCCGTATCCACCGCCACGCTTATGTTATAATACTTCTTCAGAATAATCTCATTACGCCCCTCATCCACACTCGCGTTGAACTTCGGAAAAACCTTCAACCCCGATGCAACAACCTTAACCAACATCGATGTCACCGTGAGCCTGCCCCCCGCCTCTTCGACCTGCTTTGCATATTCACGCCGAAATTCCAGCAACTCCGTAATATCTGCCGTCCCCTGCTGCGTCACCTGGGGAATACTCGACCACGTCGCCGAGAGATTCTCCGCTATCACCTTGCGCGTGGTGCTCATCGCCTGGCGCTCAATCTCACCCAACTTTGAAAAATCCGGCAAAGCCCTCATCACCGGTGCAACTGCCGCCGGCGCCAATGCGCCCGTAACAATTCTCATGGCGTAGTTCTTGACATCATCCTGCGAAATCCTACCCCCCGGTCCCGTTCCCGCAACCATACCAACATCAATCCCCAATTCCCGCGCAAGCTGCCGAACTGAAGGCGAAGCCGCCACCTGCTTGCCCGGCCGCCGAATCGGCTGCGCAACGGCGGGCTCCGGCCTGGCCTGTTCAATGACATGCTCTTTCTCTACGGCCGGCGGTTTCTGTTCAGCGGGTGCTTCTGCCACAGGCGCTGCGACTTCGGTCTCGACCTTTATAATCACATGCCCCACGTTAATCTTTTGCCCCGCCTTGACATTAACCTCAACAACACGCCCCGCCACCGAAGACGGAACTTCAAACGTCGCCTTCTCCGTCTCTAATTCAACTATCGACTGCTCCTGCTCGATCACATCCCCCACCGCCACAAGAACCTCGATCACGTCACCGGTCTCAACATTCTCCGATATCTCAGGAAGATGAACTTCTTTTATCATCGCATTGTCCCCTTATTCCAAGGCTGCGTTTCTCACGCAAGCACAGCATCAGCCTTATCCGAATCAATATCCAGATCATCTATCGCCTTCTTAACTATCCCGCTTTCAATCTTGTTCTCACTAGCCAGCGCATGCAGCGCCGCAACCGCAATAAACCTCGCGTCCACCTCAAAATGGTTCCGCAAGGCTTCTCTGCTGTCACTCCGCCCGTACCCGTCGGTACCAAGGCTGACAAGCCGTCCGGGCATCCACTTGGCAATCGAACATGGCAAAGTCTTAAGATAATCCGACGCCGCCACAAAAACTCCCCCCTCGTTTTCAAAACACTGACTCACATAAGCAGTTCGCGGCTTCTCATCTGGATGCAGCATATTCCAGCGATCGGCGTCCAGCCCGTCATGGTAAAGCTCTTTATAGCTCGTGACACTCCAGACATCCGCAGCCACACCATAAGTAGATTCGAGAATCCCCTGCGCCTTGACAGCCTCGTTCAAAATCGCCCCGCTCCCCAAAAGATTCGCCTTCGCCCCGGCATCATTCTTCTCAGAAGCTCTGAACTTGTACATCCCCTTCAAAATCCCCTCGCGCACACCCTCCGGCATCGCCGGCATCTCATAAAACTCATTCATCACCGTCACATAATAAAACAGGTTCTCCTGCTTCTCATACATTCGGTATATCCCATCACGAATGATCACAGCCAATTCATAAGCAAAAGCAGGATCGTACGCCTTCAGATTCGGCACCGAAAGAGCCACATGGTGACTATGACCATCCTGGTGCTGCAGGCCCTCACCCGCCAAAGTCGTTCGCCCCGAAATACCGCCTATCAGGAAACCCTTCGCCTGAACGTCACCCGCCGCCCATATCAAATCCAGCATGCGATGAAACCCGAATATCGAATAGAATATATAAAAAGGTATGGCGTTTATCCCGTGCGTCGCGTATGCCGTCCCCGCAGCTATAAAAGACGACATCGAACCGGCCTCCGTTATGCCCTCCTCTAAAATAGCACCGTCATTTTGTTCGTTATAGTAAAGCAAACTATCCTTATCCACCGGCTCATACAACTGCCCCAAATGAGAATAAATCCCCACCTGCCGGAAAAGCGATTCCATCCCGAACGTCCGCGCCTCATCAGGCACAATCGGAACAATCAATCTGCCAATCTCCTTGTCCCTGAGCAACTTCGACAGCATCCGCACAAAAGCCATTGTGCTCGCGACCTTCCGCCCTTGTGTCCCCTGGCAAAACTCTTCGAACAAATCCTCCCCCGGCGTCCTTACCGGCTCGACCTCCACAATGCGATTCGGAAGATAACCGCCCAATTTCTCCCGGCACCGCTGCACATATTTGATCTCTTCACTATCGGCAAAAGGCTTATAAAACGGTGCCTCCTGCACCTCACCATCGGGAATCGGAATCCCGAATCGACTCCTGTACTCAAGCAGCTCCTGCTCATTCAGCTTCTTCTGCTGATGCGTGATGTTGCGTCCCTCCCCCGCCTCGCCAAGACCGTATCCCTTTATCGTATGAGCCAAAATTACAGTCGGCGACCCCGCATGTTCAACCGCAGCCTTGTAAGCAGCATAGACCTTAACAGGATCATGACCCCCACGTCGCAATTTCGTAAGCTGCTCATCGGAATACGTCTTGACCATCTCCAGCAATCGCTCGTCCTTGCCGAACAGATCCTTTCGAATGTAATCGCCTCCCGAGACAGAGTACTTCTGAAACTGGCCGTCCGGAATCTCACCCAATCGTTTAACAAGAATCCCGCTCTTGTCCTTCTCAAACAGCGGATCCCAATCCGAACTCCAGATAACCTTCAAAACATTCCAGCCCGCCCCCGAAAAGACGGTTTCCAACTCCTGGATAATCTTGGCGTTGCCCCGCACCGGCCCATCCAGCCTCTGCAGATTACAATTGATAACAAAAACAAGATTATCGAGCCTCTCCCGCCCTGCCAGACTGATCGCCCCGAGACTCTCAGGCTCATCCGTCTCACCGTCACCCAAAAAAGCCCACACCTTCTGCTGCGAAGTATCCTTAAGCCCCCTGTCCTCGAGGTAACGATTAAACCGAGCCTGATAGATCGCCATAATAGGAGAAAGCCCCATCGAAACCGTAGGAAACTGCCAGAAATCCGGCATCAGCCGCGGATGGGGATATGACGGCAGCCCTCCTCCCGGCTCGAATTCACGCCGAAAGTTCTCAAGATCGAATCCCGTAAGCCGACCCTCCACAAAAGCCCTCGCATAAATACCCGGCGAGGCATGTCCCTGAAAATAAACGATGTCACCATCCTGCTCCTCGCCCCTGGCCCGCAGTACATGATTGAATGCAACCTCATAAAGCGTCGCCGCCGATGCATAAGAAGAAATATGCCCGCCGATCCCGCTTTCCATACGATTCGCCCGCACTACCATCGCCATCGCGTTCCAGCGAATGACGTTACTGATCCTCTGCTCGATCTCTATATTCCCCGGATAAGGCGGCTGATCATCGGCCGCAATCGTATTGATATACGCCGTCGCCCCGATATGCTTGAACTTTATTCCGTACTGCCGCGCCCGCGTCTGCAGCCGACTCAGTATCTCCTGAACTCGCCCCGCCCCCTCATTTTGAAAAACACCGTCAAGAGAATCCACCCATTCCTGGTTCTCCACCTCAACAAATCGCCGGTCCGGTTTGTCCATATCGCAAACTCCTCGCCAACAAAACCTCACTACTGCCGGTCTTTTAGCACCCCCATTCCCAGCCAATTCCAAATATCGGCGCACACGGTCGCTAAAACTAACAAATATTCTACCGGCAAACCAAAACAATGCAACAACACACCCCCGCCAAAACAAAACACCCGGCGCATGAAAAAAGCCGGCCCAAGAGACCGGCTTTTTCGCATACATTGACTTTCAGCTTCTTCTAATACCAATTCAACTTAATTCGTGCGCTCTGCAAAAGAATATCACTATCTTAAACACTTGCATTACAAGAGGTTAAAAACTGCGGTTTCTCATAAGGCGCATTTCTTACTCCGGATAGATATAATAGTTCTTATACGGGAACATCCAATGTTCAGGATTAATAAACTCCGCCGGCGGAGGGGCAGTAAAGTCGAACTCCCTGTGCCACCTCAGCATCCACAATTCTTTCAGGCCTACCCTCCTGGCGCTGAAATCCAAAAACACGGCGTTAACATATCCATTGTGCCTGTCAATGTTAACACGCTGCATTTCCTGCTTGCCCCAGGTGAAGACGCCGCTCGGATGTTCCTGAGGTTGATCGGTCTGCTCCGGTTCGGAATCCTTCCACTGCGAGTCCACAAGCACCGGCACGTAAGAAGCACCTTTCACATTAGGAGTTCTCCAGAATTTGCTCCTGTCATCGTCGGCAACCCACAGGTTAATTGAATAACTGCCCCTGTAAAAATTGCCCCTGTAATCCAAAGGGTCGCCGTTTTCCCAAAGGTTATCCTCGTCATAAATCCACGCCCTGAATGGGTTGCGCCCACCCTCACTTTTAATCTTTTTCGCTGAGGGGCAAAACAGGAGTTTGAGATTCTCGTAGTAGTACTCGCGCATCGTGTGGAACCAGTCATTCGCACCGTCCCTATCAAACATTTTCTGGTTGTGGTCGTCCGCATAAAGCTTGAACATAAGACCCCACTGGTGCATGTTCGAAAGACATATCACTGCCTTCGCCTGCGACTTGGCTTTGCTCAGAGCCGGCATCAGTATCGACATCAACAGGGCAATAATGGCTATAACCACCAAAAGCTCTATTAATGTAAAACCTCTTCTTTTTCCCATAATCATACTCCTGCCAAAATTAAAAAGTTACTGTTCCAAAACTCGCTGCTACTCTCGCAGCCCACTTATTTTACCATAAATCCCGTATAATGCAAGGATAACATCTGCTCGGCCCCACCAACCGTCAAAAATCACCACCTCCCCTTGCCCTGCAGCATTCGAGCCTGCAATCTCACCAACTCCTCGGCGCTAACCTCCTTTTCACGAAAATCACCTAAAATCACACCGTATGTATCATCTGAAATCTTCCAGTGCATCAGCACAGCATTACTGTCAGCCGAATCAATATCAGAGTAGTAGACCACATCCTTACCCTCCTGAATCCGCCCGTACAATTTCGAAGCGCCCTTGAGAAAATCGTCCTTTACGGCCTTCTGACCCCCGAAAAAGTGTTTCACAACCATCATGGTTTCTTGAACCATGCCGCCGTCTCCGGAGTTGGGACGATTGAGAAAACTCGCAAAAAGAAGCGTTGTAAGCACTATCGCCGCAGCAGCGGCCAATTTGCCCACCCGCAGGTCTATGATAATATTGACCGTATCCATCCCCCCTCGATGAGGTGGAATCCTTTCCGGTATCCGTTCCTTTATATCCTCGGCAAGGCCGGGGCGAACAGCATCCGCTGTCTGCTCCGCCAATTCATTCAATAATTGCCCAATATTTTCGTCGTCCATTACAACTCCATCTTTCCGCTACTTTTACCAATCTGCTTTCTCAATGCCGTCAAGCCCCTGTTAAGCCTGCTCTTAAACGTCCCTTCCCGAATTCCTGCTGCATCGGCAGCTTCGGTTATCGTCAAATGCTGCATATAATGCAACACAACCGCTTCCCTCTGCTTCGCAGGCAACCCAAAAACAGCCTTTTGCAAACGCTCTAATTGCTCACGATGCTCAATTTCATCCTGCGATCTGCAGGCATCTGCAACATCATTGGCCTCGGCCGCATAAGTCATCTTGTCCTTGTGACGACGCCAGTAAAGCCGCGACGCGTTGCCTGCTATCCTGTAAAGCCAGTTCTTCAAACCCTTACCGTTTCGCAACTGACTTATATGCTGCCAGGCCTGGAGGAAGCTTTCCTGCACTAAATCCTCACTTATCTCGTGGCCGTGGCCAAGTCGCCTCATATACAGGTATAACTGCTCATAATAATTGTCAACGAACTCAGCCGCCGCAGTGCGGCTGCCAGCCTTGAGCCGGCCGGCCAGCGTATCATCTCTTTGCTCAAAATGAGCCATTTTACTGCCGATACTTTGCCTGTCCCACTTAAGATGCGCTAAAGCCCCGCGCTGTTCCATTAATTTTACTTTTTTCCCAATTATTTTATCACATCTTCCCATCACTGCGTAGTATACCTGAAATCGGATTTTCTTGCAATATTAAAACCCCCGATGTAGACTATGGATGTAAAAATAAGGCCTGAAATGGCCAAAAGCGCCCGTAGCTCAGTAGGATAGAGCGTCGGTTTCCTAAACCGAAGGTCGCAGGTTCGAATCCTGCCGGGCGTAGTTTAGCAGGTCTTTAGAGGATTGGGGGTGGAATTGGGTCCCCTCGGGATCTTCGATTTGTTTGGCTCCCCTCGGGATCTTCGATTTGTTTGGGTTTGAATTGGGTTTGTTTTGGCTTTGTTTTGGGTTTGTTTTGGCTTTGATTTGGCTTTGTTTGGGTTTGTTTTTGGGGGTCGGGAGGGGTGATAAATCATTGTAACTCTCTTTTGAATAGTGGGTTAGGTTCATTCTTGCTTTTGGGAGTTTGGGTTTGTTTTGCATAAATAAGGTTATTTTTTCGTACGTAAGAATTCGTAGTTCGTATCCCATATAGCGTAGGGCGTACAGCGTAGAGCGTATAGGTTGGTAGTTGGGTTTTCTTTGCTTTCTCGCAAACATTGGGGGTATTCGATTGATTATCGATTATTGATAATTGATTATTTATTTTTTACGTGGCCTGCTGGCGCTGTTGCCGTTTGCCTGCGGGCAAACATGGGGGTATTTTAACATAATTTCGGATAAAAAGCAAGTAAAAAGTCAATATATTAACCACGAAGGACACGAAGGAAGGTAAGAAGTTAAACGGCCCCTAAGGGAAAGGCAAACAAAAGAAGAAAAGGTACCGGACACCTTCCTCCTATGAAGCCAGATGTGTCAAATACTTTTTCTGTTTTTTTTATTATTGTGGTTTCATTTTTCGCACCTCGTGCAATGCTCCATTATGACCGGTCGTCTCACACTCCTATTCAGGTTGCTGTGAATATTTTTGTATTTGCTCACAGTCCTATTAAACTTTACGGTAGTCGGCCTATTCTTAAATACAGGCTATTACGCCTAAGGTGTCCGCCAGGCTCGACTTTATTCGATCTCGATCAC
>Ga0075123_10001087_pt1 | contig 13913 bp, 11 predicted proteins | sample AntAceMetag02UKX_FD_69808 | JGI IMG/M metagenome (GOLD analysis project Ga0075123, IMG submission 69808) | Saline lake microbial communities from Ace Lake, Antarctica - Antarctic Ace Lake Metagenome 02UKX | ecosystem: Environmental > Aquatic > Non-marine Saline and Alkaline > Saline | place... | reverse complement strand
TGATGCAGTATTGCACTTCGGCTTAGGAGAACATACTAGGGCAAATGTAAAAATCATTTGGCCGGATAGTAAAAGAACCGTTCAAGAATTTAAACTAATTGGTAACAAAAAATATGTTATCACTCAGGGTAATAAACTTAATGAAATAAAGCATTAATGTATTTAGATGCCACTAACAAGCGTGTCAGCAGTTCGTGTTATCAGTCCGTTCCGTTTGGATCTTCCGATTCAGGGTTTGGTCTATTTGTCTTAGGCGTGATCGTTCCAATCCCACCACACACGCCAAACTTCTTGTTCAAAGTCAATCGAAAAAAATATTTTAATTAAATAATTTAGTTCTTTTCTAACCAAATAGACGTAATTTCTATGCTGTTTTCCCTATTTCTAGGAATAATATCCCTCTAAGGAAAATTAGAATATTTGCTTTTCGGGATATCCATCTCGCTTTCTCATACTCCCTGTCAAAACTTTCTTTCGTCTTCGGTTTTTATAAAACTGTTCACTAATTTTCTGATTCGACTCAAAGGAAAACGAGATGACTGGTGAATCTATTAGTCGAAGCGTTTATTGGAACCCCGAAGATTAATTCAAGGTTCTACAACCTTCTATGCTGTGTAATGCCGGTCATTCCGTCTCCGTGTATTGCGGTTTAGTATTCAGACTTTCCTCTTATTTTTCCACTCTATGCGCTTATAATATTTTCTTTATGCTGTTTTGCGTAATTCCTCTTTTATAATTGATTTATACTTTCTATGTTTTGCAGCTCGTTCTGCTTTCACTACTTGATATTGGATATTAAGCTTTTCCATCTCTGCTACTCTCTCTTCATAATATTCATAAAATCTGTTCTCTTTGAGTAAGGAAAAGATCAATTTCAATAGTTGTGGGACACAAGAGACCAGATTCTTGCGATAGATCTGTTTCTTTAGTTGACGCTTCAGATATTTTATTCGCACTTCGGGTATATATTTCATTGTCTCTTCTGTCATTCTGTAAAGAACCCAGCGCAAACGGGTATTCCCCAGATGGCTGATGCGACGATAACCGATGTGTTTACCGGATTGGGTTAAGCGTAAATTATAATCGGCAAACTTCTCAATTTCTTTATAATTATCAAAAGCTGATATATCTCGTATCTCTGCCAGGAATAAAGATGCTGTTTCAGCTGATATTCCCATCAAATTTGTTAAGATAGAAAACTCTTTCATTGTAGATGATGATTTTATGAGTTGATCCAAGATCACTTTCATGCGGGATCCTATCTCTTTCATTCCCTCCAGCTAGGTTAGAACTATTGTTCGATCATATAGCTCATTATGAGAAGAGATCCCTATCGTATACTTTGCCAACTCCTGCAGCTTATGAAGATGCTTTATTCCATATTTACTGCGTGAAATAGTCCCTATCTGTAAAGATTCAAGCTCAATGTTCATATTAAGATATTCTTCTGGAAATATGTATTTCCCCAATATATAAAAACTTGTTTGAGTTCCCAGAGTTATCACTTCTAAAAACTCCGGAAAGATCAATTCGATCGCTGCTCGCAGACGTCCCCGATAACTGCTGTGATCCTTCCTGAGTTTGTTATATGCAATACTTAGAATATGCATATTATTGGATATTTTCGAATAATTTCTCATTTCAATATAATACCCTCGTTGTGTGTTTAACGCTATCAATAGTGCGTCTTTGGGGTCTGTTTTGGAAAAATCATTATTAAGCATGACTCTAGATTGCTTAGTACACATCGGGCTGACAAGAACAACTTCATATCCTTCCAATCGAAGATAATTACTTATCGTTTGCCAAAGATTGCAGGATGCTTCCACTGCAAACAACAAGTTTGATGAAGAGTAATCCGGTAACTGCTTCTTGATCTCATTACATAACTTTTCATGATATCCTTTGTGATTCACTGAAAATGAAAATGTCCTACCAATCGGAATTTCAGTTGCATCTATGATAACAGTTTGATGTCTGCTCTTCCCTGGATCAATACCGATTATTGTTTTATCCGCTACATTGATTCGTTTCGTCTGATATGAACGATAAGATCTCATCATAACCTCCTTGTCTTTATCCATTTTCTATAATAAATAATGTTTATAAAAAAATTTCAGGGTTGACTACAAATTTCTGATTTATAAATCTAACTTATCGAAGTCAGCATAGAAATCATTAGCAGCAATAAACGGAGAAAAAAATGTCAGAAAAATATTAATTATTTTGCATTCTTAACATTGCCCAAACATACTGATCCAAAGTTAATTTGCTGTCCGTCAGCGTGCATATTTGTTCACAAACGCACACCTTAATAAGCTCATGAAATTGCTTATTTCATTGCTAAATAGTGCTTTACATTTCTGGTACATAAAATGCAATTAACAATTTCATATTGCTTTATTTAAACAATATTACAAATAAGTGGATATTAATTTGCTGGATAGATAAGGTTTCTCATAACTTAGATGATCGTATAGTCTTAGTTATGAAGCTTTCCATAAAAGGAAAAGAAGGAAAAACGATGTATGTTAGACTTTATTATTATTTCATTTGTGTAAATTAATAAATATATATTGGAAGAAAAGGTTTATGAATAAATCAGCAAATGCATTCGACAGTCTGGCAGAAGCCTATATGAAAAATGGTCAGATAGACTTGGCCATTAAAAATTATGAAAAATCCCTTGAATTAAATCCTGATAATGAGAATGCTCTTAAAATGCTAAATAAATTGAAACATTGAAACCAGAAAATTTAAAATAAAATAACATGAAATTTCTTAAAAACATTACCAAAATTCTTGGAATCATCCTAATCATTATAATTATGTTTTTTGCTTACTTAATGATTTCGTTTAGCCCACAATACATAATAGGGTATTTAAGAGCTGGTGAGGGATTTAGTGATTATAAGAATTATTCGACAAAGGAGATAAAAAATTCTAATAATGTATTTCATTTTAAGAAAGAATTAGACGAAGAATATATTGAGGTGTTATTTGATTATAAACTTAGAATCCTTGGAGTAACAACTTTTGAAGAATACATTAAGAAGACAAAAACAACAGCCTTAATCGTAATTAGAAATGATACGATTATTTACGAAAAATATTTCAATGGTTTTCAAGAAGATGACTTGTCGATGGCTATGTCAATGACCAAGTCTTTTGTGAATACCCTTATAGGTATTGCGATTGATGAAGGATATATTAAAAATGTGAATGATCCCATCACTAACTATTTGCCTGAATTAAAAGAAAGAGATCCACGGTTTGAAAAAATCACACTCAAACATCTTTTAATGATGTGTTCAGGAATCGACCCCAAAATATCAAAATTTAAAGGTATTCCTTTGCCTTGGGATGGTGAAGCAATCGCGTGGGGTCATCCAAAGCTTAGGAAATATCTTCTGCATCGTCTTGATATTAGCCACGAGCCTGGTAAAATGTTCAATTACACTAGTTTCAATTCAGAGCTTCTCGGCTTAATTCTGGAAAGATCCATAAACAAATCAGTATCTGAATATTTTGAAGAAAAAATATGGAAGCTTGGTGGTATGGAATATTCTGGCTTGTGGACACTTCATAGCGAGAAGAGTGCATTTGAAATAATGAATGGTGGCATGAATGCAAGACCTATCGATTATGCCAGATATGGTCGATTATTTCTTAAAAAAGGCTGTTATGATAGAAAACAAGTCATTCCTAAGGATTGGGTTATTGAATCAACTAAGGATGAAAATACCTTAAATATCAAAGATTACTATCCTCCTGTACCTTCGAAATGGCTGAGTAATACTCATTATAAATATCATTGGAAGGGGCATATGGATCCTGATTCTAGTATGAGTTACTCGATCGGAGGAGTTATGGGGCAAAATGTTTTTATTGCACCTCATAAGAATTTGATTATTGTACATTGTGGAACAAACCATAAATACTATGGTGTAGGAGACCTATGGTCCATATCAAGACTAATGGATAATCCTTTTTATAAAATTATGCATACCCATGGCCTTTCTGGGGCAATTGCATATGCCGATTCTTTATTGAAAAATAATCAGGAAAGAATAGTTTCTGAAGGCCTGCTAAATTTAATAGGATATGATTTTATATATGAGGGGAAATTAGAAGATGCAATAGCTATTTTCGAACTTAGCATTCGCTTATATCCATTATCTTCAAATGCTTACGACAGTTTAGGAGAAGCCTATATGAAAAATGGCCAGATAGACTTGACCATTAAAAATTATGAAAAGTCCCTTGAGCTAAATCCTGATAATGAGAATGCTCAAGAAATTCTAAATAAATTGAAAAATTTAAACCAAAAAATTAAAATAATGGAGGGAATATTATTATGAAAAAGATTATACTTTTTGCAGCAATTTTATTTATCTGCACATTTAGTATTAACACAAAGGCGCAGCAAAACAATAATCTAGTAAAAGATAAAAACCAATGGACCGGAACTACAGAACAAAAAAATTGGGGTCTAATGACTATTTGGTCAGAAGTAAAATTTGGTTTTCCTTATCCCGAGAAGCTTGCTCAAATTGAATGGGATAATAAAGTTAGGGAGTTTATACCTCAGGTAATTGAATCTGATAACATGGAGGCTTATTACAACGTTTTAATGGAGTTTGTTGCATTATTAAATGACTCTCATACTTCCATTACACCGCCATGGGGTCCTTTTAAACCCAATTTCGATATGCCTCCGATTGAGCTAAGAATACTTAACGATAAATTTATTATTACACGAGTTGGTGAATCCAATGAAACAGCCTCAGAAAACATATATCCCGGCCTTGAAATTCTGGAGATTGATAATAATATCCCTATACAAAAGTACTTTCAGGAGAAGGTTCTAAGGTATTATTCACAAACAACCAAACAAGCTGATGAAGCATTATTAGGTGCTTATCTTTTTATGGGGCCAACTGGTGAAAAAATTAAACTAAAAGTTAAAGATGTTGATGGCAGTAATAGAAATATTGAGCTTTCAAGAAACTCGATTTGTAGCAACGGACAGCCATTTATGTATCAGTTTTTAATCAATTTATTCATTGCAAATACAATCGAAACAAAGATGTTAGAGAACGATATCCTATATGTAAATATACCCAATTTTGGCAATGAACAAATAGCTTCCGATTTTGTACAATTAATTGATAATCTTGATATAAATGGTGTTAATGGAATAATCATAGATGTGCGATATAATATGGGAGGAAATAGTAAAATTTGCAACAAGATATTAGGATGTCTGCTAAATAATGAGATTAAATCAACTATAATGAATTTCCCGAATTATAGTGCTGCAAATAAAGCCTGGGGAAAAGAAACTGAATGGTCAAAATTAAGTCACTCTATTAAGCCCAGAGATGAGAAAAAATATTTGGGTCCAATTATGCTATTGCTTGGTCCTACAACGGGAAGTTCGGCTGAGGATTTTGTAATAGCATTGAAAACAGATCAGAGAGCATCTACCGTTGGGGAAAAAACGTCTGGAGGTGGAGGGAATGGACTACATTCTATGTTGCCAGGTGGAGGTGATTTTACGGTTTCCACTTTTAAATCAACATATCCCGATGGAACTGAATATATTGGAATCGGTATCAAGCCAGATTATGAAGTTCAACCAACTGTAAAAGACATTTTTGAAAATCGTGATATCATTCTTGAAAAAGGAATTGAAGTTCTACTTAGTAAAATAGAATAATACTATTTTTTCAGCTAGTAAATAATGTACGATGGATATGTATTGGGTTAGTACAAAGATTAATGAAGAATTAAAACCAAAAAAATTTGAATAAAAATATCATGAAAACAAAATCAATTATTGTAGTTATTTTTCTTATTACATCTTTCATCGAATGTAATGCACAAAACGAAAAAAATGAAGCTAATTTCCCAGAATTAAAAGGACCATATCTTGGACAGAAACCACCAGGCCAAACTCCTGAAGTTTTCGCACCAGGAGTAATATCTCGTGATGACTATTTTGAACATAGTGCTGCTGTTTTTTCTCCTGATTTAAGTGAGGTTTATTGGTCTGTAAAACCTGATGGAGAGCGATATTTTAAGATCTATTTCATGAAAATGATTAATGGAATATGGGCAAAACAACAGCCTGTTTCCTTTAATGGGGCTAAAGATAATGGAAACCCAACTTTTTCATCAGATGGAAAAAAACTGTTCTTTGATTCAGGCGGTGATATATTCTTTGTAAAAAAAGAAGGCGATACTTGGACAAAAGCAATTAAGATTTCATCTGTCATTAATACGACTGTAACAGAATCTGTGCAAAGTATCACAGAAAACGGGTCTATTTACTTTTCACGATTTAATCCAAACGCGAAGATCAGAGGTAATGCTCATGACATGTATGTATCTAAAGTTGTTAATGGAAAATATTCTAAGCCTGAAAAACTTGATGAAAACATTAATTCTATTGAACAAGAATATGCAATATTTTTAGCTCCAAATGAAAGATATATGATTATTGAAGAGACCAAAGATAATCGGCTTTGTGAATTTTATATTAGTTATAAAATGACAGAAAATAATTGGTCTAAACGAATGCTGCTTCCAATAGCTTGGGGTCGATTTCCATCCGTTTCACCTGATGAGAAATACTTATTTTTTATGACACGTGATGCTATATACTGGATCGATGCCAAATTTATTGAAGAATTAAAACCAAAAGATTTAAGATAAAAAAAAAGGGGAAAATATGAAAGTAATTTTATTTATTATTAGCCTGTTCTTAACAACTATTTTATATGCTTCAGATATACATGAAGCCACAATGAATGGGGATTTGGAAAGAGTTAAAGCATTACTTAAAACCAATAACCAACTTATTAATGAAAAAGATGCTGAAGGTGACATTCCTTTGTGTACTGTTATTGTCAGCAGACATACTGAACTATCACTTTTTTTTATTGAGAAAGGTGCAGATATTAACAATCAGAATCAGGATGGCTTTACCCCTTTGCATTGGGCTGCAATGCTTGCTGATACTATAATTGTAAAAAAATTGATCGAAAAAGGAGCTAATCTTGATCTAGTAACAAGGTCGAACGAAACTGCGTTACATTATGCTGCTGAACGTGGATATGTTGATATTGTTAAGCTATTGGTTGAAAACGGAGCTGCTCTTGAGATTGTTATTGATACTTATCATAGAACGCCACTATTAATGGCAGCAAGAGAAAGAGGGGGAATTGAAACGATCAGAGTTCTTGTGGAAGGTGGTTCAAATATTAATGCAGCTGATTATTCGGGTGATACACCATTAAGCCTTTCTGCATGGAGAGGTTTTGAAGAGATTGTTGATTATTTGTTGGAAAAGAAAGCAAAGTTTAATGTGTTAGGAGAAGAAGGAATTAAGCTGCTAAGCTATGCTGCTGATAAAAGATTATGGAATTTATATTATGCATTAATTCAAAAAGGGGGTGAAGAATTTCTTTCAGAATTAAAGAAGAAACCTGTACTTCATTGGGCCGCCTCAGGGGGATCTCAGAAAATAGTTGCTGATCTTATAAAAAGAGATCTGCAAATTAATGCCCTGGATGCATATTATTGGTGTCCTTTGCACTATGCCGCCTATTGTGGCAGGCTTGAAGCAGCCAAATTATTGATTGAAAAAGGTGCTGATATTAATGCTAAAACACCTTTGGGTGAAACACCGCTTTATCTAGCCCAAATGGAAAACAAAAAGGAAGTTATTGATTTGCTTGTATCAACCGGTGCAGATCAAACGCCTCCTGAAGCTACAAAATTAACAAGCAAATATCTGGGTCAAAAGAAAGTCGGAAAGCAACTTGAATTATTTGCTCCGGGTGTTGTTTCCAGACTAAAAGGAGGGCATAGCAATATCACATTTTCACCTGATGGGAAAGAGGCTTTTTGGACTGAATGGATTCTGGTTGATAAAGGTTATTCACCGGGGTGTACCGTCTGGTATTCAAAAATTAAGGATGGAGTATGGACTTTACCAAATAAGTTTTTGTCAGATGGGGATACGCCATTTTTCTCTGCGGATGGGCAAAAAATCTTTTTACTTTCATCATTTCCTCTACCTCCTGAAAATAATGACGTCAGAGGCATTTGGTATTATAAAAAGAAGAAGGATTCATTTTCAGGACCTAACTACCTCAATTTTGATGTGAATGGGACAGGTTTGTATTGGCAATTTTCACTAGACAAAAATGAGAACTTGTACTTTACTACGGATGAGGGACTATTCCGATCGCTTAATAAAGACGGAGAATATCAGGAGAAGGAAAATTTGGCATACATTTTTCATCCCGATTATAAAGGTGGGGCACCGTACATTTCACCTGATGGAGATTACATCATCTTCAACTCGATGGTATTACCAGACTCATTCGGAAGTTTGGATTTATATATTGGCTTTAGGAATGCTGAGGGTGTATGGTCAAAACCCATTAATATGGGACCAACAGTTAACTCTGCAGCTCAAGAACACCTAGCTTTAGTTTCTCCTGATGGGAAATATCTTTTTTTACGAACTGAAAGAAATGGCGTAAATGGAATTTATTGGATGGATGCAAATATTATCGATGAATTAAAACGAAAGGATTTAAGATGAGAACTAAAATTAAACATCAATTATTAGGATTGCTAATATGCATTTTAATTTTACCAAATGTCTATGGAAAAGATGATATAAGCAGTGCCTACAAAGCATTTAGTAATGCTGATTACCATAAAGCAAAAGATTTATACGAGTCAGTTATAAACAATATTGAATCATCGAGTGAAGACAAGATTACTTCTTATCAAAAACTGGCTTATTTCGCTTGGAAAATCAATGAAAATATTGATGAATCAAGACGATTCACAGAATTAGCCTTTGCTATTGATCCTTCGATAGTAAATACTATGATATTTCAGGCCAAATACGAATTAGCAGCCAATAATTTTGAGGAAGCCGGAAATTTAATCGAAAGAGCCTTGCAATCAAATCCAAGTGAAAAAGCAACTCAAAAAATACGGATGGCAAAAGCAAATATTGATTTACAAGAAGCCATTTACCAAGTCAATAATAAAATACCACTAGATCGAGAAAAACTTGCTAAGTCATTAAAAATAGCTGAAGCTATCAGCATGAGTAATATAGGTGATCTGGATTATGCGGAAATTCAACTTGGATTGGCATTACTTGTGAAAGATGGTGAATCGGCTTACAAAGCCTGGAAAAATTATTTCATAATTTCTAAAGGAGAAAAAGCAGAAGGTATCCTACAAATAGCCGAAAATAAATTGGCTCATGGTTTCAAATATTTGAATGATGATCAAACGGATGACAGTGATAGAAATGATTTAATAGTGGGCTTGGCGAATTCCCGATTTTATCGATATGCTGACATAATGAGCAATGATGTGTCATTGAATGACGCAAGCGAAAACGCAGAGATAACAGACATTAAATTTTACTATGAATTTTGTCTTGCCATTGATGCCTTATCAACCAATTATCATCGTGATGTAATCATGAATGGTTTAAGCGATGAAAAAAGAGAGGCTTTCTATAATCAATTAGACGAGATAAAACAGAAATTATTGACAAATCTTTCATGGCCAAACGGAGCAACGAAGCTGAGTAATTCTAATTTTGATGATGAACTTTACCAACGTTTCGGTACTATTTTTAAAGATGTGAAGCCCTATTATAACTTTCATGGTAAGGTTGGTCTTTTTTTTATGGCACATACCATCAGTGATAAAAATATAGTGGTTGAGCAATTTGGTTATAAAGCCGATGTACATTTTGTAGAACTCGATTTTCTGTTCGCAAATTCGCTAACTAGCTGGTTCTTCGAAACTAAAACTGGCGGAGTAGGTGGCTGGAATGAGGGATCGCTCATTGTTCAGATGAGACGGGCTTATTCTGACAGACCTATTCTCTATTGGGAAAGAATTTCTGATCAGGAACAAAAAATGTCCTGGAAAAAAAGAATTTCAGAGCTCAAGATAACCGATGAAGAAATTGCCAAAAAGAATCCCTATGCTTACTTACCCGGACTTAAAAATAGCATGAGATATCATGCTGTTCTCAAGCTGAAAAACTCATTAGAAAAACAGGGTTTAACGGGAGATGATTTGAGAATGGCTTTTATTTCAGAATTTAAGTCCAAGACGTTTCAATCCAATATAATAGGGCATGAAGGACGACATCGTATTGATGGCAAGCATCGTTTAGTTTTTGAACCTTTCTGTAGAAATTATGAATATCGGGCTAAACTTTCAGAAATTCTGCAATCCAATGATCCCCTTTTTACGCTGGCTTTTAACCCTATCTATTATAGTGGTATTGAAGGGAGTAGTAAACATGCTTACGGAGGCAAAAAAATAGTCACTCAATTAGTGGATTGGATGAATGCCAACCAAAACACAATTGCTGGTTTCAATCAGAAACGCCCTACCTTACCTCAATTGGAGTTATTATCTGAACAGCAGTTAATTGCAGCGATTAATACGATGGAACCATTAAATAGTTGGAAACGAAAAATTAATCCTTACATCATTGTTTTGCTGATTGTTGGATTATTAATTGGCGGGATATTCAAGTTAATTAAAAGAAGAATTCGAAGGCGAAAAAACAGTATTTAACTTTTGTAAGGTAGCTTTTAGTTCAAAACCAAAAGGAATAAAATAAATTATGAAAACAAAATCAATTATTGTAATTATTGTGCTTATTATTTCTTTCGTGGGATGTAATGCACAGCATGAAAAAAATAAAGCTAATTTTCCAGAATTAAAAGGTCCTTATCTTGGTCAGAAACCACCGGGAAAAACTTCTGAAGTTTTCGCACCAGGAGTAATATCTCGTGATGACTATTTTGAACACAGTGCAGCTGTTTTTTCTCCTGATTTAAGTGAAGTCTATTGGGCAGGCAAACCTAATGGAGCGCGTTACTTCAGAATATATTCCATGAAAATGATAGATGGAAAATGGGGAGAATCCCATGTTGCCTTTTCCAGCAGTAATAAAAGCTTTGGCTATCCTGTATTATCGCCTGATGGAAATATGCTATTTTTTTGTATTAATGCTGACATTTTTTATGTAGAGAGAAAGGGTGATTACTGGACTGAGCCAGTTAAAATTTCACCTTTAATTAATCCTAAAAATACTGAAAGTGAAAGGATTATGAGTGTCACAGATAACAGCTCATTATATTTTATGAGATGGAATCCAAATGAAAGTGCTTTTGGAAAAAAAAGTGTGATTTATGTATCCAGAAAAATAAATGGAAAATATGCTGAGCCCGAAAAACTTAATGAAAATATTAATTCTGATGATACAGAGGAGTTTGCAATATATGTTGCTCGCGATGAGAGTTATTTAATACTTGAATCAGCGAAAGATAACAGAAGTAGTGATCTCTTTATTTACTACAAAATGAAGGAGGGTTCGTGGTCAAAACGGATTAATCTAAATTTGGGTTGGGTGCGTTTTCCATCCGTTTCTCCTGATGGGAAGTATTTATTCTATATGTCAGAAGGTATTAACTGGGTAAATACTTCATTTATTGAAGAATTAAAACCAAAAAAATTAGAATAAAGGAGAATACATTATGCAATTAATTAAAAGTTTATTACTCATAACGCTGGCCCTTATTCTTTCAACACTTTCTATCACAGCTTAGAACGAGAAAAAGAATGCTTCCACGCTTATCGAAACAATCATTACTGAGAAAGGTATAGAAGCGGCTCAGAAAAAGTTTGAAGAAATCTTAGCTGACAGAGATCAATATATCGTCAACGAAAATGAATTTAACAATTTGGGCTATAGATTGATTTCACAGAGAAAATCAGCAGAATCAATAGCCGTATTGAAAATGAATATTAAGGCTTTCCCAGATTCATGGAATGTTTACGATAGTATGGGAGAGATCTATACCTGGACAAACGATACCGAAAAAGCAAGAGTGAATTTCAAAAAATCACTGGAACTGAATCCGGCAAACGAGAACGCCATTAAAAATATAAGCGAAATTAATGGATTTATTTTAGATCATAAAAATGAAACTAAATCTGACTTTAACTATAAATGTGGTGAATCTACAGGAATAAATAAGACCTATTTTGGAGAGGAGCCTCCGGGTTTGAAAGCAAAATTATTCGCTCCAGGGATCATTTCTACTCAGGGGCATTTTGAATTATCTGTCACTTTTACTCCAGACGGGAAAGAACTATATTTTACTCGCAGAGCAGATGAAGGTGGAGTGAATGTAATTATGGTTTGTAAATGGGAAGAGAATGGCTGGACTGCACCTGATACTGCAAATTTTTCAAAAGAAGGTAGAAGTAGTGAACCACATATTACTCCAGATGGCAGTAAACTTTATTTCGGGACTACCCGAATTAAACCAGGGGAAGAAAAACCTTCATATGGAATTTGGGTAATGAACAGATTGGATAATCATTGGGGCAAACCTGAATATGCTATGTATGGAATGTATGTAAGCACTACCTATGATGGCTCGATTTATTTTACAGATATTTCAGACCAATCAGATGGAGGAATTAAAAAAATTACTTCCGAAAATGGTGGCCTTCAGAAGCGAGAAAAATTGGGAAGTGGTGTCAATGATCCAACAAATGGAGTACACCCTTTTATTTCTCCCAAGGAAGATTTTATAATTTTTGACGGTTATAGAAAAGAAGGTTTTGGTGGTGAAGGTGATTTGTATGTAGCATATAAAGATGAAAACGGAAAGTGGAGTGATGCTTATAATTTGGGTGTGTTTATAAATGGACCTGGAACAAATTTTTGCGCATCCATTTCACCCGATGGGAAATATATTTTTTATACTAAAAACAGGGATATTTATTGGGTGAGTACAAAAATTATTGAAGAATTAAAACCAAAAGGAATAAAATAAATCATGAAAACAAAATCAATTATTGTATCTATAGTGCTTATTTTCTACTTCATTGGATGTAATGCACAAAATGAAAAAAATGAAGCTAATTTCCCGGAATTAAAAGGTCCTTATCTTGGACAAAAGCCTCCAGGTGATATTGCTAAGGTTTTCGCACCAGGAGTAATTTCTCGTGATAACTATTTTGAACATAGTGCTGCTGTTTTTTCTCCTGATTTAAGTGAGATATATTGGTCTGTAAAACCTGATGGAGAGCGATATTTTAAGATCTATTTCATGAAAATGATTAATGGAAAATGGACGCAACAAAAACTTGCTCCATTTAATGGAAATAAAAATAACGATAAGCCGACTTTTTCATCAGATGGAAAAAAACTGTTCTTTGATTCAGAAGGTGATATATTTTTTGTAAAGAAAGAAACTAATACCTGGACCAATGCAGTTAAGTTATCATCAGCCATTAACACACATGCATCAGAATCAGTTCAAAGCATCACAGAAAATAGTTCAATTTATTTTTTACGATTTAATCCAAACGCGAAGATAAGAGGCAACGCTCATGAGATGTATGTATCAAAAGTTATTGATGGACAGTATTCTCAGCCTGAAAAGCTTGAAAAAACGATTAATTCTATTGAACAAGAATTCGCAATATATGTAGCTCCAAATGAAAGCTATATGATTATTGAAGAAACTAAAGATAATCGTCTTAGCCAATTCTATGTTAGTTATAAATTAACAGAAAATACTTGGTCTAAACGAATTCTTCTTCCAATAGCTTGGGGTCGATTTCCATCCGTTTCACCTGATGGAGAACATATATTTTTTATGACACATGATGGCATATATTGGGTAGATGCTAAAATTATAGAAATATTAAAACCAAAAGGAATAAAATAAATCCTGAAAATGAAAATGTCCTACCAATCGGAATTTCAGTTGCATCTATGATAACAGTTTGATGTCTGCTCTTCCCTGGATCAATACCGATTA
>Ga0075123_10001085_pt1 | contig 13935 bp, 14 predicted proteins | sample AntAceMetag02UKX_FD_69808 | JGI IMG/M metagenome (GOLD analysis project Ga0075123, IMG submission 69808) | Saline lake microbial communities from Ace Lake, Antarctica - Antarctic Ace Lake Metagenome 02UKX | ecosystem: Environmental > Aquatic > Non-marine Saline and Alkaline > Saline | place... | reverse complement strand
CGGGAAGCCGGCAAGAGTGTTGCACATGGGATGATCGATGGGATCAAGAGCATCTTCACCGGCGAGGGTGGCGACGGTACGGGTACGTTCATCGATCTTATCTCCGGCCTCGGCAATTCGATCATGGGTGCGATTCGCGGCATGTGGGACGTGATCGCACAGTTCGGTGCTGAGTTCGCAGTCGGGATAATGCTTGGGATAGCTGAGTGGATTACCGGTAAGAAGGCCAAGCAAGACCTTGGCGATTCGATGGTAGACGTGTTGAAGCATGTTCTTAAGTTGCCGATGTGGGCTTTGTATGGCAAGGAGTGGGCGGTTGCGTTGTGGGATAGTTTCAAGAACGCGCTAAGCGGCTTCAGTCTAACGGGTGCGATCGGTGGTGCGATCGGTAATTTCGGAGATCTTCTCGGGTTGGCAGCAGGCGGCAGGGTACCCGGCCCCCTTGGAGCGCCCCAACTGGCGGTGGTTCATGGCGGCGAGGATGTAAAGACGCCGGAACAGCAGTTGATATCGAGCGTCGAGCACAACTACAACCTTAACGTGAGTAGTGAGCAACAGGTCGAGTCCATTATCGAGGAGTTCGCGCTAATGAGAGCGATGGGAGGCGCGTAAGCATGGCAGGACTGTGGTCAGTAATTGAGCCGGAAGCCACTGAAAATTTGTGCTACAATCCGTCATTTGAGCTGGGTACCACGGGGTATGCGGCAATCGCCGGAGTCATTGCACAATCGACCGACAATCCCCCCAGGGGACTGTACAACTTGAAGTGTACGCCTGCAGCGGGTGTGGATGACGGCTGTTACTACCTCACTGTGAGTCTGGCTGACGCAACGGCCCACACGTATTCGTTGCATTTCAAGGGCGCTGTGGGTATACCCTATCAGGCTTATTTCGCCACGGTGGGTGCTGCACTTAAAGGTACGGCTACGGAGTTCACCGGCGATGGGGCATGGCATCGTTACCGCGTTACATGGACTACGGATGCGGCGGCAGCGTTCAGGCTGTACGTTACCAAAAATAACGACGCAGACACGGACCCATTCTACGTCGACGCCGTTCAATTAGAGGCAAAGGCTTACGCCACCACATACGTAGACGGCTCATTGCCTGCCAAGATAGGGTTCCAAACGGCCGGTGTATATTGGGCTGGTGAGTATCACAATTCGTCGTCTGTAAGACTGGGCACGTCCCGCATGGGAGGAGTCGTTCGGGATTTGCAGGATTACCACCTGTACATTTCGGACATGCTAGGCACCACAGCCACGGGCGTGAGAGTGATAGCAAAAGAGTACGTTCAGTTGCCGGGTGCGTTGCATGACAACACGAAGGTGCTACCGCGGACATTTGCATTGATCGGGATAATTGGCCTCGATGACTACGATGACCTGCTAGAGAGCCGGGCGGAAGTGTATAAGTTCATCAAGCCTGATTTAGTAAGACGAGAGCCAATTCTCATCCGTTATTCTGGTGCCGGGTCCAAGACGTTAGAGATTGCGGCTCATTACCGTCAAGGCCTTGAGGGTGGCGCGCTGGCAGGCTTTTCGGAACGTGTTGCACTGAGGTTCCAGGCGATGCACCCATTCTGGCGAGACGTGATTGCGGACGAGTAGGAGGAGTAAGTTGAATGTTGTTGCTCAAGCTGTCTTTACGGCAACTGTTTTCTTGCCGCTCATATTCGGTGGAGGCGGCCCTATGCTTACTACGGTAGCGCTGAATACCAGTAAAGATATTGCCAGCGCTGATTATGCTTTGCAACGTGTCAGCGGCGTGTGGGCGGCAATGGGCTCGGGGATGCAGCAATCCGTTTATGCCATTGCTATAGCCCCGGATGGTAAAGTCTACATGGGAGGGGCTTTTACTGATGCGGACGGGGTGGCTAATACTGCCAAAATAGCCATGTGGGACGGATTGGCGTGGAACCCGTTGGGAGTTGGTTTAAATGGAGAAGTCGCCGCCATTGCTATCGCCGCCAACGGTGATGTGTACGTAGGTGGCAACTTCACCGACGTGGTGGGTGGTGGCGGCGGCACGTACAACAAAATTGCCATGTGGGACGGGGCCGCCTGGAACGCGGTCGGAGCTGGACTCAACGATTACGTCAGGGCCATCGTGTTAGACTCTGCTGGCGATGTCTACATCGGTGGAGATTTCACTGATGTACTAGGCGGCGGCGGCGGCACGTATCCTGCTATCATCAAGTGGGACGGCTTAGCTTATTCTGGACTCGGTACTGGGCTTGCTCCTGCGGCGAATGTTCATGATATGGCGATGGCTCTCAATGGGAGCGATGTCTATGTTACGGGGGCGTTTTTCACTGGCAACGGTGTGACGCTCAATCGGATTGGCATGTGGAACGGGACGACTTTTAAGTCTATGGGCGGTGGACTGGACGATTTCTGCTACGCTCTAGTCGTTGGATTAGACGGCAGGCTATATGCTGGCGGAAGAGCCACTACATTTGGCGCTCTTAGTACGAACTATTTGGCAATGTGGAGTGGTGCCACATGGCTCCCTCTTGGCGGCAGTGTCAATCAGTTCGTCTATGGGTTGGGAGTTGATAAGGACTCCGGACACATTTGGGTGGCTGGTGATTTCACGGAAGCGGGTACGGTTGCTGTCGCTGACAGATTGGCAATTTGGAACGGGACCAATTTTCTGCCTTTAGATGTAGATTTGCCAGGAGCGGCAAGTGTGTTTGCTATTGAGAGTGATGGGCATCGAGTATTCATTGGATACAATACTGCAGGGACTGCTACGACTTCGGGCGTGTCTACTACGACTATCACCCACGCTGGCGCAACTCGAGCTTACCCTACCTTCGCTATTACTCGCAGTGGTGGAACAACGGCTACGTTAGAATCTATCCAAAACTTGACCACTGGCAAGAAACTGTTTTTCGACCATGCCCTACTAGACGGGCAGAAGGTGACCATAGATTTAAGGCCAGGGTTTCAGAGCATCTCTCCGAGATCGGCATTTGCGTCTCTCCTGCCTGGGTCTGATTTTGCGGCGTTTAATCTGGTGCCTGGAGAGAATGAAATTGTGGTCTACATATCAGAAGTCGGTGCCCCGACTGTAACGGCGTTCATTCAGTGGGAGACAGAGTACGAAACCATAGATGAGGCGGCATTGTGAAAAATACTGTAGCACTTACCGAACAGGGTACTGCCACGCAGAACAACGTGGTCGAGCGTCTGATGGGTGTTTGGGGCAACATGGACACCGGCGTCAATGGCGACGTGACCGCCATAGTCATTGACTCTCGAGGGCGTGTCTACATCGCTGGGGAGTTCACGGCTGGTGGTGCGGCTCATGGCACGACCCTGAACTACATCGCCTATTGGGACGGAACAGACCTCGTGGCAATAGGCGGAGGCACGAAGGGCACGAATGGGGCTGTCGAGGCTCTATGCCTCGGTGCTGATGGTAAGACGATCTACCTGACTGGCGTCTTCACTACTGCTGGCGGTGGGGCCGCTGTGCGAATTGCCAAGTATGACCCAGGCACTGATCTCTTCTCCGCTATGGGAACGGGGCTGAACGGCGCAGGCCGGGCGTTGTTGCTCGGGACTGACGGCAACATCTACATCGGTGGAGACTTCACGTCAGCAGGTGGCGTGGCCGATACTCCGCGCCTCTGTTATTGGAACGGGGCAACCTACGTGTCGATGGACGAGGGGCTGAATGATGGTGGTGTCTATTGTCTAGCCGAGGATGCAGCCGGCAAGATATTCTTTGGTGGCAATCACACAACGGACGCCAGAACAACCTCCAAGGACTTGAACTGTATCGGCTATTGGGTGACGAGCGCCGGAGATGGCTTGTTGTATGAGATGGACGAGGGAGTCAGCGATACGGTGTTTGCCCTGTTGATCACGCCAGACAACATGGTCTATCTCGGTGGGGCCTTCACTACTGTAGGGGTAGACGCTCTGGCTGCGCCATACCTCGCACGATGGAACGGGTACGCATTTTCGGCGTTGGCAGGTGGCGACCTGGAAGATGACGTCAACGCGCTGGCCTACGACCCATCGACCGGCAAGATTTGGGTGGGTGGCAATTACGCAGACATCGATGGGGACAGTTCGAAGAGCTACGTGGCGACCTGGAAAACAGGCTGGTCGGCCGTAGACATCGACCTTCCTGCCAACTTCGAGACTCGTGCGATCGCAGTCGCATGGCCCCGGCTTTACATCGGTGGCGAAATTATCGGTATAGTTGAGTACAGTGCTATCACGACAGTGACGAACAATGGTCGCGGCCCCGCAATTCCAAGGTTTGTGGTCAAGCGGACTGGCGGGACTACGCTTACTGTGGAGTCGTTTTACAACTGGACGGCCGAGCGTTTCTTAACGTTGGGATATGCGCTGTTGGACGGTGAAACGCTAACGATAAATCTTGAGACCGGTGCTGTTTATTCAGATGTGTTCGGGACCCTGTTCGGCGTAGTGGATGCCGATAGTGACATGGCCCGATGGCGTCTCTTGCCTGGGGCTAACGAGGTGGCCTGTTTCTGTTCTCACACGGGAGCGCCCACCGTTGGTGCGTTCATCCAGTGGGACGACTTCTACGAGACGGTTGACGGAGCGGCTATATGAGTAGCGGTGAGTATGAGGTTTGGTTTTGTACGGATACTGGTGAGCGATTGGCCTATCTCGGTGACTACACCTTCTTGAAGTATTCCATCGTTGAAGCCGAATCGGGTGCCGTTCAGATTGTTGTTTCTGCTTCATTTGACCTGGACCTGCTCAGGCAAGATAACAAGATAGCGGTGTGGCGGCGGCCGCTTGGTGGGTCAATGGGCCTAGAGAACGTGTACCTGTTGAGAAAGTGGCGCGTTGAAATGACGCGAGATGGTGGTACTCGTGTTGCCATGATTGGCCTCGATGGGAACGATATCCCGAGAACGATGCTTCCGAACCCGCGCAGCACGAACACGAGACCGTGGTACTCGTTGGAGGACCACGCCGACGATATGTGCAAGTTGGTAGTTAAAGAAGCAATCGACCGGTCATCTTATCCTGGGGTATATCCGACCTATTTTTCGGTTCAAGCCGACAGTGGCCAGGGACAATCGTTCAAGAAGCTCATTGATTACCGGTCGGTGCGAGAGTATGTGGATTCCATGTGCAAGACATCCACGGGCCGAGGGACGACGATCAAGTGGCGAGTAGTAGCTCTGTCGGAGGTGCAGTACGAGTTTCAAACGTACCTGGATCAGATTGGGGCAGATCGGTCCGCGAGTGGGTTCAATCCAGTGCTGATTACCGTAGAGAACGAGCGGATGCAGGTGCCGGTATACGAGTTCGATGGGCTCGAAGCTCTCAATTATATAATACCAGTTGGGGGAAGTGCCGATCACGCCACCTACCCGGATATGAGAATGACTACTTATGTGTACGACGAAGTTCAGGGTGAAAGTGGGAAGTTGTCTATATTCTCGCATCGAGGAAAGTTCTTGGAGACCGGCGATGTAATAACCACTGAGCAAATAGAGCAGGGGTACGAAGAGTTAGAAAATAGCTTGCCCGACGAGACATTTGTGTTTGACCTGCAGGACACTGATAGGGAGCGGTATGGACGAGATTGGGGATTCGGGGACAAGCTACCCGTCTCATACATGGGACGCCAGTATACAGCAACGGTCGGAGCGGTTGAGGTAACAAGCAGCGGGTCATCTGAGCAGGTCAGGGTCAGCCTGAATGTGGAGATATTAACAGATGCCGAAGATTGAGAACGTCCTGGTCCAGAAAGTGACGCAGTTGCAGGCGCAGGTCGCCCGCTTGTCTCGGGCCAAGCATGGCAGTTGGGTCGCTGGTTGGCAGGAGGCAATCGAAACGTGGGTCTTTGCTAGTGCCACGACCTTTACAATCACTGATGACGAGGACGCCTACGGCGAGGACGATTTCACCGCTAAGTACCAGGCCGGCGACTTCATCCGGTTCAAACAGGCCGGGGCGTACCTGTACTTTATGATTACCGCCGTGGCCTACGCCGATCCGACCACCACCGTCACGGTGACGAAGAACATTACCGGTGGTGGTAGCGACATCGCCAACGCCGCGATTACCGATCCTGGCTATTCAAAGATGTTCAGTCCGCAGGGGTGCGGGCCGGCCTACGTATTCACCCCTGGCTATTATACTTCGACCTCATGGGACGGGGATGCGAAGAACGGCGCAGATGGAACCATTGACTTATCGGCAGCCTTCGGAGTACCGGCGGGGGTCAAGGCGGTATCGGTCTTGTTGGTGTTCACTGATGAGACGGCTCAGATAGTAGCGTATTTGTACACGCCTGGGGGAAATATTTACAGCGGAATAACTCAATTCTTGCCAGTTGCTTCTACCTATATTAGTGCCGCGGGAATTGTACCATGTGATGCAAACGGGGACATATATTGGGCGCAAAGTGGCGAGATTGACCATGTATATATCTGGATTAACGGGTATTGGAGCTAGGCATGATTGCAGAATTCAGCGTTAAAGGCTGGTGGCGAGAAAATGAAGCAAGCGGAGCAGCGTCGGCTATCCTGTCTCGCCATGCTGCGGGTGATGAGATGTTCAATGGCCCGTGGCATATCAGGGTCGAGGCAGAGACCACGGATGGTAGCGTCAAGATTATCAGCGACGATGATTTGACCGTGGAACAAATCACCAGGCTGCGTGACTACTTCGAGAAGCACCCAGAACAGGACATGCCGGACTGGGAGCGGGCTGAGAAGGTACGCCGACAAGATACGATGTTGCGGGTAAAGAAGCTGACCACAAGCACGGGCTTGCTGCAAGCGGGGGACGTGCGTGACGCGGTGCGGGCGTTGGCAGAGTTGATAGGTGAGAAGTTAGAATAGGACGGTGACATGGCAGTAGAGATCATAGTCGCAATGCTGGTAACGTTCGAGCTGGAGGAGTATGTCGCCTGCGTTATGGGTGCAGAGATGCACCCCGACTATCCGGAGCATGATTACTGGCCAGTCGAGGCGTTGAATACGCAGGCTGTCCTGGCGAGAAGTTATGCGTTGTGGCGGGTAGAGCACCCTCGGACCGCACGGTTTGCTATATACGGGTTCGATTACGACCAGGGCTGCGATTGCGGTAAGATGCACCCAAAGGCCGACGCTGCGGTGAAAGCAACGGAGGGGTTGATAGTCACGACTGGCGCCGCGGACTTTGTCCCGCAGTACGTCAATCGCTGTGGGCTGGACTTTTGTCCGGTCTGTAAGGGAGGTGATGGTCACGACGATAAGCACTGGGCTGGTAGAGCTTGCCAGTATGGGATGAAGCATTTAGCGGATGCTGGGCTGGACTATTTAGGCATCCTGCAATTCTACTACGGTTGCGATGCCGTGGTGAGGAGGTACGACAAATGAACGTGTTAAGATTTGCTGTCATATTGGCTGTGATGTTCACGTTGTTGTTTGTGGTGAACGCTTTTGTGTTTGCGCAGGAGGCGGTGACTCCCGTGGAGTCGCCTGAGCCTGTTGACGATGCGTTTCCGTTGGACCTGGATATGTTAGCTACGGCCCTAAAAACTATCGCCTTTGCGGGAGGGGCAGGAGGTTTGGCCTATTACGTGATGAAATATATTGGTCCGGAGTTTGCGAAGAGCGGATGGAATGACTTCGCAATCAGAATTGTCTCCCTTGCGCTTACGGCAATTATCGCATGGGTGGCATGGTTCTGTCTTATCTGGCTTATTTCCTTGTATGTGCCTGTTTCGGCTCAGGGTTGGGTCAATAAGCTGTTCGCTATAGCCGTGACTTCGTGGAGCGCAAATCAACTTATCCACGGTCTGGGGCAGAAGCGCAGCGAGCACGGAGGTTTGACCTAGTGGAGCAATGCCCGTTTTGTGAGTTGGATACGGCTGGCCAGCATCAATACGGTTGTCCGCTTTGGCAACCTCTTTCGCATGGACGTGTTTGTCCGAAGTGTGGCTGTGTCGTCTGGGAAAAGCACGGCCATTACTGCATGACTGAAAACCAGACAACGCCGAAGATAACGTATGTCTGGAAGACAGTCTGTCCGGTGGGGCACGGAGGTGCATCTTGATTTGCAACCTAGACAAATTGTAGTATAATAATAATTGTCTGAGGCGCAAGGTCGGTATGTCGTTTGCTGACAAAGACCCGTATATTTGGCTGTTCCGACCATGCCTCAGACAAGCAGGGTAAACACAGTCAAGTATGCGGGTTTTTGCCTTCCAGGAATGGAGCGCAAATATGGAGGTTCAAGAGTGGCGATGGATTCCTGATTTTGAAGGACAATATCGCATTTCCAGTAACGGGGCGGTATTCAGTGTGGGACGATATTTCAAGCATCCGAAGTCAGGCGAGACGGTACGCAAACCAAGATTGGTAAGTCAAAGTACAACTGCTGATGGATATTGTAAGGTAACGCTCATTGATGTTCCCGGCAAGATGTGCTATTTTCTCACTCACAGGTTAATGCTAATGGCATTTGTGGGACCGTGTCCAGCCGGGTACGAATCACGTCATTTAGATGGAGACAGAAGCAATGCCGATTTATCTAATCTGGCATGGGGTACTCCCTGTGAAAATGAGCAAGACAAGAAAAAACACGGTACATACCAAAGAGGAAACGGAAAGAATATGGCAAAATTGACAGAAGAAGAGGTATTGACCATACGCGCGCAGCATGAATCAGGGGAATCGAAAAAACACTTGTCGCTCAAGTATAACGTTTCTGTGACATGTGTCGAGCGTGTAATCAATCGCCAAAGTTGGATACATATATGAGAGGGGTGGCAAATTGCCAAGTGTGATCACAGTAGATCAGTACCAACAGCCGCAGAATGGCTCCAGGTTTGGCTTGCACTGGACACCCGTTACAGGGCACGCACACAGCGATCTGACATACTTTATCGATAGAACACAGGCCATGCAGGTCAAGTGGGTACTGCTGCTAGATGACGGTGGCGGAAGCGTGCTACAGCCCAGTTCGTTCTACGGTGGCAAGAATATCTGCCAGATGTTTCAAGAGCGGGATATCATCCCCGTAATTAGGTTGGGCCTTAACAGACCAGACGCCCTGTTTAACAGCCGTATGGAAGACACCGTAGGACGCTTGGTCGAAGCTGGGGTCCCTTGGATATTTTGGATCAACGAACCGGAGTGCGGGGGAGAGTGGGAGTCCAACGAGAGCGATAGCAACAGCGTCCCAGCAGACTACGTGATGCGTTGCACGCGAGGGTTCGTTGATGGCGCCTACAAGATTCTGAGGTTGGGTGGCTATCCCGGCTTCTTCGCCACCACAACATTCCGATTCACAGACGAACATGGTCAGCGGGTCAATCCGTTCATGGGTATGATGACCTTGCAGGAGCGCAACGATATATTTGTGTTCGGTCATGGCTGGGTCCCCATCCATAATTACCCGAAGAATCATCCTCGCAACTATCCGTATGATGCGGTGAACCAGACTGGCGAAAGCCTGACAGCCGAAGAGTACCAGGCAGCAATCGACCAGGTGGATTCGGAGTACATCGCACGCACAGGCGATTTGTGGGTATGGGACGACCATGAGGTCAGCGAACATCACATCAACTTCGTCCGGGATAGGAGTATCAACGCAGGTCAGACTCTTGACGATGACGATGTATGCTTCTGGATGTACAAGGGGCTTAACCAGTTGCTTGCGGACGCGGACCTGTTGCGTTGTGTACCAGTGCTGTCAACGGAGATAGGCCCAGACGTGGGGAACCGCGAGGATGGCCGCTACGCTAGGAACTTGCCAAAGTATCAGATCGCGATGTTCATCGCCATGTTAGCAGAGGCGGGTGGCATCTCGAATTATCTGGCCATGTTCTTGTGGCTCGCTGGCGTGCAGCGTTTGGATGCCGCTACAGCGGACGGCTTCGAAGATCAGAGCCAATGGACCGACAGACACAATGACCCATTCAAGTTGCAAGGTGAGCTGCCATTTGTGCAACACATGATCGATCACCCAGCGGCTGGGCTCACTCCGATAGGAGAAAACGTTATGGCGAGTAAATTGGGGTTCCACATCCAGGAGTACCGGTCCGATGTCGAGGCGGCGTTGATTCGAGCGCAACCGACCTATGTGAAGGTCATGGGTGTCGCGCTAAGTGTTGGAACGATCGAGCGAATAAAAAGCCTTGTGCCCGATGTGCGTATCATCGGTCGGTATCATGTCGGGAATGAGAGTCAGTGCTATGAAAATGATCCAATCGGCAGAGCGACAGATCTGGTCAATCTTATCGAGGCCACCGGTTGCGGTCCGCTGGTGTGGGCCTGGGAAGATTACAACGAAGTCCCGACCTCGCACATGAGCCCAGGGCAAGTCGATGCCTATGACCAGTTCATGATCACGTTTCACCGGCTGGTATACGACCGGTTTGGAGTGGGCCACACCGTTGTGCTGAACAGTCCGGTCGGCAACCTCGGATGGCCAGGAGAGGTCATGCCCACGCAGTTCTACAGGACCCTGGGCGAGCCTGGGACCGTGGTGTCGTTCCACTGTTACGAGCGTTGGAAGGACCCGAGCGCCAGAGATGCTTTCCTGTTTCGATGGGTGGAGTTGCGCCGACAGATCGAGGTGCAGTTCCCGGGCAAGCAATACATCTTAACAGAGATAGGCGTTACGCGTGCGACCATACCAGGAGAACCAGACGTAGGTTGGAGATCGGGCGATGGCTACAGCCGGCCCGACTACATGGACATCCTGCGGGATGCTGACATTAAGATGCAGGAGTTCGAGGACGTGCTCGCCGGCCTGCCGTTCCAGACCGGAGCGAAGCGTGATTGGTCGACGTTCGAGAGCGCGGAGGAAGTCGCGGACCTGCGCCAGAATTTCATTCCGATAACGCCCCCGGCCCCACCACCACCAGAACCACCAGAGTCACCACCGCCACCGGCTACGCCCCCTGGTGTTGTCAACGACGCCGTAGCCTATGGTGTTTCGATCGAACAAGCGGATGTGCCAGAGGGTGCGCTTTATTGGGAAGTCGGCGCGGTACACCACCTTACACCGAACGAGAACCGCGGCAAGCATCACGCTTTCGTGAACCTGTTTGACCAGGAAGGTCACGATCTGGGTGCAGAGCCCAACGAGATAAGCGATCGGCCACAAGTCCGCGTGGAGTGGCCAACAGGCAGTGAGATCATTACGTTGGAGAAGCCCTGGCCCGACGAGCCAATGGGTAATTTCCCGCTCTGGTCTAATCAGGTTGCCAGCCTGCAGGTGATTAGTGAGTTGGATTCGGACCGTGTGGTCGGCATCCATACCGGCCATCCCGACGAGCCGCGGTTGCCCGATGGGACGCTGGGGAATACGCTAAACCATCATTCATTCCTGGTGGTATGCCGGCTGGCAATCAAAAGTTGCACTCCCTCAGAACCACCGCCGATCGTCGTGGAGCCTGAAGAGACATTGGAAACGTTCATGCGGCGCAAGGGATGGGACGCGGCCGGCATCGACTACAATCCGGATGCGGCGCTGTTCAAGCACGCGGTCGCACACAACCTGGGCCGGCCGGTCACGAACGAGTATGATGCAATCTACGATGGTGTGACGTACCGGTGTCAGTGCTTCGAGAAGGGCATCGTAAAAGTGGTAATTGGCGATTGGGGAAATGTCAGTCATGTTAGCTGGCTCTGAGGAGGTACCGCGTGGGAGCTGAATGTATTGTAGATAATTCGGTGCTGGATCGGTTAGGTGCCTTGGATGCCATCTGCCATGACATGGGCAGCAAGCTAGGAGACATGCAAACGGACATCGCGGTGCTCGTGGAGCGATCGGGGCACGACTTGGAGAACTGTCCTCTGAGAGTGGTCATCGCCAGAAACACGAACGGGGCCGCTGATGCGAGAGAGCGTGCAATCGCCGCGACTTCACTGGCAAACAAGGCGGTCGACCTGACCGTGGAGAATCGGGTGGACATTGCAAAGCTCGTGATGATTACGGCTGGCGGGGGAGTTTCTGGTGGGGTGGTCGTTGTGGCTCTGAACTACCTTCTAAAGCTGGTCTAACCTTAAGCTAACCTTAACAAACACTCGATTTCTCAAAAAGTCGATTTGCGATCTAAGCGGTTTTCCCAAGTTTTACATACTGTTATTCAGAACTTTCACAAATCACGTCTAAGATGTTTCTAAGTCGATCTAAGGTATGGTTCTTTTTGTGTTTTTTGGTGTTTTCTTAAGATAAGGGTGGAAAATGTCCGCCTTCGGTGGCCGCTACACTTGACAAGGGATGGCAGGTATGATACAATGAGGTATGGATATCAATTTGATGATGGTGCATCAAGGTCGGAGAAAAGACTGGTTGGCACGAGAACTTGGAGTGTCGCCCTCGTATGTGACGAAGTTGCTGAACGGAAAGCGCCGCTGGACACCTGCGCTCAGAGAGAAAGCGTCTGATGCGTTTGGTGTGCCAGAGACGCTTTTGTTTTTGGAGTTGGAGGTCAGTGGCATGGCGACAGAAGTGAAAGGAGAAGAACATGGAAGCAGCGATGGAGGAGAGGGTTGCCAGTGAGTGTGACGTGGTGATAGTTACGGGTGACAGCATTCCGGCTATTTCCTATGGCCCGTTCAAGGCGACTGCGCTAGGGCTGGTCGTGTTGGACAAGAGTGTAGGGTTCGGGACGTGGGAGGCGTATGGTCTAGGGATACAACGGGTAGCGGGTTCGGTCCAGTGGGTGATCGGCGATTGGTTGAACTTCGGAGAGTCGCGATACGGAGAGGATTACGCGCAGGTGTTGCCGGAGACACAACGTGGCTACGATTCGCTATCTCAGTGCAAGTGGGTAGCGGCCGCGGTTGATGCCAGTACACGTGTACTAGAGTTGTCCTGGTCACATCACCGCGAGGTGGCGAGCCTGACATCTGACGAGCAGTCGCATTGGCTGGCGATCGCGATTGAGTTTGACTACTCGGTCCGACAACTGGCAGACGCGATCAGGGGTGCCGGTGAGCGAAACGATCCTGGGCCTGCATCTGACGAGGATGATGGAGACGTGGACCCGAAGGAAGATTGGGAGTGGCGAGCCCTCCGAGCCGAGTCGCATCGAGGACAATGTATCACGGTCATGCAGACTGCGGTGCAGACGTTGACTGCGCATCCAGACGATCGTGATGTTGTGGTCAACACGGCCGAGTTGTTGAAGGGTACAGTGACGGCCGTTACAAACGGAGGTCAGCAGTTCGGGGGTAACGTGATCGACGGAGCGTTGGCATGACGAAGGAAATACCGTTGACCCAGGGACGTGTGGCGTTGGTAGATGATGGGGATTTCTTGTGGCTGAATAAGTACAAGTGGTGCGCGAATAAGATGCATGGTGGCAAACACTGGTATGCGACTAGGGGCAAAAGTGCCAATGGCAAAACGAAAGTCATATTGTTGCATCGCGTAATCATCGGTGCGGACGCAGAAGAGCATGTAGATCACAAGAACGGTGATGGGCTGGATAACAGACGTTGCAATCTGCGCATTTGCACCATGTCACAGAACCAAGCGAATAGCAAGCTGCGAAGTGACAACACATCAGGCTACAAGGGCGTGCGGCTACATAAGGGTAAGTGGGTTGCGAACATAAAGGTGAATGGCCAACGCCACTGGTTGGGTTACTTTCCTACAGTAGAAGGTGCTGCGGTTGCGTATGATAAAGCAGCCCAAGAACATTTCGGGGAGTTCGCTCGTTTTAACTTTCCTCCCCATTCTCCCGATTCGCAATAGTCGGGAGAGTGGGCCGGAAATGTGAGTACGGCCCCTCCTTTTGATTGGCCCGCGGTGGGTAGAACTTATCTGCCGCGGGTCTTGGCTTTGTCTACCCCACTTGACAAGATAGGCTGGCAGTGTTATAATGGAGATGTTGATTGTTGATGTGGTATAGCGCGAAAGGAGTGATCGAATGGCGAAAGCACGGTTCATTCACATGGCCGATATCCACCTGGGTAATCGG
>Ga0075123_10001084_pt1 | contig 13935 bp, 24 predicted proteins | sample AntAceMetag02UKX_FD_69808 | JGI IMG/M metagenome (GOLD analysis project Ga0075123, IMG submission 69808) | Saline lake microbial communities from Ace Lake, Antarctica - Antarctic Ace Lake Metagenome 02UKX | ecosystem: Environmental > Aquatic > Non-marine Saline and Alkaline > Saline | place... | reverse complement strand
ATTACCCACGTATCTACAATACCCTGCGTAAAACTCTGCATCCCATTGTTCGTCGTCGTCGAACCGAAAAGGCTAAACAGCAGATGAATTGCTCCAGTCACCCCGATAACTGCTATGGCAAACAGAGCGAACTGGGCCAAAAGGACTCCTATAGCTATATTAAGCCCTCCAACAGCAATGGTACCCACCCTCAGCCAGTTCGCCAGCTGTGTCCCTACAAGTATTGCTGCTCTGGTCGAGCATAGGGCAAGTACTGCTGCCAACGACGTAAGTCCTGCCACCAGCATCTGTATCGAAGCAGGTAACTTGTTGAAAAAATCAAACAGCGAAATCAACGCTTTCTTAAACGGTCTCAATACTCTCTCCATAAACTTACCGAAAGAAATACGGACACCTTCAAATGCACTTTTCAATCTTCTGGCTGTACCTCCAGCACCTGCCTCCATGTCTGTGGCAACCTGCTCTGCCCTGCCTCCAGACTCTTCCAGCAACTCAGTAAAATCTTTTAAGCCATTAGCAGACTGTGACACCATGGCCAGCATAGCCGGTCCACCACGTTGCCCAAACAACTGCATGGCCTCCCCACCAGTTATTGCGGCTCCTTCAAGCTGCTCTAAAACTCTTTGCATGCCTACAAATTTTCCGTCAGCATCCTCTACTTCAAGGGCGGTCTGGCCAATTCTCTGCCCCAAGGCCTTCATTACAGCCACACCTTTGTTCGACGGATTCAACAACTTCGTCATCGAAGCTCTTAAACTGGTACCAGCCATAGAACCCTTAATGCCTGCATTATGCAGTAATGCTATCGAGGCAACCAGCTCTTCAAAGGGTACCTCTAGTGCTCTTGCCACCGGGCCCACATACTTAAAGGCCTCTCCGAGTTCCTGCGTCGTGGAGTTCGAGTTCGTAAATGCCTGTGTCATGACATCAGAAACTCTGGTGAGCTCCTCCGCCTTCAACCCGTAGGCTGTCATCACATTCGTAGAAATATCAGCTGCTCGGCCAAGATCCATACCAGCCGCTGCTGCTAAGTTCAGCGTCGGTGGCAGTGCTGCTAACTGCTGGTTGGCTGTCAGTCCAGCCATTCCCAAATACTTCAATCCTTCTGCTGCCTGAGTCGCCGTATATCTTGTCGTGGCACCCATCTTCAGTGCCAAATCAGTCAGCTTCGTGTATTCCTCCCCTGTGGCATTTGACACCGCGCCTACCATACGCATGGTGTCATCAAACTCACGAAAAACCTCGGTCACATTCATCACAGCCCGTGCCATGACATAAAAACCTGCTGCTGCAGCCAGTACGGAAGACTTCATCGAAGCAAAGCCTCCAGATACTCTTCCAGCCTCCGCATTCAGCTGTTTTATCTGTGTCTTCGCTGCCTTCGAGGCTCTGGCTACCTCCTTCATGCTCAGCTTGCCACTATTCTTGAGTAGTGTGAAGCTGGCATTCACCTTCTTAATATCAGCATCTATGGTCTTGAGCGGGCGTATCTTCAGCGTGTTGAAGGCTGCCTTAACTTGGCTTGTCGATGCCTTCGCCTGCTTTCCCATCTGACCCACCGTTCGCTTGAACGTCGTCCCGAGGTTTTTTAGCGATGCGCTGGCGGCGTCTCGCATTTGGATAGCTATTGTGAGTGTTTTGGTCGTTGACTGTGGCATCTTTCATCAATTCCTTCCATTGTTTGGCGTCAGCATGCGTCCCCGCTCTTACTCCTGCTGCGTCTTTCTTAAATCTCTCATTCTCCATCGCATAATGCTTCTCCAGTGCAAGAACGAAAAACCCGTAGGAATAATCTAAGACGTCTGTTCCATGTCCTGACTCGATGAGGACACATACAGCTTCTGAAAGTCCTCTATGGCTGCTCTTTTTAGTGCCCCCAGAGCGGTCAGCAGACCCAGCTCCTTGGCTACCTCTAAAAAAACTGTGTTGACTTGCATGAATGCATCATATACCTCCTTCAGCTCCGAGGGTGCATACTCCATCATGGCGTCAAGCTGCAGGTTCGTAGCCAACGGCAGATATTTCTCTATCTTAGCTTTTACGGAAAGTTCTTCCTTGACAGAAGCTTCAGGCGGTATTGCTTTTTTTGACGGGTCATCTCCGAGTTCTTCAAACAACTGCATCACATCTTTAACTCTTAACTCGTAGACTTCTACTTTCTTATTGTCGAGCGTCAGCTCTTGTATCTTTCTTGCCATTACGCACTCCTTCTTAGATAATCTGTCGGAAGCCAGTTCATCGTAGAATGCTGGCCACCGACATTATCTTATTAGCGTTGGTTAACTATTCAATTAGCTTGTTGTGGTCGTTCCAACATAAACATCAAAATACGGTGTTGCACTGTGATGCGCCGCATCAGCGAGACCTTCCGCCATGAAAGCGAGAGTCATCCACTCGTCACCGATCAATGAAGCCTGACCATTCGGTTTAATCTTACATCTCCAAAGATTCCACGTCTGGTTAAACCCTGCTGGATTGTTCTGTCTAAAATTTATCGCATACTCTGTATCAAGGTCCGTTCCAGCTGAAGCCTGATTACTGGTACCAGCTTTAACCGAACCACGGATAAATTTTGCAAGATTCTCAATTGTCGGTTCATCGAGCGTAAAGTTGGCTGTATACCCTGTCTCCAGAGTAACTTCCTTGTCTTTTGTTCTAGCACCGGCCATCGAGGAATAATGCGGCAGGGACTCTTCCGTAACCTCAATACTGAATTCCGGACAATTACCTACAACATGCGCTGCTGTAAACGTCGGCGGGGTTGACCCAACCCACGGTGCTATGGAAACAATTCCTTTTCCCAGCGTATAATTCGCTACGTTATGTTCCATTGTGCTTCCTCCTTTTATTATTCGTAATTTTTACTTATCTGCTCTATATAGAGAATATCAAGAGTCAGCCCTATCCCGATCAAATGCTCTCCTGCCGGCGGTCTCAATATTCTACTGGAACCGCTTTCAGTCATTTGTGAACAAAACCCACCAAGATTATTACCACCTCTGTATAGCTCTGCTTTCACTGTTTTTATAAAATCAGCAAGCTCTGTCGTTGCCTTGCCCTCGGACGTTGCGGTTATGAAGCTTTCAACGACAACCTTCAGTCGTCTCTGGTAAGCCAGTTTTGCTCCTCCGCCAAGTCCCTTCTCAACAACGTCATCCATCTCAAACATCTGACAGGCGGGCATCTTATCAACACTTGGAACATCTACTGGGTTTCTTGCCAAATTAGGCCGGGGTTCTACCAGCGCCAGTCTTGCCAAAATCTCCTGACAAAGCAACTCTCGTTCTGTCATGATGTACCCCACCTAATCTGAGCTAAGATACCATTCATCATCTGCTCTACAGCATTTCCTTCAAGTATCGGATCAACCATTCCTCTTGGTGCCTGTCTGGAATAAACCCTACCTCCGACAGCCACTGTACGAGGACCAGTTGCGGGATACCATCCTTCATCCAAAACACTGGCATAAGCTGCTGAATTCGAGAAAGAAAATCCTGTGGAACTTCTTGCCAAAGGCGACCAAGCATGCTTCGCATGGTCTGAACTCTTCGGGTCAATCGGAGTCCCTCCGATAATCAACTTTCGCAGTGTTTCGGCTCCAGTCTGAAGGGCTGCCTCAATTGCGGGCACAATACCATTCAGCTCTTGCGTCACTCTATTCCTCTGCAATCGTTCATAATCTAAAGAAATCAAATCAACCTCCCTTAACTGTCACGCTCAGTGCCAGCCCAAAAATATGATCTATACCTTTCACATCATACTTCGAACCATCGTAAGCGATGATCTTATCTTTCAGACTCAGAGACGCTTCTGGTAAATCGCCTCCTTTAAACATATACAAGATATCTCCGATCTCAACCTCTGACGTAGACGCCAGCTGGGTTTCTTTCGAGTGCCTCAACTGAATAGCATTCACAGGCAGGTTGGTATACTTCTCAACCATGCACCGTTCAGTCTCATCAAAGCTCTGAGAGTCCCACCGTCTGTACGTAATCGGAAATGCCAAGCCCTCATCGGTCACCAGCACCTGCATTACGTCTTTAATCGGACCCTCTATTTGCCCAAAGAAACCCATCAGTTACTCTCCATTAAGACTGTGAAGTCGAAGTCGTACTCGAACTCGTTGTCGTCGGGTAATTAATCTTGCTCTTTACATCATTGCTATCCGCAGTCAGTGCTGACCCATGGATGCCGGCTTTTCCGGGACCGCTCTTTCGCTTTCCCTGCTTGCCTATTCTTCCTGTTCGTGCTCCTTTACCAATTGGACTCATATCTCCTCCAGTCTAAGGTGTCGACTGTGACGTCGTGGTGCTCGGCGCTATAGTCGTCGTAGTTGTGCTTAAAGTCGTGGCATCCAACGGATCATTAAAAGCTCTGATCTGTGCAATCCACGGGTTCATCAGCATAAAAATTGGAAAATGCTTATTCCTCGAGATTACATCAAAGACTGTTCCACTGGACGGCGACTTCCCCTCAAAAGACACAGACAAAAGTCCACCGAGTGAAACACGCGAGACTGACGATCCAGATGCTGCTCCTTCAGATACTTCCGGCCTACTGTTCAATGCACTGTGAACAATACTGTACGCCATCAAAGCCTGCGCTCGCTTAATATCATCTGGTATCTCATGAACTTTACTCTGTACAGTCCTCGGGAATGGCATCGCCTGCCCTTGGTAAGCACGTCGTCCTCGGAGGGATAACATGCCTACCATACGAGCGGCAAGTTCAAGTCTGAATTCCTTCTCAGGAGTCTCGAGATTGTCCCACTCAGTTGTATCATCGGGCATGAGTTCAAGAATGGCATCTGCCTCAACGACAGTTATCATGCTTGTGCTTTCTCTTCCACCAACGCTACAATTAAGAGGCATAATCAAAAATCTCCTGTCTTATTTTCCTACCACCAACATTCTGCAGCATATCCACTGGCACCTGTTTCACAATCTTAGGCATAGCCGTGATCGTAAACAAGTTATCTCCATTGGATTTCTTCTTTTTTCGGCAATGCATGGCCACGGCTGGGGGAACTTCAAGAGTCTTTCCGCCTTTAAACCGGAAAGTTCCCTTTCCCAGAATTACCGTATGGACAGCATGTGCTGGTGCTTGCAGTGTTACTTTTGGCATTTTCTTATCCTCCTTACTGACTAACTACCTTTATACTGACGAAGTTGTTGTCAGACCATTCGGGTTTAAGCCGGTAAGCTTAACAACCGCGTCTTCTTCCTCAAACTTAACATCGAGACGCATTGTCAAAACAACAACTAAATTACGGGCCCTGATGTCACGATCAGTTTCGATCATGATGGATCTCTGAACTCCAAGAATTATATTCTTCGGATATGTCAGGATCGCACTTGCATCAGGCATGAGTGCTGCTGGTTTCAATGGGATACCGAAGGCATAGTTTGGCGCCCAGCCTGTAACCTTCCGGTCACCCATTGGAGTCTCACGTGCTGCAAGAGACTCTGCAAATTCGACATCAACATTGGGCGAAATGTAATGACGGAGTGCTGCCCTATTCCGCATATACTTATTCGGCATGGCTTTTACAGCCTCTTTAAAAGGCGCCCTGCTAATATCTACGAGAGCAGGGTAATCAACAACATGTGATGTGGCCTGTTTCAGGATACCTTCTCTGAGTGCAAGGTACGCATCTCCACTTTCAGAATCTCCGAGAATAACCAGCTCTTCAATATCGAGAGATGCTCTCTCTGCGATAAGAGACATGATGGTATCTTCCAGTGATCCACGCTCGATGTTGTCTTCGAGTACGTCATATGGGATGTGAACTTCAGCGATAATCTCTTTGGTTTCCAGAGAGACCTTCTCAGTAGCCGGTTTGGAGCGCAGAGTCGAATCCAAGGCTGTTCCAGAAGCAGGTGCTGGGTGCAGAATTCTCGATGCGAAACCAATCTTGTTGATTTCCATGGTCGGCGAATTCATCGGCACAGTTCTGATCTCATTCACGATAGTCGGCTGATCAATCAACATGCGGATGAACGTGTTCGCCTGCATGGTATTCAGCTTTCCAGCTGAGGTAAGATCACTTAAAGCCAGATCTGCCTTGTCCACGATTGTTTTCAGTTTTTCAGTCATTTCCTTCTCCTCATTAAAATTATACTTCAATTATGCTTTACAGCACCGTTTCAACGGAAGCCTATGCTACCGGTTTACTAATGCAGAATTCCAGCAAAGACGCTTTTCTTCACGTCCTTATCTTTCTTATCCACATCTGTTTTGTCATCATCACCGGTTTTACCATCGGTGTCTACCTGCTGCTCATCATTGTCAGCTTTGTCTTTGAGTATTTTAAGCTCAGTTTCCATGCCTTCCATTTTTGTCTTCATGGCGGTCATGGTCTCGGTGTTTTCGGTTTCGGATTTGTTCTTCAACTCTTTCTCATCCAAATCCAGCTTCACCGCTGCCAGTTTCTCAACTTCGATTGAATCGGCATCGGCTTTTTCTTTCATTTTTGTTTCTACAACTGCAGTTACAGCTGCATCAAACTCTGCCTGATCTTTAAATACAATTTGATCGCTCACGGTGGTATCCTCCTTAGTTGTTTCTGTTTTGTCCATCTTAACAGCCGATGCCTTTATGGCATCAAGTCCTACAATTAAAAAATTCTTGAAAGCTTCAACAGCATTTACTGCTGTTACCTTCCTTTTTTTCGGGTCTCCAGACGACTGTGAAAGAGCTCCTCTCACGATATCCTGCATCGCATCCAGTTCTTTATAGTACAAGTCCCTGAACGACATGACGAGCGAGGCGGCTACCGCCGACGCTGTATCTCCCATCGGAGTGTCTATCGGTGCCATGGGTACTTCCGCTTTTTCAGTCTCAACAGATCCGAAAGAAATAATATCAGACTTCTCCACATCAGCAGCAACGTTTCCGGCCAAAACCCACGCATTGTCCTCAAGACGAATCAGCTGTATCGAATCCTTTTCAAATTTATCCACCTCTGCTTGGACATAACGGCGGTAGTCACCACAATCCTCGACCTTGTCCTCTTTTAAATCAGTCAGCCAGCCCATTTCTGCTTTTTCGGCCAACTTCTCTATGGACATATCCCCTGCCAAACAAATACTCTGTATGCCTAAATTCATATATTCCCCCGTACCTCCCTTCTCAGATTTAATAACTCTAAACGGCTGTCTGTTTGACGCATTCTTCACCAGACTGACGAAGCGTACGTCAGCATCCTCTAACAATGATACGTCTCTCACGCTATTTTCACGAATAATTTCCAGTGCCATCTCAATTCTCCCCATTTTCTATTAAAATGAGCCGATGCCCATGATCTAATTCCACCGCTGTTGCGGTGGTCTTCAAGATATCATGCCTGTGACCTAACACCTTACTGGTCAAACACGGCAGTAACTTACCTTCTTTGGAAAACTGAATGTCGAATTTATGAGAGTGTGGAGGTAGAACGCCGGCTAAAGATGTCTCTGAGACACCCTTAATTCTTCGGGACGTGACAATATTCAACTTATGTGACGACTGGTTTACTGCGCCACTAAATGAAAACCCATTAATCTCCCCTCGCAGAACATCAGCCCACAGGTCGTCCGGTTCTACATGTACCCCGAGTACCCAAGAGTCTTCAACGAATCCATCAGGGTCATCTGCTCTGGCAAGAAAAGACTCGACAACAGTACAGCCTGACTCTTGACGATCATGCTCAACATCAATCTTTGCTGTTCTTCCGTTCGCCAAAAACTTGTGCGCCATCTTCTTAATCTCAGGAGCAGTCATGCTTTCTCCATCAGTGTCAAGCATCAGAGGTGAATAAACCTCTGCATATACCAATCTCTCAGCCTCACTCTTAACAACAAAGGATTTACCCTTCTTCGTCATGACAATCTCCTCCAAAAGATTAGCTGCCTAAATCCGGCCTTATCATGACTACTTTATACCCAAGGCAAAAAAACATTACAAGCATTTACTATATACGGCATTTGCAAGCGATTGCAAAACCTTGAACAAGAATTCTATGAAACACAAGGAAAATCAAACACTACCAACGTTCGTGCCCTACGGTACAAAGGATACAAAAAAAATGTACCTTTTTTGCTACCAATCTGTTGCTCTGAGACAAAAAAAGGGTACACCCCTTTTACAGAGTGTACCCTCGGTACCGCATAGACTGGCTTGGAGGACAGGTTTTTGCGGTACCTAAAATCCTTTCAGTGTCATCTTAGACTTCGGCAGCTTCGTCGTCTTTGTCGTGATCTCATCCATGAAACCATCTCCCAGCAACTTCCTCATCGGACCAACCCTCGGGCCTAAGAAATCATCGAGCTGCGTCAACTTGCCCTCATCTTTCAGTGCAACTATAATCTGCTTAATCGTTTTCAGTTCGGATACTGACGTCGGGTCTGCGGAAGCAGTTCCCTTCTCTGCTGCTATTGTCGCCCAATTCTTATCGACAGCATTTGCCAGCAAAATTTCCTTTATCGCCTTGACTCTCTTTACCAGTCTCTTCTGCTCAGCATCTTCTACCACTCCAATATCTATCAGCTTCTTGATCTGGCTGGCAGTCACTGCTTTCTGGATCACATCCATGTTCTTGCCGGTATACGTCTTCAGTACATCTTCCGGACTCCGCGTCTTCGCCTTTCCTGCCAGAACATCCGCTTCCCTTTTCTGGCCTACGCTCACTTTTCTTTCTGCCATTACGCTCTCTCCAATCTCTTAAAAGATTCAACACTTCTATCTATCGGCCTCACATACTTCAGCCCAAGAGCGTCAAATATCTGCTCTTCTGACTTCCCTGCAATTCGCTCATCTCCCTGCCACAACCCGTACTGGTTCAGCTTGTACCCTTGTCTCTTCGCCTCCCCACGGACTATAATATTAAATTTCTGTGAACCAGTCAAGAACAATGCCATCGACCCGAACGACTCCTCCGCTACCCCATACATATCTAACTGCATCCCATCAACTATCCACTGGGCTGTCTTCATCTTCTCAGACTGGAGCGACTGCAGCGTCTCTCGGAATAACGGATCCAACTGAACGGTGTTCACTATCGGGGACAATGCTCCTACCACAATCATATCCAAGTCACCGATATCGAGAGTCGTTCTCCTATAACTGCCACAAAATAAATGCCTAATGTCATACTTCTCCATCACCTCATGAATCTTTTCAGCTGTCTTATACGCTGTCGACCAAGGCACTCTCTTCTCTCCTGTTAACTTCCCACCCATCTTACTGTCCTCCAGTTTTACTTGTGATTTTTTGATTTCATAATTAAATTATACCACAATAAAAACTTTTGTCAAGGTTTATTTCCCTGAGTCAACCCTTTATAGACATTCTTTGGAATCACTAATTTCATCCCAAAATGTCTACCTACTGCAGACAGGATCTTATCAAGACGCAACGTAAAATCGTACGTCTGCCCTTCAGGCAATGACTCCACATACATTCCGCTCTTCGCCAGAACCTTCAGCTTATTTCTCTTCTTATTCACGAATACTACCACGTCCAATGGGGCAAAGTATTTCCTCTCAGCTCAGCTTCTCCAGCCATCATCTCTTTATACTCTTCAAATATATCGTGGATATTCGGCTCCATCAATTTCCCTCCGCTGCTACCACAAAGGGCCAGCCTGAGTACTCTGCTTTGTCGAGTCTCTCTACTTCGTCTGCCTCTTCCACTTCTTCTGCCGCTGTTAACTGGCACTCATACTCTGCTAAATTTTTATACATCACACTGCCCTCCGTTATGCTAAACTTAAACTACTTCTGGCAAGTCCTCTTGCCTGCTGTCTCAATCTTGCTGCCTCAGCCCATCCTAAGCTGCTCTGCTTAACATTACTTTACCCCGACGCTACCCTACCTCACTATTCCTAAACGGGACTTGACCGCACCTGACCGTGCATAACCCACACCTCACCAAACTCTGCATTACCGCAACAGTTCTTCACTCCACCGATCCTCTACTAATCGAAACAGGACTATTCCCAAACTCTACTTCACCTTGCCTCGCCTATACAGCACGGAACCGCACTACACCATAGCCTTACAGTTCGCAACCCACACTCGACTTCTCCAAACTGTACCAGTGCCCTACAGAACTTGACTTAGCACTACCATCACTGTGCCTCACCACCGATACTGAGCAGAACTGAACCAGAACATCACACGACCCCATAATACCTCACTTCACCCATACGACACCTTACGAGTCCAAACAATACCGTAACTTAGCAATATCTCACTGGACCATGCCTGCACAGCACGGAGCGAAGCTATACATCTCCATAACGGAACTATGCCGTACTTGACTTAGCCATCACCCTACTTCACTCTGTAGCACTGGGCTACACCATCACTGTGCCTCACCAAACTTTACCAAAACTATTCTTAACGGGACTTGACCGCGCATAACCACACTCCACTGATCCTCTACTAATCGAAACAGGACTATTCCTCCACTTCAAATTACTGGGCATAACACCACCTACACCCGACTGGACATTACGGTACCCCACCTCGCCGTAACGAGGGCGGAGTCTTAACTACGAAACTTCAGCTGTGAACTGACCGAATCCACCAGATCCGCGCCACTGCCCAAGTCCTACGAACTCCCCGTACTCAAAGACTGCCTCAATCACCTCAGGAGTCAGCCCCTTGGTATTCTTCAAAATCATCACCTCAAAGCTAAACTCAGATCCAGCTGCGATATAATCACTGCGGGCCAGCGTTACTCTCTCACCCTTCGGGGTCTGTGCTCTGAGCGGTCTCTCATTAATTCCATCAGGCTCCATCTTCCCGAGAAAAATCTTACGAGGTCTGACATGAATCATCCGGTCAACCCACTTCTTATATGCCGGAATCTTTCTTATCGCTCCATTCACCTGACAGGTCTCAATGGCTGTCTTCAGGAAACCCTTAATCATGTAATCAGGAATCCAGAGTCCCTTCTCCTTGTCTTTCAGAAAACCGGTCCAGCCTCTGGTCTCTGCCTGCTCTGCTTCACCGTTCTGCACATCCGCCAGCTCTGTTTCCGTGAGCTCTTTCTTCTGCGATGCAGTCAGCTCCTGATTGTCTGCTGTCTTCGAAGCAACGAAAGCGGCATACACCTCTTTGTCTTTCGGTGCTGTCCCCAGCATGTCAGTGTTCAGCGTCACCTTCACTTTCAACATATCTCTTTCAATAGCCATACACACTTCCTCCTTTATTTTTGGCGACTATTCGCCTATACGTAAGAGAGCACCTCATGTACCCTCCTATCGGTCACTATTTAAGCTGTAATCATTCATTGCAATCAGTTGGTGTACTAGGTAAGCCAATTCGGATTATTCTTATTTTCGGGCGCTCTATCCTCAATTCATCTGCACTGCAAATAATATAGTCTCCATCAGACTCGTTCGCCTGCTCTCGAAAAAACTCACAAATATTTATACAATTCCAACTGCCCACCTTCATCGTGAACAAACGCTTTGCTGACTCCATGTGACCGTACGGGCATGGTCTTGTCAGCAGGGCGTCTCCTTCTTTCCAGACACTCAGTACTCTCACTTACCAAACCGAATCTTGCGCACATTCAGCTGCTGGATCTTTCCGCCCTCTACTTCTCGAATCAGATCCAGCTCATTCTTGTGACGAATCTGCTCTGTCGCCTCTGCTCCGGACATCTCGTTCAATACTCGGTTCTGCCTTTCTTCTATCTGGCTTACATCTCTTCTTGCCCTGACTGACGGTTCCTGACTCGGATACAAATCCTGCCACCTCACTCTTGCAGCTGCCTCCAACTCAAACAGCCCTCGGTCACTGGCTATCATGATGAAATTATCAAGCTTCTCTTGCACGGTGATTCTGTTCAAGCGTCTATGCAGCTCCCTCACCGTCATACAATCCCAGCGCATTCTTTCATGCGCCATGTCAGTAGGCATCTTACACCTCCTCGGAGAAAATGCGCTTCAACGTCCATTTCAGCTTATTTGTCAAATCTCTCCCGAGCATCATCTCACCTGTGTCAGGATATGACGGAGCCTGTTCTGCATTCGCAATCTCTTCCAGCATCTCCTTAACAACATCCATGTCTCCACGACTAAGCAGTGCTGTCGGACACTTGTTCTCTTCTACCTTCGCCGGGGATGCTTTGTGCTCCATGGCAACGGCTATTCTGCTCAACGCATCAGCTATCACCGGTACGTGGCATTCATAAAATCTTTTTCCCATCATTGTCTGAAAAAATTCTGGACTCATATCACTGCCCTCCGTTAAAAATTATTACTCAGTTAAAAGCTCTCTCTTGATATTCATAAAAGCTTGTGCTTTCGGTTCAAGCATGCGGATATCAGCTCTCAGGCTTTTCTCCGTGTCTTTCGCTCTCTGATAATCAGCCTCCAGCTGCGCCAGTCTGAACTTCGTGTTCTGGTGCTCTTCTTCTTGCTCCATCACCTTTGCATGCTTGTCATTCACCAACTCCATCTCTTCCATGATGCAACTATCTATGAAAGTCCGAGCATACAGACGCACCCACTGGTACATCGCCTCTGTCCCCATCACCTTGCTGATGCTAAAAGTTACAAGCCTTCTGTCTGTGTCATCAAACTTGCCGAGCGAATTCCAGACTTGCCTCAGCGTCTCTACATCTGACCGTGCAAACTCATCCTGCAAATTTGCAATATGACCTGACTGCCCACTGCAGAGATTTGCTCTCTTTGCCCAGTTAACTAGCTCTTCTTTCGTCTCGATTTTTTTTGTCATGCTCCTGTCCTCCGTTAAAAATTATTTCCTTGACTCACAACCTACTAACTCACAATGTTTACAGCAATTCTTAAAACTTATTGAGCATTTTTCTTTTTTTCTAATTATTTTTAATTTTACTAATAAATTTTTCATACTGTCCTCCATTGAGTGTTTTTTGTTGGTGTTATATATATTATAGCTTATTGGAATCTTTTGTCAAGGTTTTTATTTCGCACGAACAAAAAAAGTCGGCAACGCTCTGGAATTAGACAGAAGGCTTTGCTCGTAAACCGGTGCACCAGTCATACGAGTTCCTCCTGATACCTCTGAGCGAAACCGACTCTTTTACTTACCTTCTAGTACTGTCTTCAATATCTGTGATACTGTCTCTTATTTTTTCTTCTCCACGGCAGCCGCATTTGCTTCTCTCTCTTCTTCCCTCGCTTCGGCTTCTGCCCTCTCCACCATCCTCAACTTGTAAGACGGCGATACCCATCTTCCTGCCCGTGACTGGTGGAACACAATTCCCTCGGCTCCCTCAAAATCATAATGCATAAATTGCCTAGCAGACTGCGGCCGTTTCTTTAAATATTTTGGCTCAATCATCCAAGCGGGTCTAAGCACTCCGTTCAGTCGCCGGGCTATCTCATTCTTCGACTCTCCGGATCCGATCACTATGATTCATACCTCATTCTTAATCATCTTCTCTGCCATCTCTTTCCTCCATCTCAGTCATCAGTCCTGTCAGCTTACTGCTCACGGTATCCAGTCTCTCGCGTCTCTGCTTAAGCACTGCTTCAGTGGCTGCAATATTATCAGTCAGCAACCTCTTCTCTCTCTTCGTGTACTCAATCTCCTCCATCAGATTCTCACAATATTCTTCACTCTTTCTCTCTGTTTTTTCTGCCATCTTCCTGTCCTCCTTTAAAATTATGCACCAACTCGGGATGCTCTCCTTTTTCTGTTATACTCAATGGTTTTTGCCATTCGAGAAAGTCTCAACGCCTTGCGCTCGGACAACATCTGCTGAATCTCCTTACCTAGTGCAACCAATTCTGTCGAAGGACGTTCACTCAATTTTTTACGTCTATCTACTAAAGCTGCCATCTTCCTGTCCTCCTAAGTACCTGATTTTTGTTGTGTTTTTGTGGGTTTTTTGATTCCATAATTATATTATAGCTTATTGGAATTTTTTGTCAAGGTTTTATTTTCTTTACCTTAA
>Ga0075123_10001082_pt1 | contig 13951 bp, 14 predicted proteins | sample AntAceMetag02UKX_FD_69808 | JGI IMG/M metagenome (GOLD analysis project Ga0075123, IMG submission 69808) | Saline lake microbial communities from Ace Lake, Antarctica - Antarctic Ace Lake Metagenome 02UKX | ecosystem: Environmental > Aquatic > Non-marine Saline and Alkaline > Saline | place... | reverse complement strand
TTGAATTAATTGTGGTAGATTCAGAAAGCTCTGATAATACAGAACTATTAGCTAAAAAATATGCTAAAGTTATACAAGCACCAAAAAGAGGGCGAGGCGCTCAAATGAATGCGGGTGCTCAAGTAGCAATTGGAGATATTTTATGGTTTCTCCATGCCGATTGTCGACCTCATGCTGATTCGATTAACGTTATGCGAGAAGCTTTGGCAAATCCAAAAGTTGTTGGTGGTGGTTTTGGATATTTTTTAGATCATCCGGGACTTCATTTCCGATTGGCTGAGACACTTTCAAACTATAAGAACCGTCTGCTCAAATGGCTTTTTGGAGATATGGGAATTTTTATTCGAAGGCATATTTTTAAGAGAATGGGGGGATATGCAGAAATTCCACTAATGGAAGACATGAATTTTTGTAAACGGCTGAAAAAGAATGGTGAAATCGTCATTCTACCACAGAGGATGAAAACATCTGCCAGAAGATGGCTTGAAGAAGGCTATATTAAAAATTCAGTAAGAAGTTGGCTATTACAATCTGCCTGGGTTTTAGGAGCTTCACCGCAAAAACTAGCAAAATGGTATAAATTTTAATATTGAAAAGCAAAAGGGAAAAACCATGGATACATATTATAATCCTGCTGATTTATCAAAATTTGTAGAAATAGGCGAAGATGCGCCAGAGCTTTGGAAAAAATTTTCTGATTGGTATGGGGAAGTTTTTCAGGAAGGGGCGCTTTCAGAGAGAGAAAAATCTTTAATCGCATTGGCTGTGGCTCACGCAATTTAATGCCCTTATTGTATTGATGCTTACACTCAAGCATGTCTGGAAAAAGGCTCAATTCTGGAACAAATGATGGAAGCCATTCATGTTGCTGCAGCAATTCGGGGCGGCGCATCACTGGTTCATGGCGTTCAGATGAGAAATGTAGAGAAGAAGATGGGGGTGGAATGAATTGGGTAATTAAGGTAATTAGGTAATTGTGGATTTAGGCAATTATTAGATAGTTACATTATTCCAATATTCCATTAATCCATGTTCTAAAAACCTGGTGAAAGATTTGCTCGACAAAGCAAATGTTCAGCAAAAAGGAAAATATGTTCTTTTTCACAGCGTTGATGGTTATAAGACCGCTTTGCCAATTTCTTACCTGGAAAAATATAGCGCATTGCTGGCTTACCAGGTGAATGGTAAACCGCTGAAAGTCAATGATGGTTTCCCACTTCGATTGATCGCGTTCGGAAAATATGGTTATAAATGGGCAAAATGGGTAGACAAACTCGATGTCATTTATCAATCCATGCTCGGATATTGGGAAAACTATGGCTACTCGGATAAGGCTGATGTACCGATCCAAAGAAGACGATATTATGAGGGATCAAACGTAAAACTATTGAATTACTAAAAGATAGAATTATTTCCTTTTTAACTTTTATTAATCAATAACTATTCAATCTCATTAGGTAATTAAGAAAAATCAATATTAAAAACAGTAAAATTTCAGAATAATTACTCAAGTTGGTTTACACAATTACTTAATTCAAAAGGATAAATTATCCCCCTAATTTTATATTGCCGATTAAATGGGGCTGAGGGATCTTCACTCATTTTTGCGGATCTATTTCCTATTGGAATTTTTTTTAACAAAGGTATTTTACAAATAAAACTATTTTTAGAACGAATTCTATCTTTCGGTGATCCACCCCAGTATATTTTTCCTTGAAAAACCCAACTTTCTAATTTGCTTCTAGTTCCATCAATAAATATAAGGTTTAATTTTTTCTGACTAAAGCATTTTCCTGGCAAAACTTCTTCGCTCAATTGAATAAACGGTATAGAATCTACATTTTCATATAAACCAGGTCGTCCAAAAGTGGAATGAGTGCCTGGCGCAATGAAGAAAATAAATGATTTATGACAATTGGGTAATTTGATCATATTTTCTTCTGCTGTATATTGGATATACTTTTGATGTAAATATGTGCGTACGAAGATGGGTTCAAAATAAGAATTTCTTTTCTCAAAGTGTATAGAAAAAAGTGCACCATCTCCCCGATGATAGTTATACCAATAATTAGCTTCTATTGCCAAAGTATAAACTATTTTTAATCGATTTCCAGAACAGATTGCATTAACATAAATCGGAAGAAAATCAGGAAAATTAGTTCTTATTCGTTCTCTTAACCACTTTTCTGGATAAATTGAAAGACTTTCTAAAAAAAAAGTCACATTTTTTTTTTCAAATTGTATGTTGCCCTAAAATTTCTGAATAGCTCGAAAGGACTATCTGTATTTTCAATCTGACTAATAATGTAAGGATTCAGTGTAATTACTATTGGTGTTTTCCTTGGTGCTTCCATTACAATACGAGGTAGTTCATCAAACCTCATGGGGAAGAAAATTGTCCTTGGATCAAATACTATAATTGGAGCATATTTGGTTGCTAATTTTTTGACATTATCGTAAGAGATATTATTTTTATCATTAGTCAATGAAATTGTTAAGGAAAAGATTAAAATATACAAAAAAAATATCAATATAAGCCTTGCCAAGTAATATAGAATTTTTGTCATATTTTTTTTGTTTATCATATAATTCTATCAAAAAGTCTGTATCTCAAAATCTCATGGTAAATAACCTTGCGAAGGTTTCAGATTGAAATTGACATTAGGTGTAAATCAATTATTTTGAGTGAATTCATTATATATTATCTATTTGCTCATGAAGCTTTGCAAGGTTTCTTCCCTACTTTGTTGAAAAGATACAAAAACCTTCAATTTATTTAAACAAATAATTGCTCAATGAAATTCCTATCGCTACAATCATACCCCAGGGTAATCCAGTAATAAATATAAAAATAACCTTCATAGCAGGAGTAATTGTTTCTTGCTCAAATTGATTATAAAATAAATCTTTTATTAACCTTTTTAAATTAGGCGGATAATTAGAACCTAAAAAGAGCCCAACAAATGATCCAATAAGTATTAGCATAAACAATGATGGAATTGTTCTTAGTGATGGCATAAAGACAGCATAAAGTATCCCTGATAAGGCACCGAAAAACAGACCGGCCATTGATCCAACTAAACCATCAGTATATGTGGTTGCGGATTCCGAACCAATACCACCTACTTTATAGACAGCGATTCCGCAGAATATACCATATATGGCGCATAATGTACCTGGGAAAATAATCGAACCTAATATTTGAAGCACATTCATATTTTGGTCTATAATAAAAATAAATGATGTTCCAGCAGCAGAACCAAAAAGTACTCCAGCAGTTACAAACCATTTAATTGGATTGCGCAGTAATGAAAAATTAAAATTTCTTATAAAATTTCCATAAAATAAAAAGTTCAATAATGGGAATAATAAACCCATCAAGATTCCACTAACTACAGACATAATTATTATATAAATGAATAGATAAGGACTATTTGATTGAGAATTAATATTTGTATTAAATAGAAACATCGTGATGAGAATTCCAAAAATCCAGAACATTGTCCTAAAAAAATCATTTGTAAAACGACCCCAAAAATCATTAGTTTTCTTTATGATTTGTGTTTCTACGATTTTTCCGAAAACCGCTCCTATCATTCCCATAATTGCTCCTATCCAACCAACTATTGCTGCATTAGTGTAATAATCACCTTCAGTAATAGTAATAGAAATTGTTTTAGGAGCAATTATTGTTAGCAATTTGGGAAAGAATAGGAAAACAAAAAAATGAATTATAATCACTTTTTCAGCCTCCTTCCAGATTGGATTTTCTTGTTTTTTCTTTTTTCCTTTGATAGTCATTTAAAAATCAAAAGTCCAAATATTGAAATTTGAATATAAGTTTCTAAAATATTATAACTATATTTTTTGATTTTGTCAAGTAAATAATTATTTAATAAGGTAAATTAAAAGACTTAAAATACGATCTAAAAATAGGTGAACTTATTTTAAAATTGTGAAGTAAATTTTATTATAGAACTATCCTTGATGAAATTTCGGTACTATTTTTTAGCATTGTTTATAGGAATGATGCCAGGTGGATTTAACAATACCAGCTGGGAAGCTCTTTAGAAAATATTATTTCTGTCCAGTTTTTTGTTGCACTCGGATTTTTTATATCGCTCATGTTTATACCAACGATTTATAAAGCGATCAAGAAGAAAAAAAGCGGGGATATTGCGACAGAAGCTGCTCAATATTTAAACTTCAATTGTCAATTATACCAAAGACAGATGCGTAGGGCGCATTGTGAATGGTCAATTGAAAATTTTCAATTGTTAATGGACAGGCGTTTAGATACCTTAGACAAAACATGAACAATCCAAAAGAAAATAATTCATAAATGGAGATAAAAAAAATGGGTAATGCCCTGACTGTGGAAATGGAATTGGTCCCATCTCGATACTGACAAGCTGGGATAACTGGGGGAAATTTGTCTGTCCCGGTTGTGGGAATAAGATTCAGTTTAAGAATTGGTTATTCGCTGTTCTGTTTTTGGCGGTACTCTTTATCGCAGCAGAACGATTGCTTCATTTTATGCTTATCTCTCAATTTCCGCTTTGGCTGAGCTTCACTATCTCATTTATTGCAGCAATGTTGTTGATGCTTTTTGTGCCAATGATTTGGCGGTTTGATAAACAATTAATTAAGAAAAGGGAAAACATCAAAATGAAAGCTATTCAAATAAATCCCCGCGTTGATTCTATCGTTATGCCCGAAAATCTAAGGGTCGGACTGATGGTCGCTGAACAGCGTAAAAAATGCGAATCAGTTAGTTGTTCATTTGACTATTATTCTTATACTTTCGGGCAGTCGCCGTTTCATGTGCCACCGCCACTGGAAAAGGCGTTAGGAGATAATGCGCATAAAGGACATTATTCAGCAGCACAGGGAATTGTTGAACTTCGTGAAGCAGTCGCTGGATTTAACAAAAGATATTTCAATCTTGACGTAGATCCTTCGAGAATAGTTATTGGTTCAGGAACAAAAGACCTTATTTTTACAATTTTATCGATGGTCAGTGGTGATGTCATAATACCATCGCCTTCATGGATTGGTTATTATCCGCAATGTAAATTGTTGGGCAAGCATTATCATACTTTTTACTTGCGTCCTGAAGATGAATATAGAATTCAACCAGACCTGTTAGATGATTACCTGGAAAAACTTGCCAGCGAAAATCGGCAGCATCTAATCATTATTAATAATCCTAATAATCCCACTGGACTCGTTTATTCCAAAGAAGAATTAACTGAAATTGCTGAGGTATGCCGTAAGCATAATATACTGGTTCTGGCTGATGAGATTTATGCACTTTCAACCTATAATTTTAACGATTTCATCAGCATGGGAGCAATCTATCCCGAAGGCAGCTACATCACAAACGGTCTCTCAAAAGATCGTTCTGCCGGGGGATACAGACTGGGTTCCTGCATTCTTCCTGAAGCTGCATCAGACAAACAAATCAGGGACTTTACTAAAATTGCAGCGACAGTTTACACCAATGTTTCCACACCAACTCAGTACGCGGCAATTACTGCTTATGAACCCAATGATGAAATCGCTGAATATTTTATGATAACTCGAGAGATACACCGCATGATGGGACTTTTCACCAGCACAGGGTTCAATAAAATTGAAGGTGTGAAAGCCACAAAACCACAGGGAGCATTCTATTTTTATGTAGATTTCAACGCGCTTTCCGAACAGTTGAAAAGTAAGTGTGTTCATACCTCTAATGAACTGGGACAGTCATTAGAGAGTCATCCATTTCATATCGCAACAGTTACTGGAGATGCAGTAATGAATAAGCCCGATAATTTTGGCGGAAGGATTGCTTTTGTGGATTACGAAGGAAAACAAACTTTTGAAAATTATAAGAAGAATCCACCAACAAATAAAAATGAAGAAATTGAATTTGTGAAGAAAAATGCGCCGAGAATGGTCAAAGGCGTTGAAGAATTACAGGAATACGTTGCATATTTAAAAGAGTGAAAAACGTTTCAGAAACTTCATTTTTTGTAAATAAGCTTACAGGTTTGTAAGCTTTAACTTATTATCTTTATGATAATTCAGAAAGAACTTATGAAGCTGCTTGCACCTTTCATAATCATTCTTTTACGTGTCAGCATCACGTCTTTTGGACTTCGCCTGATATCAATTTCGCAAGAAAGGCAAGATGTCCTATTAAAACAAACGGCACCAGAACATTTAGGATAACCAGCGCGCGGACTCAACCGGGAAAGTCGGGACGTTTTTTCTCTAACCAGAGGCATCATAAAACTCTCTCTTTCCAAGCGTTTGTTGGTTTTTCCGATGTGTCACGCACATCGTTATGTACTCAATATTCCACATGGAAGGAGGTGGTTGAATGCCAGAAGACAAAAAAAGATTTATCCCCCGAAACAACGGTAAGAAAATTTGCGTTGCTGATTGTTGAAATAGCAAACAGCGGCAAAAAGTTGAAAAAAAAATGATAGTACAATTATTCAATTTGAAAGGAATTTGTTATGAAAAAAATTATTATAAGTATTAGTATTATTTTGATCTGTGCAATAGTTGCGGTTATTGCATTTGCCAAAATGCCATCTCCAAAACCTGATGCACTATGGAAATACATCACCGAAGAATCCCCCTATACAAAATGGTCTTTTTGGCCGGATCATCAGGGAATGCAACCGGGACGAGCTCCCCACGGCCCATTGCATAAAGTATATGTAAATGACCGGGCATTGAAATCTGCACAAGCACCTGTCCAATATGGTTCAATCGCAGTAAAAGAAAATTATGGGAAGGACAAAAAACTCAAAGCAATTACGGTGATGTATAAAGTTAATGAATATAACCCCGATGCTGGTGATTGGTTTTGGGCTAAATATTCACCTGATGGTAAGGTAGACAAATTCGGAAAGCCTAAAGGATGCGTCGGTTGCCATGGAACTCGGGCGTCGAATGATTTCATTCTTGTTCATGAATTCAAGTAGAATGAGCGATGTTGCCGAAGGTCTATTGGACTTTCGGTAACATTTCTACATAATCCAAAATTAAGGTAGGGAGTAGCAAATTATGTTTCAAATCCATCCAATATTTCAAACTGTAGGCATTATAATTATGCTTTTTGTTTTAAATCTGGGTATCTCACGATTCCGCATGGTACACTTAAAACAAAAGATCCGTTTTAATTGGAAACAGCATGTTCGTTTCGGCATTATCGCAACAACCATCTGGCTGATTGGTATTTTCGGTGGCTTATACATTGTGAAAACAAGCTGGTATGGATTTCTGATTACTGGATTGCATGCTCAAATAGGATTATTGATGATTCCTTTTATTCTGTTTGCACTCGGATCCGGTATTTATATGGATAGAAAGAAAAAAAACGATCAGTTCTCCCTCTTGTTCATGCGATATTAAATACAGTGATGGTGTTTCTTGCCTTATTACAGATTTATGAAGGGGTTAGCGTTTACCGAGCATTTGTATTAGGGCTTTAGTTTGTTTTATTATTAGACGCCAATTATATTAAAATTATTTTAGGATAATTATTTTTAATAACCCAAATAATCCGACAGGCGTTGTCTATTCAAAAGATGAATTAACTGAAATAGCGGATGTTTAACGTACTTGTTCCGGCTAATAAAATCAATGCCCTGTCAACCGATAATTTTGGTGGTAGGATTGCTTTTGTAGATTATGATGGCAAAGCTGCTTATGAGAATTACAGGAAAAATCCCCCAAAATCCGAAGCCGAAGAAATTGATTTTGTTAAGCCTAACGCAACCAAAATGGTTCAGGGGATTGAGGTATTAAAGGAATATGTTGACTATTTAAAAAAATAAATTTTATTATATATTGTAAGCCAGTTTACAGAAAATGAATCCTCAATTTATTATATTGCAGCGTAATTAATAGGGAAAATCCTGTAATTATGCTTCGTTGTATGAGTTAAAAAAGATCAGGTTTTTTCCCCAAAACAGCAGCTCTTTATGCTGCAAATATTTAAAATGAGGAGGAACCCATGAAGTCGTTAAACTTAAGACTGGGAACCGTGGTGATGATGCTTGTGCTAATGGCTAACTTTGCTTTTGGACAGGTAACGATCACCAACACTAACAACTATCTAACAGAGGAACAAATGTTGTTAGCGAACGAAATTAACGAGAGTGGCGAACCGTATGCCGAAACCATCGGTTATAATCTGGATGACCTGGATCCGTTTGATCCGATGACGCCAGATAACATTGCTTATGTGCTCGGTATTGAAAATTACGAATACTCTCGTTATCAACTGGGTACTGTAATCGCGTGATCAGGTCTCGGCTTGCACATGATGTGGGCGCCCGTAATTGCCGATATGGAAATGGATACTAACTTTGATGGTATGTACACCATGGGAATGACCAACGGCTACAAAGAAGATGACGAGCTGATGAAGAATATTATGCACTTTGCTATGTTAGCAAATCATACGGCGCCAATGAATGCCTGGCCACAGTTTGGTGAATTTGTTTCCGGCGATCCGCATTATACTCAAACAGTTGATGCAGTAAATTTTGGTCACGATTTTACGACATTGCGCTGGGATCGCAGTTTAATGACCAAACAGCTTTCCCCGGGCGCTATGGGACAAACTCTAATGAAACAATATCTCTAGGCGCAGGATATGCTCGGATCATTTCATGACGGCGATGAAAATGGCATTGATGCTGATGGACAGGTTACTCCCGACTCATCCGGGAAAAGTTCGTTTGATCCTAACAACAATGTTTTTTATGGCGGCGATAATTTAGACGGATTTGTGGGACAGGTGCTCACCGCGCAGGCGATCAATAAAGTGAAAAACATCATTACAAATCTTGCTTACGATGGGACAAATTTAGGAATGGTTGATCCCATGACTTACGATCCCATGACCGGCACTAAGTACTTTCCTCATTTGATTGCGGTGCAAGAAACGCAGGTCGCTGGCGGCATGTTGCCTCCAAAACCAAATGGTTACACAGTCATTGACGCGTCAAGCTATTTGTTCGATCAGGTGTCCCTGATTTGGGGGACGTTAAATTTTAAAAATATGATGGATCCTAATAATTCTTCGGATTCTCCACATTTAGCCTACCATTCTGTTTTTGATGGTAATCCGTTCCCTGCAGATATGATGGTGACGGGAATGCCCGGTCCGTTTGATTTGATGAAGGGCGCTTCTAAAGTTATCTTTCAAAATCTGATGGCAATGCACTTCAATTCAGATGTCGGTTCTTTCGCGGATACTGCTGATCTGACTGGCGGCGCTGTCAATAGAAGCAACACCATTTCCACTTTTAATGCTGGTTACTCGCTTGTTGTTTTAAAGCTTTTGGTGGAAGAGTTCGCCGGCACGCCATTGGAACAAATGGGCACGGATGCGTTGCAAGCACAGGCAAACTTTTTGCTCAATAATTTGCAAGATGCCAATGGCGGATTTTTTAACAGCTTTACCATCGGCAGCGGTGCTTCAACAGATGCAAAAATAGCGCTGGCTCAGGCAGGCGCCATTCGCGGATTTTACTCGGCTTACCAGGATACAGCAGATGCTAATTATTTAGCCGCGGCAAACGAAGCCTACGATTTTCTGGTTGATAATTTTTATGATTCTGATCAGCATGGTTTTCATACGACGCAGGATATTGCTCTGGCAACATATACGCCGAAAACTGTTGCTGCTTTGTCCGGAGCTTTGCGTGAAGCACGATTGGTTGGTGATAAAACTGAAGCGACAGAGATTTACGTAAATTTTTGGAACAAGGTAGTTAATAAAATGCAATTAGCCGAAGGTGAGGCAACTGGTGAAACCGGCAATGATTCAGACGGTGACGGAATTCCATTTATTCCAGAACAAGCTGATGGTTTAGCGCCTGTTTTTGCAACCGAGGCGATACAGAATTTAATTGGCACAACAGATGTGGCTCACGATAAAAATTCTGGTGAAATTGTTGATTCATATCAATTATATCAGAATTATCCCAATCCGTTTAATCCGACAACTGACATTAATTTCAAGTTGGCAGAGGATGGGAAAGTAAAGTTAGAAGTTTACAGTGTATTGGGAAGCAAAGTTGCCACGCTGATTAATGGAAAAATGAGCGCTGGTTCTCATTCTGTGAATTTTAATGCAAGCGAATTACCATCAGGATTATATTTTTATAAAATCAACGTGAATGGATTTTCCTCGACAAAGAAAATGAGCTTGCTCAAATAACTAATTATTATAAAGATTGCTTTCTCTCTGATTCCAATCACATTTCAAAGAGAAAGCAACTTTATTGATTTTCCAACCGAAAAACCGTCTTTTTTAAAAAATTGTTTCCATTATTAGATAATTTTATTATATTAGTAATACATTTCATCAAACAAAATAATAATTTATTTAAAAGGAGAAATGTGTGCAAACTTTTTTTGAAGAATTAGAAACCTGGACAGAGTACAACTTGAAAAATTGCATTGGAGTGGATGAGTGCATGAAAGTTTGTCCGGTTGTTGATCCGGATATCACCATCAAAGAGTTGAACGAAGCCACTCGTCCGGGAACCGAAGTCCCGCCGAAAATCCAAAAATTTGCTGCGGAATGTATCCAGTGCGGGCGTTGCGATACGATATGTCCCACAGTAGCAGGTCGGTCAATTATGATGCTCTACCTCAAAGCAAAAGTTGCCATGCTGGGTAAGCAACCAAAAGCTTACAAAAAATATTTACGAATGAAAGGTCACGACAGAAATCCGGTTTTACTGGGAATTAATAATTTAGTGAATAAAGGACGCATTCGGGAATTGGCAAAACATGTGGACAAAAAAGATTTCAAAAAGGCGCCACTGTTGTTTTATTTTGGCTGCTATATTTTTACCGGGCTGGAATCTGTACATCAAACATTAGCTATTGCAGACAAATTAGGACTGGATTATGAAATCCTTGGCGGTAACCGCAGCTGTTGCGGCTGGCCGCAGTTGCTGGCTGGTGAAACAGATCTGGCAGAAGATTATCACGAGTATTTGTTGAAGCTAATTCAAAAATCAGAACCATCCGAAGTAGTTACCGGTTGCGCTGAATGTTACATGTCCTTAAAAAAAGTACAGCGAAAATACAAAGCAGATTTTGAACCGCTGACGACAACAAGATGGATATTGAATCACGCGGATGAGTTAGATTTAAAGAAAACTGACGAACAAATAACTTATCACGATTCCTGCAATCTGTCACGAAAAATGGGCATGCCAGAACAACCCAGAAAATTGCTTTCAAAAATAGCACACATTAACGAGATGGAACATTCGGGCAGAGTTGACACCTTTTGCTGCGGCTACTGGAACATGCACGCGAACCACGATCAAACCCATGAAGTGCACGAAAAGCGCTTTGAAGAAGCGGAAAAAACAGGCGCCCAAAAGATGGTTTGCGAGTGTATCACTTGTGTCGAATCTTTTTCACCAGAAGCAAAACAAAAAAATCTTGACGTTGAAGATATTGTCCAGACGGTGTATAATAACATATTTCCCACTCAAATATAAAAATGGAATGTTGGAGCAAAGACGTGACGTAGTGTTGGAGTAATGGAGTGCTGGAGCGGTAAAGTACTTAATTGCTGGAGTAACAATTTAAATTTTCCAATACTCCACAGGGCTCCAATACTCCACCAATCCATAAAACCTGTTTTTTAGAATTAAAAGACGTTGAAAGGATTTATATAATGAAACACGTTATCATTGGCTGTGGCATCGCCGGAATTACAGCTGCTGAAAATTTGCGAGCACAGGATCAATCTGCCGAAATAATAATGATTGCTGATGAACCTTTTTATTACAGAGCCGCTCTTTCCTTTTTTCTAAAGGGAAAAATAGATGAACAGGAAGTTTACGCTAAACCGGACGGCTGGCAAAAGGATTTTAATATCGAAATAAAGAATGGAATAGTAACATCAGTTGATACTCAAAATAAATCAATTTCACTTCAAAATAATGAACATATAAATTATGATAGATTATTGATAGCCACAGGCGCCAGACCTTTTGTTGCACCATGGCAAGGTATAGAACTGGATGGTGTTTGTACCTATCGCTCGCTGGATTGCGTCAAGCGATTTTTCAGGCACATTAACCAGGGCGCTAAAAAAGCGGTTGTCATTGGCGGTGGAATTTTAGGCGTTGAATTGGTGGACGATTTTGTGCAGCTGGGACTTGAAGTGACCCTTTTAGTGCGTGAAAGTCATTTGCTAAATCTTCTTTTTGATGAACAAGCTGCGGCTATCATCGCCAGGCAGATGAAAAATGATGGTGTAGAAGTTCTGTTTGAATCTGAAGCGGAAAGTTTCCAGGGAAAAGATGGCAAGCTAACAAGCGTGGTCTTAAAAGGTGGTGAAGTCATCGATACTGACATCCTCGGCATTGCCATAGGAATTAAGGCAAATATCGAATTTTTACACGGTAGCGGCATTGAAGTTGAGCGGGCTGTCTTAGTGAATAATGAATTGCAAACCAACATTGAAGATGTTTATTCTGCAGGCGATGTGTGTGCTCTATTTGATTCTTCAGCTAATCGCTACCGACCAACAAGAACCTGGCTGTCCTGCGCATTTCAGGGTGAGGTTGCGGCTTTGAACATGCTGGGTCAGGACAAAGTTTATAATGAAGGTGTATTTTTTAACGCCAGCCATGCTTATCGATCCATGTACGCTGTTTTGGGCAATTTTAATCCTGCTCAGGCAGATGGCTTTGAATTTTTTGTCTGCAATCAAGATAAGGAAAACTATGAAAGAATGGTCTTGAAAGATAACAAAATTGCCGGCGCAATGTTTGTTGGTTCAATGAAAAATGTCTGGTCGGTAAAGCAATTGATAGAAGGACAGGTTGATGTTTCGTCAGTTCGCGATAAACTTTGTGGCGGAACTGATTTGCAATTATTGCTTCCAAATGAACAATCGATATTGTATTGATAGAAAGCGTTGATTTGAAAGATTGGAAAAAATATTAACACCACTAATTCATGAATTCTATTCGAATAAGAGATGTAATTCGTGTATTCGTGGCTAATTCTTAAAAAAACATGATTAGTGCTAATATGAAATGACAGAAGTTAATAATTATACACGAGAAAGAAAATGAAAGTATCCGACCTATTCGTAAAATGCCTGGAAAACGAGGGCGTGAAATATATTTTTGGCGTACCTGGCGAAGAGAATGAAGACCTGATGTTCTCTATAGAAAAAAATTTATCACCACGCGGCCAGGAGCAGGGCGCAGCGTTTATGGCGAATGTGTGGGGTAGAAATTACCGGCAGGGCTGGTGTTTGCCTTGCTACACTTGGCCCAGGGGCAACCAACTTGTTGACCGGTGTAGCTGATGCTCAAATGGACAAAGCGCCGCTTATTGCGATAACTGGTCAGGGGGGATTGTCGAGATTACATCATGAAAGCCATCAGAATATCGATATTGTGAGTATGTTCAAACCCATAACTAAATGGAATACGACGATTTCTTCATCAGAAGTTGTGACCGAAGTTATCCGCAAGGCATTTAAAGTAGCGGAGTCTGAAAAACCAGGTGCGACCCATATTGAGTTGTCTGAAGATATGGCAAAACAATTCGCTAAAAATAATCTGACACCAATTCCAGCAAAAAAAGTACGACGTCCCAGTCCAGATTATAAAGCAATAAACCGTTCAATTGAATTACTGAAAAATGCAAAACGACCGCTAATCATTGCCGGTAACGGTGCGATCAGAAAATTAGCCAGCAAGAATTTGACACAACTTGTCGAAAAATTTAATATTCCGTTAACATCAACGTTTATGGGTAAAGGCGCCATTTCTGACAGAAAGGAACAATCCCTTTTAAGCATCGGGCTTGGTTTTAAAGATTATGTTATGGAAGCCGTCGAAAGAGCAGACCTGATTTTTACAGTCGGTTATGATATTGCTGAATACTC
>Ga0075123_10001081_pt1 | contig 13952 bp, 10 predicted proteins | sample AntAceMetag02UKX_FD_69808 | JGI IMG/M metagenome (GOLD analysis project Ga0075123, IMG submission 69808) | Saline lake microbial communities from Ace Lake, Antarctica - Antarctic Ace Lake Metagenome 02UKX | ecosystem: Environmental > Aquatic > Non-marine Saline and Alkaline > Saline | place... | reverse complement strand
AGAAGGTTATGATGCCATCTCAATCCAGGATATTACCGACAAAGCCAACCTGGGGCGGGCGACATTCTACCTGCACTTTAAAGACAAAGATGAACTCCTCCTGGAAGTAATGGCGCAGTTCCTATCTGAATTCCTCAAAGAAGTCCCTCAATTCTCACAAAACCAATGGCGCTTGGATGATCCAAAGTCTATCACCAAGCTGTTTACCTTCGCCGCAGAGCATTATGACCTCTACCGGATCCTGACCATCGGAAGCGGCAGCGTCACCGCCTCTCGCCAGCTCCACCAGACCATTGCGAAAAATGTCAAAGCCTGCATCCAGAAGGAAATCGATGAAATGGGCGCTAAACCAGTATTGCCGCCGGACTTCATCGCGAACTTCTCCGCCGGGATGCTCCTGGCGACCATCTATTGGTGGCTCGACCAGGACCTGCCCTATTCTGATGAGAAAATGGCGGGCATGTTCCAAAAGATCAATACGATGAGCCAGGATGCACTGATGGGACTGGATGAACCCAAACAAGAACAAGAGGCGCCTGAAGAAAAGGCGAAAGAAAAGAAACGCCCCAAAGAGAAGACTAATCCCAAGAAAGACAAGAAAGAAGTTGATGCGCCCCCTGACCAAAAGAAAAAAGGAACAGCATCGGAAACATCAAAAACAACAAAAGAGAAAAAAGAAAAATAAGGTGAACAAATGAACATTCTGCTGATCTACCCCAAATTTCCGGATACATTCTGGAGTTTCAAACACGCCCTCACGTTCGTCCATAAGAAATCCTCTTCCCCACCCTTGGGGCTGTTGACCGTGGCAGCCATGCTGCCCGCCACCTGGGATAAACGCCTGGTTGATATGAATGTCTCCCAGTTGAAAGATAAGGACCTCGTCTGGGCGGATATGGTCATGATCAGCGCGATGACTGTTCAACGTGAATCAACCGATGAAGTGATCACCCGCGCCCACGCGATGGGCAAAACGATTGTTGCCGGCGGACCACTCTTCACCTGTGATCCGGAGGCTTTCCCGGATGTAGATCATCTCATCCTCAATGAAGCCGAGATCACCCTGCCCCTATTCCTCTCTGACCGGGGGCGCGGCAAGCCAAAGCGCGTGTATCAAACAGATGAATTTGCGGATATCACCAAGACACCTGTTCCCTTGTGGAACCTAATCAAGCTCCGCCATTACGAATCCCTTAACCTGCAATACTCCCGTGGCTGCCCTTTTAACTGCGACTTCTGCAATGTGACTGCCCTGCTCGGTCATCGCATGCGACTCAAGACCACCGAACAGCTGATCGCTGAGCTGGATAAGATCTACTCGCTTGGCTGGCGGCGAGGAATTTTCATCGTGGATGACAACTTCATTGGCAATAAACGGGTCCTCAAACAGGAAATCCTCCCCGCGCTGATCGAGTGGCGCAAAGGCAAGAAGGGCTGCCTGTTTGTCACTGAAGCATCAGTTAACCTTTCAGATGATGATGAGCTAATCAATCTAATGGTCAAAGCCGGCTTCACACAGGTATTCGTGGGGATTGAAACACCGAATGATGTCGCCCTTGCAGAATGCTCCAAGAGTCAGAACCGCAACCGCGATCTGGTCGGTTCTGTCAAGAAACTCCAGCAGATGGGGCTGCAGGTTATGGGCGGGTTCATTGTCGGGTTCGACAGCGATGACGAGACCATCTTCCAGCGGATGATCGACTTCATTCAAAAGACAGGCATTGTCACAGCAATGGTTGGGCTCCTGCAAGCACCCGTTGGCACCCAGCTTTACCAACGCATGCTGCGCGAAGGCCGAATCAAATGCTCCTACTCGGGTGACAACGTTGACGGCGAGACAAATATCATCCCAAAGATGGATATGAGCCGCCTGAAGAAAGGCTATCGTCAAATCCTGGATTCCATCTATTCCGCTAAAGGCTTTTATGAACGTGTGCGCACCTTCCTGAAGAACTACAAACCCGCCAAGCATCACGTTACCCTGCACTGGGAAGAGATCGCGGCTTTCCTGTCCTCAATCTTTAAGATTGGGATCAAGAGTAAGGAACGCAAGCAATATTGGAAACTGTTCTTTTGGACGTTGTTCCACTGTCCAAAGAAATTCCCCCTGGCAATTACATTCACCATTTACGGCTACCATTTCCGAAAGGTCAATGAGCTGCATGTTGCTTAACCTGTGACCCATTTCTACCGAATATTACACCCAAGAACCTGGCTTCACTTACTGCAGATGAAGCCAGGTTCTTTCATCTCAGCCGTCTCATAATGCTGCAATTCCCTTTTGCACACAAGCCATTCTATTAATAACCCTGATATAATAGTCCCGGAAGCGTTGACCAAGGATTCACACTGGATTGGCAGATTATTATCGATTCCTGCAAGTCCAGATTCCAACAATTTAACAACCCTATTTAATGAAGCAAGCCGGGTTCTCACTTTGATTTTTAGCTTCGATGGTCATAAAATTCAGGTTTGCATGTCATTATCAAAGGAAATATTTTAAGGAGCAAGGAAGGTCTCTTTCATGAACGAATATCAAACCAAATCCATCCGAAACATTGTCCTGGCATCGCACAGCAGTGCAGGTAAAACCATGCTCGTTGAAGCCCTGGCAAATTTAACGGGTGTGACCACCCGCGTAGGCCAGATAGAGGACGGCACCACCCTCTCTGACCATGATGAAGAAGAGATCCGGCGCGGAATTTCACTCTTCACCTCTGTGATGCCGATTGAACACAACAACACGAAACTAAATTTCTTAGACACCCCCGGCTATACCGATTTCATCGGTGAAGTCATCTCCGCGATGCGCGTGGCTGACGGTGTCTTGATCCTGGTTGACTCTGTGGCTGGCCTCGAGGTCGGCACCGAGATGGCCCTGCAGTACAGCGAACAATTCAACCTCCCCAAGATGATCCTGATCAACAAGATGGAACGCGAGAACGCCGACTTCCAGAAAGCACTCCAATCTATCCAGGATCACAGCGAAATACGCCTTATCCCCCTCCAACTCCCCTGGGGTGAGAAATCAGATTTTAAAGGTGTGATCGATTTGCTCTCAATGAAAGCCTATGAAGGTGACAGTAAAACAGGCGTGGATATCCCGGATGAATTCAAAGATGAAGCCACTGAAGCGCATATGGCGTTGGTTGAAGCGGCTGCCGAAGGCGGAGACGACCTGCTTGAGAAATATTTCGAGAACGGTGACCTGACCGACCAGGAGATCATGCTTGGCCTTCGCAGCACCATCTGGGAAGGGAACTTCATCCCGGTGATGGTTGCCGCCGGCGCTCACAAGATTGGCCTGTTCCCACTGCTGAATGTCCTTTCCAACCTGATGCCTTCCCCAGCGGATGTTGCCCCTGCGGTGGCAGTCGACCCTCAAGGGAATGAGGTCAAACTGGAAGCCACGGATGACGGTACCTTAGCTGCCTATGTATGGAAGACCACTGCGGATCCTTTCGTTGGAAAGCAAACCTTCTTCCGAGTCTATTCCGGGAAAATGGTTGCTGATGACCGAATTTGGAATGCTAACAAAGAGGAAGAGGAACGCTTGACCGGGATGCAGGTCCCGCTCGGTAAGGAAGGCGTCCCGGTGAGCCTCCTTCACTGCGGCGATATCGGTCTGGTTTCAAAATTAAGCGTCACCACCACTGGCGACACCTTATGTGATAAGAACACACCCCTCAATCTACCTGGCGCTGAATATCCGAGCGCACTCTATCAGGTCGCGTTATTTCCTATAACACAATCCGACGCAGCCAAACTGAGCTCTACCCTAACGCGGCTATGTGAAGAGGATATGACCCTTTCCTGGCACAACGAACCGGCAACCCGCCAGACAATCCTGCAGGGGATGGGCGATCAGCACATAGATGTTGCTATCCGCCGTGCGGGAAATAAGTTCCAGCTTGGCTTGAATACTGAGGAACCAAAAGTGCCTTACGAAGAACGGATCACCCGTGAACATTCAGCCATGTACCGCCACAAGAAGCAGACCGGTGGCTCTGGTCAGTTCGGTGAGGTCCACCTGCGTGTCTCCCCATCGTCCAATGAGGACTTTGAATTCGTCAACGATGTCTTCGGCGGCGCAATTTCCAGCAACTACCTGCCTTCCATTGAAAAAGGCATCAAGAGCATATTGAAAGATGGTGTGGTCGCTGGATATCCGGTACACCATGTCAAGGTTTCTGTTTTCGATGGCAAAGAGCATCCGGTTGATTCCAAGCCCATCGCCTTCGAGATCGCTGGTCGGGAAGCTTTCAAACTGGCGTTCAAAGACGCTGGTCCCGTCCTCTATGAACCCATCATGAAGGCTCAAGTCATCGTCCCTGAAAGCAACATGGGTGATGTCCTGGGCGACATGAATTCCCGCAGAGCTCGCGTGCAGGGTATGGACACTCAGAAAGGCCGTTCCACCGTGACAGCCAATGTCCCCCTGGCGGAAATGCTCCGCTATACCACCATCCTGCGCTCAATGACCGGCGGCCGCGGTTACTTCACCATGGCGTTCGACCATTATGAGATGGTCCCCCAGTACCTGACTCAGGAGATTGTTGAGGCAAAGAAGCGCGAGGACGAAGAAAAGGAAGAGTAAACTTTCTTTAGACTAATACTGAAGCAAATCTGCCGCAAATGCAAATTAGCGGCAGATTTATCTTTAAGATTATAAATTGGTCAACCTGTTATTGTCACTGTTCTGCGACCAGTCCGGGTTGAAATATGCTGAAGTTGGCGAACATCGCGTTAATAAATTTTTATTCACTAGCATTCGCCTAGCGCGTTCATGAGAATTAGATACATCGCATGCGACCAGAGTAAAGGTGTCGCGATCTCTCCCCACCGTTCAACCCAATACTGGTAATAAGATGGTTCATTCAATGTCAGCGGCACCTGTTCCGGCAATTGGCCAGATAGATTTGCGGCTGATTCTATCCAAGCTCGCACATTTTCAGCCTTTTGATGTTCCCCGTTCAAAACGTCATACCAACCCTTCCAGGCTGCAAGGAGCACCCAATCCCCTCCACCATAGTAGGTATCTTGCGCATAGCGTTTGACCCCCGCACCATGATACAAATCCGCTTCAATCCGACTTTTTGTCGCCAACATTCGGGGGTCATCATGGTCCACCAGGTCATAGGGAATGGACAATCCCAATAAACTGCTGTCCACTAAGTCTGACCCAATAGATTTGACAAAGTATCCTTGAGGCGCCGCTTGTTGATACACCAGCTGTTTTATCGCTTTCAGGGTTTTCGAATAATCCACCCCTGTCAATGTCTGGCAAGCAGTTAATCCGGCGTAAATGGAAGCCAATGTATAGGGATGAATAGAATCTGGGAATTCCTCCCAGCAATCATAACAAGGCTGATCCCAAAGGGAAATAAGATAATTCGCCAAATTAATCATCGTTGGACGCCACTTCTGGGGTAAATCCTGCCTTATTTCTTTTTGATGTTCAACCAATGCCCACAACCAGGTTCCAAAGCCATCTAATTGGTGATTAGGCCATTCTTCACCCCCGGTCTTTCCCTTCATCGTGTAACGCGTGTGCAGGTAATCCTGCATTTGAAGTGTCTGGTGTTGAGCCCTTTTTTCCACAACCCGACGCATCACGTCTTGTTTCTTACTGAGCGTCGTGAACACCCAGCTATGGAAAAGATTTGCGCTTTCGGCCTCCCCAACCCGATCCATGGCATAAGCGATGAAAGCCCCATCCCGAAACCAGCTGTATTGATATGACTTAAAGTTGGGACAGGCGATATATGCGCCCGTGTTGCTTTGTCCCCTAAGAATAATCTCAATACTTTGTTTTACCAGGTCCATTCTTATAAATCCTTATTTTCAAATTGAATCAGTATCATTGACCAATAAACTAATTTGGGCAGCCTGATTATTAAATTGCCCCGGTTAAAGATAAAGGGCAACGGCTCCATTTCAGGCGTGGCTGCATCCGGGCTGGCAACCCAAATTTCTTTGGGCTTTTTCGACATGGGTAGTGTGAAGGGAAAATCTACTCGAGGTGTTGGAGCGGGTTGCGCTTTGTCCCATCGGGGGGCTTCCAGGCCTGCCAGGTTAATCACATTGACCGCCCACCAGTTTTCATTCTTACGTAGCGTGCCAAGGGTGTCCGGTGGTAAAGCGATACCAGATTCTGTTTCCGTCACTGCCATTGGCCCTAGTAATTGACCATACCGCACCAGAAAATCTTGGTACTTTTTCATGACCTCGACCAGCTCAGGCGACCGGGTCTCATGCTTGGGAAAATACGGGTCAGCCAACAACCGACCGTTTTCTCCCAGCTCGATCCGACTCCCACCGCTGGCAATGATGACTGCATTGGCAATCCGTATATTTACCAACTGATCCGCCGGAAGATAAAGGGCAATCACAACGGGTTTATTCCCGGACTTCTCCCGAGCCTCTGTGACGATCCGCTGGAGGTCCTGAAATGCACAATCGGGAGGCCAAATCTCAATATAGACAAAATCCACCTGAGCGCTGGCAATCTCGTCAATGGGCCAGTTACCGACGGCATTAAAGACTACCGACTTTGTAGGAAATGTCGACTTAAGTCGATTGATAAAGGCTTTAAATGCCTGTGGAATATTCACAGCTTTACCTTCACTATCAAAGGCGGTCTTGGGTTTACCATATTGATCCACATGCAAACCATCAAAGGAGATTTGAGATAAAACATCTTCACATTGTTGAGCCAAGTAGTTCACCCAGGGACTAGCAGGTGCAGGATTCATCAACCCCAAGAAATCCTCAAATTTTAAGGGCTGGTCTTGTTCGTCGAACAACTGCCATCTAGGATGGCTTTCCCAAAAAGACAGTGAAGCTGCATAAACAGCCAGATAAGGCATGGCAGCCATCCTACGGGAATGAGCTGCCGCTAACAGATTCCTGACCGTCTTGATAGATAATGACCGACCCAAAGGGTCCGTGAAATCATCCTGGGGCGGGATAAGAGTGTCATGGCGATATTGCCAATCGTAAAACTGGAGTCCATTAATGTGATACGCCATGAGTGTGTCTAAAGCGGTGTCAATATCCGTGCGGTCAGGCGAGAAATCCGTCAGGAACCCATAGCGTGGAAAATCCGTCCAATGCATAAGGGTATCCACTGCCGAGAAGCTGAGATCTTTCATCTGCCCATTTTGGTCATATAAAACTGCGCAAAGCCCATAACTTTGGGGAGTATCACTTGGAGAAGGTACCAGCAAATTAACAATATTCTCACCCGGCTTAAGGGTGAGTTCCTGTTCAAGTACCATTACATCAACTGCTAGTTGTGAAACATTAACGCGCAGAACAACCTTACCAGTCTGATCTGCTGCCAAGATGAACTTCAACTTTATCGGATGCCTGGGATAAAAGAAAGCTTGCGCCGGTGTAAATTGTGCTATCTTCACTTTGGTTATCCTTTTAGCCCGGTTGTGGTTATGCCTGCGGTGAACTGTTTTTGGAAAATGATAAAGACCAGTAACACGGGAATAAAGCTGATGATAGAAGCAGCAAATACCAACCCCCAGCGTGTCAAATGCTGCGCTTGATATAAAGCAATTGCAATCGGGAGGGTACGTTTCGACGAATCCGTTATCAACACCTGGGCTAAGGCGAATTCATCCCAGCAATAAAGGAAAGTGAAAATCGTCACAGCTGCCAGACCGGGCTTGGAAAGGGGAAGAATTATGCGGGTGAAGATGGTCCAACGCCCGGCGCCGTCCATCAACGCCGCCTCTTCCAGTTCGGTCGGTATGCTCTCGAAAAACCCTCGCAATAAGAACGTCTGTTGAGAAAGGTTCATAGTGATATAGATTAAGATCAACCCTCCGAATGTGTTGACCAGATCAAGCGATTTGACAACCAGGAATTGTGGAATCAATAAGGTCACTGATGGAATCATCATCCCCAATAGAACCAAATAATAAACGATTTTCTTTCCAACGAACTCAAAACGGGCAAAGGCATAAGCCATCATCGAGGAAATCAGAACAGTGCAGATCGTGCTGATCACGGCGACGAACATACTGTTTACGAAAAACCTTCCAAAATTCTCACCCGTAATAACATTTATAAAATTATTAAATATAATTTCCTCTGGCCAAAGCCGTGGAGGAATTTCAAAGATATACGTTTGTGATTTAAACGCAGTAATCACCATATACCAAAATGGCACAATTACGAGAAGAAATCCCGAGAGCAATAAAAGGTATGTTAAGAAGTTTGATAAACGCTTTCGTCTCGTCATTTTATTTCAACCCGAATTTCGTTTCTGTAATAATTTGATTTGTAGGACGCTATAGATAAAAACAAAAATGGTCAGCATGGAACTGATCGCGGCCCCATACCCAAATTCGAGGTTGGTAAACGTACGTTCATACATATAAGTCAGAATGAAATGCGTCTGATCCAACGGGTTGCCGCCATCCGTAATAAGGCTGTTGGAAATATAAGCATTAAGACCACCTATGGAAAGCACTACCACGAGGTAAACCAATGTAGGCTTTAATAAGGGCAATGTGATCTTGAAGAAGCTGGCGGCTTTCCCAGCCCCATCCATTTCAGCAGCTTCATAGAGCTGACCAGGAATGGTTTGCAAACCTGAAAGGACGATGATCGCTGTCCAACCCACGCCCTTCCAGATACCGAGAAGATCGATCGGAACGAACGTTAGAATTGGGTCTGCCATCCATTGAATGTTCTCAGAAGTGATATGTAAAATATCCTTCAATAAATAATTGACCAATCCTCCTTGACCATTGAACATATATTCAAAAAGCAAGCTGACAATGACCCAAGATGTGATCACGGGGAGGTAATAGGCTACTCGGAAAAATGTACGTCCACGGATCTTCTGATTAAGCAGCACAGCTACAAGCGTGCCAAAGATCAATTGACCAATAACTGTGACAAATGTATAGGAAAGCGTGTTAAGAATAGCGCGCTGGAAGACCGGGTTATTAAGTGCACGGGCGTAATTCTCCAATCCTACCCGTTCCGAGCGTTCAGGTCTGATGACATTCCAATCAAATAAACTAATCCGAAATGAATATACCAACGGCCCAAAGATAAATAAGGCCATTAGAATAAGTCCTGGCAAGAGAAATAAATAAGGGATTATTCGTTCTTTAAATGATTTCCTTTTAGGTTTAAACACAATACATCCTCATCAGATTACTTTTTCTATAGCATACACTATTTCTTTCACCCAATCAGGAAGACTCGGCCCCACACCTAACTAATGTGTGGGGCCTTTGTTCTCTAAAACGCAACGATAACTAATTTAGCAATTCGTTGATTTCGTCAGCAGCCTGGTCAAGAGCCTCTTGCGGAGTTTGATCGCCACGCAGCATGCGCTGGAAAGCATTATTGATTGCGTTGTCCATATCGGACCATGCTGGATGAGGGACACGAGCCTGAGCGGTCTGAAGCTGGTCAAGGAAAACATCAAAGTATTCCGGTAAGGCTTCATTTCCGATCAATGAAACCCGTGTTGTCATCACACCAACTTCAGCCATTGCAAGTTGGGCTTCGGGGCTCATCAGATATTCCATCCATATCATAGCCGCGTCCGCATTTGGTGTGCTGTAGAATATCACAATATCCTCACCACCAACAACTGAGCTGGTGCTGCCCTCATAGGAGGGAATAAGCGAAAAATTCACTTCAAAATCAGGGTATTGTTCATTATAGATATCTACCATCCAGGGGCCATCAATAATCATGGCATACATACCGTTCGCCAGGCCGTCAGAGGTGCCCACCCCGCCACCGAGGAGGTTCGGTGAGATGCAACCTTCGTTAAACATTTCGGTCAGCATCGTAAACGCTGCCACACTCTCGGGATTGTTAATATATCCGGAAGCAGTGGTAATATCTTCATCCACTACCTGACCACCCATGGCGTAGAAGACAGGCGCGGGAGCCCAAAAGTATGTTCCACCGAGAGCATAACCATATACTTCATTTTCGGCATCCGAAAGCTGACAGGCATAGTCTCGAAACTCTTCCATTGTGGTGGGAGCTTCAGTCAAACCGCCTGCCTCAAACATATCACGGTTCCAAAGCAAGACCTGTGTGTTGGTATTTTGCGGTAGTCCGTAGTAATGGCCTTCCCAATAGTTCGTGGAGAGTGGACCCGGGAATGTGTCTGCTGCGATATCATCAAAGCCAGGCATCTCACCATCCAGTTGCATCAAGGCGCCTTCTTCAGCAAATTCAGGTACCCAGGCAATGTCCATCCTGGCTGTATCAGGTGCCACCTCGCCAGCCAGCGCTGTCAATATTGCTGACTTAAAATCATCGTATGCATAACGAGTGGCTTCAATCGTGATGTTGGGATTCTGTGATTCGAAATCTGCAATCACTTCGTCCAATTTAGCCGTTTCCGCATCGCTCATGGTATGCCAATAGGTAACCACAACAGGCTCTGCCTCTTCCTCTTCTTCAACAACAGCAGCTTCAGTTTCTTCTGCCTGTTCCACTTCTGTTTCTTCAACCTCCACAACTTCTGTTGGGGTGGTCTCATCAGCTGGGCCGCATGCGGCCAGAACTAGAGTGAACAAAACGAACAAATTCACAAGCAATAAGGTTTTACTATATTTTTTCATTATGTTTTTTCTCCTTTTTAAGATTTCAGTGATCTATTTCTGGAAAATCGAAATTATTTTATAGATTCAGCCTCCTTCGCAACCAAACATAATTTATTCAGTGAATTATCACAAATAAAAAAATTTACAAATTAAGAAACTGGAGCACGGAATAATTGTTCGAGTACAATCCCGGCCGCGCCCCGTGCCCAAGCAGTATCATCCCAGGCATCAATCACAATTTTTGTATCTCCAACAAGGCCTGGCATTGCATGCTTGTGGATGGTCTCCTGCATCGGCTTGAACATAAAGTCGCCATAACAAACGCCCTCACCACTGATAATAATTAATTCAGGGTTAAATAAGTTAAGGAGATTTGCTATCCCAATACCAAGATAATTGCCAGCCTTTTCCAATATTTTCAAAACAACAGCATTCTCTTGTTTTGCCAATTTCACCAGCTGTTCAACGGAATTCACTGGCTCTGGTAATTCACCATTCTGATAGGCTTCAGTAGCCTGACGTAAAAGGGACGGGTCAGAAACATAGGTTTCCAGGCATCCCCGATTGCCGCAAGTGCATCGTAAACCTTCAGGATCAATAACAGTATGTCCAAATTCGCCAGCGCCGCCGCAAGCCCCATGATATAAATTGCCATTGATCATAATCCCCAAGCCCACGCCTCGACCGACCGTGACAACAATAAAATTCTCGACAGCACTACCCAGACCGAACCAGCGTTCTGTCAGGGTAAAAGTATTCACATCATTGTCAATGTAAACAGGAATATCCAGATATTCCTGAAGCATGCTGCCCAAAGGCACATTTCGCCAGCCATATATAGGTGACTGCCGCAAAATGCAGTGATCAGCGTCTATAATCCCCGCTAAACCAAGACCCACACCCAATAGTTTTTGTCCGTTAATTTTGCTTTCTTTAATTAAATTTGAGATTGCTTTGCTGAGGGTGTGAATTGTAGGTTTGAGTTCGTGTGAGGAGAGGGGGATAGTACGCATGATGAGTACTGTCGCCTCTAAATCTGTTAGGACTATAGTAATATGGTCAATCGAAAGCTTTGCACCGATGATATATCGCCCATTCTTGTTCAGCGCCAACATGATTGGCCTACGACCGCCGCTGGATACCCCCATCTCTTTTTCAAGAATCAGATCTTCTTTTTTCAGTTCTGCCGTGATTCCCGTGATGGTTGCAGCACTCAGACCTGTTTTGAGTGCAATGTCCTTCCTTGAAATTAGGCCATGTGTGCGAATCGTATTCAGCACAGCTGCACGATTGATCGCGCGAATAAGATCTCGATTTCCCTTAATTCTCTCACTCATTAACTATGTTCTTTCAATGAATAAAGTATCTTCTATATTATATTTAACTTTTTCCCATTTGTCAAGCTTTTTCATTTCTCGCAAATGGATTAGGTATCATGTGTATGTCATAATGCGAAGAAAATATCTTATATACTTGCATGCTGAGGAATCTTACTCCAATCATCCTCTTTCTACATGCCTTATTACAAGGTTTAAATCTTGGTAATCCCACTCCTTTGAAAACCTTTAAATTTGTTCGCTTGTTCAATAGACATTTCCACTCATAACAGTGAGGTAAAATTAATGCATGAAACCTCCCCCCGCAATTTTCCTCTCCCCGCATTTTGATGATGTCGCCCTGTCCTGCGGCGGGCTGGTCTGGGACCTGACGAGGAAAGGGCACATGGTGAAGGTTTGGACGATCATAGGTGGATTCCCCCCAGATGAGGAATATTCCGATTTCGCCAGACAGAACCACCTTTCCTGGGGAATATCGGGCAGGGAAGCAATCCTCACCCGCAGGGAAGAAGACCACACTGCCTGTGAAATCCTGGGTGCTCAGTCGCGATATTTTGACTGGCCGGATGTGATCTATCGACGCGATCCGCACACAGGAAAGGCAATGGTCAATAACGATGGGGAACTCCTGAGTAAGCCGCCGGAACAAAGCCTGGTTGAAGCGATCGCTGCCAGGTTGAAAGCGGAAATACCTGAAAACGCCCTTCTGGTTTGCCCCATGGGATTGGGAAACCACCTTGACCATCAGGCAGTCATCCAGGCAGCCGAACGATCAGCCCGGGTGGATTTCTATTATGCGGATTACCCCTACATCCTGAGGACTTTTGACGCGCCAGTCTTTTCGAGCGGCGAATGGGAACAAATACCGCACTTTCTGGGTCAGGATGCACTGCACGCCTGGCAGAATGCGGTCCTGTGCTACGCCTCCCAGCTCAGCGGACTCTGGCGCAATGTGGAGGATATCCGACCTTCACTGCACAATTACATGGCTGGCGGCGGGGGAAGATTGTGGCAAAGAAAAACGCCGGATTGACCGGCGCTTCTTATTCTTAATTTTTATACAGATGAATACTCACCTGAAAACGATCTTGTTTTCCTCCCCTTTCAGCAGCCTGACGATGTTTGTCCTGTGCGTAATCCAAATGATCATACATAATATGACACCAAAGACGATAAACCAGGCAGCCTGATATTTAGCCCAAAAGGCAAGAGGCAGCAACAAGGCTACCCCTAAATTTACCGCACTCATCAATTTGATTACTATGATGGCCAGAATCCACATGACCAGGAAAGCCAGAAAATAAGGCAAGCCAAAAAACGCACCCATAATACCAAAGATTGTGGCGACGCCTTTACCGCCTTTGAACTTCAACCAGACAGGGAAGATATGTCCAAGGACCGGCATGATCGAAACCAATAACACCAGAGCGTTCTGGTCAAACAAGGATTTGGCAAAGACTACCGGCAGGAAACTCTTAACGAAATCCAGAACGCCAACCAGCACACCGGATTTCCACCCTAAACTACGGGTGATATTTGTCGCACCAATATTCCCGCTCCCAAGCTCACGGATATTAATACCTTGCGCTTTGGCTATAAGATAACCAAAGGGGATCGAGCCGATCAAATAAGCGCCTAAACAGGCCAATAAAACATTGATAATTGTATTCATCACGTGTTTAAACCATAGTTTTGGTGATTGGTTACTTAGGTTAACAAAGCTTATTAATTCATCCCCGTCAGGAATTGATATAAATTCAGGTGGTTTGTGAAAATTTGGACGGATGAAAGAACACTTCCTTTCCATTTTTTCCTTTGACAAACCCCTCCATTTTGCAATGTGTCATTATTAAAAGTTGACAACATCTATCTTGACAGTCCCCAACCTCACAGGTAAAATCATCATCATCCTGTAAAAAGGGCCTGTAGCGCAGTGGGAGCGCGCCTCAATCGCACTGAGGAGGCCGAGGGTTCAAATCCCTCCAGGTCCACTTTGTGCCCCGCAGCCACACGC
>Ga0075123_10001080_pt1 | contig 13969 bp, 8 predicted proteins | sample AntAceMetag02UKX_FD_69808 | JGI IMG/M metagenome (GOLD analysis project Ga0075123, IMG submission 69808) | Saline lake microbial communities from Ace Lake, Antarctica - Antarctic Ace Lake Metagenome 02UKX | ecosystem: Environmental > Aquatic > Non-marine Saline and Alkaline > Saline | place... | reverse complement strand
AACTTTATGAGAGTGAAGGCTTCAAAGTAACATCATATCGACACAACTATAAGAATTTCAATGAATAATTTGTGCTACTTAATAGAAGTTGCTGCTAACAAGTGTATCAGTTAATTTTCATAGCACACGCGAGACGTTATTTATATAATGTAAACTTCATTAACTATCATTTTATATCACAAATTCTTCTCTAAATGAATTTAAGGAATATTTGACGAAATAACAGTCAAAACCAAAACTAATCTCACAACGTTTCAGAATTATACATTTTATTTGAGTTGGCTAAGAGTCATGCTAACAATAGTTTGAGTGTATAAAGTGGTACGCCCGAAGGGATTCGAACCCCTAACCCCCTGATCCGTAGTCAAGTACTCTATCCAATTGAGCCACGGGCGCACGTATGTGCTAATCCAAATTTATCACCTCTTATGTCAAGAAATTTAAGACCTCATAATTGCTCTAATTAAAGTTTTAAATAAATTTATATATTCTTGACATACAGGACAGTACAATTTATCTGAATCAGATTTTATGAGGTTAATTATGAAAAAGAAGATATTGATAGTAACTACTGGCGGAACAATTGCCATGAAGCATAATAGCCCTTTCGGTGTGATCCCGAACGATGAGTTTGCAGAACATTTACGTTCTTTCCCTCAGTTGAAAGAGATCGCTGTAATTGATGTTTATGAATTTTCTAATATTCCAAGTCCATTCGTTGATCCAAATACAATGTTGGAACTGGCAAAAACGATAGATAATAAAATAAAAGATTATGACGGAGCTGTAATTACTCATGGAACTGACACGTTGGAAGAAACAGCCTATATGTTGGATCTGATCTTAAAAACAAACAAACCTGTTATTTTAACTGCTGCTATGCGCAGCAGTTCAGAACTTGGGCTTGATGGTCCCAGAAACATTGTTGGTGCTGTTCGTGTTGCTGGAGCAAATCATTCATCCAACCGTGGTGTACTTGTCGTTATGGATGATGAGATTAATTCAGCACGTGATGTGGTCAAAGCGGATTCCAGTAAAACTGATGCTTTTATAAGTCCCTCACTTGGTCTTCTTGGAATAGTCGATCCTGATAAGATAATATTCTACCGTAAATCCGAGGTAATTGAAAAGATACATACTGACTCGATTGAAACTAACATTGATCTGATTAAATGTTGCAGTGGAATGGATGGTAGATACATTGAAGCTTCAATTCAGCATGGTGCTAAAGCAATCGTTATAGAAGCATTTGGAAGAGGAAATGTTCCTAAAACAATATTACCTTCCCTGGAGAAAGCTCTCTCAAAGAACATTCTTATTATTCTTGTTTCTCGAACTTATACCGGACGTGTTTTGCCGGAATATGGATATAAGGGAGGTGGATTATATCTCCAAAATATGGGAGTAATACTTGGTATTGATTTAACAGGTCCAAAAATGCGTATCAGATTAATGACATTATTTGGAAAATTACATAATACGACTGCTGTGAAAAATTATTTATTAAATCATAAGGAAAATTAAATGATAAATATTATAGAAATTATAAAACAATATTTTGCTCATCACATAATTTTTAGTGCCGGGTTGCTACTTATTACCGGATATATTTTCGGACAATTAGCTGAGAAGATAAAACTTCCAACAATTACTGGATACATTCTTGCTGGTGTTGTCATCGGTAGCTCAGGATTGAAATTGATCCACCATGAAAACATGGAAATATTATACATCTTATCTGAAATCACACTTTCATTTATTGCTGTTATTATTGGTGGTGAATTCTCTTTCTATAAACTCAAACTTTATGGAAAAAAGATCTTTATTCTTACACTTGCCCAAATGTTACTTACATTCTTACTCGTTTCATTTGGTTTGTTAGCAATCGGATTCTCAAATTATATTGCCTTTGTTCTAGGTGCGATTTCGGCAGCAACAGCTCCAGCAGCAACTGTAGTTATTGTAGAAAAACTGAAAGCACGAGGTAAATTTGTAGATTACCTTTATGGGATTGTTGCTTTAGACGATGCCGGAACAGTAATTTTGTTTTCAATTGCATTCGCAATTTCCGGATCAATGATGGGAGATGTGCAGGTAAATATCTCACATTCAATTATCCATGCATTCAAAGAGATAATCATTTCTATTATTATTGGTGCACTGAGTGGTCTTATCATCCATTTTGTAACTATAAAAAAACATAATTTGAATGAGATCAAAATCATCTCTTTAGGCATTATTTTCCTTACAACATCAATTGCAATAAGTTTACATCTATCACCACTTATAGCAAATATGACACTTGGCATGATGATAATTAATCTGAATAAAAAGAATGCCAGGATTCTCTTCTCTTTTGAACCAATGACACCTCCTTTGTATGCTATTTTTTTTGCAATTGCAGGAGCAGAATTAAATTTCGCTGTTTTTAAAAATCCAATGATATTATTAGCTGGTTTTGTTTTAATAATCTTAAGATTCGCAGGAAAATATTTTGGAGTTTTTATTAGTGCAACAACATTAAAAATAGATAAAAATGTAAGGAACTACCTTGGATTAAGTCTGCTTCCTCAAGCAGGGGTAGCAATTGGATTAATGCTTTTTGTTCAAGCTTCTCCCGTTGTATTACAGGCTTCTGTACAAATCCAAAATGAGGTTGCTGAAATGACAAATATAATTCTAATGTCTGTATTTGTTAATGAAATAGTTGGTCCACCACTTTCAAAATTCGCAATTCTAAAAAACTTGAATAGGAGAAAATAATGGAGTTTTCGAAAATTGTTAAACTTGAATGCTGTGAAGTTAATTTTACTGCTAAAAATAAAACTGAAGTATTACAGAATATTGGGAAACTACTTAAGCGAAGCAGGGAATTCAGGAATGTAGAAGAAGATGTAATTTTTAAAGCTCTAGAAAAAAGAGAAGAAATGGGAAGTACAGGATTCAGTAATGGAATTGCTATTCCTCATTGTCAGTTGGAAGGTATCGATAATTTTATTATCGCATTGGCAATCTGTAAAAAAGGTATTCATTTTGATTCTCTTGATAACAAGAAATCCAAGATATTTATTACAATTGTTGGCCCTAAAGGAGATATGAATACACATTTAAAATTACTTGCACAAGTATCCCTGATATTGAAAGAACCAAATGTAATAAATGAAATATTACAATCAACTACAAAAATAGGGCTTTATGAAGAGTTCCTTCGTAATACAAATAATATTAAAACAATTACGAAAAAGGGAAAAGAAGTTTTGATGATGCTTACAGTAAAAGATGAAAGTATAATGCAGGATATCACAGAAGTATTTGTAGAATATGGAATTCAAGATTCGATTATTCTTGAAACTCAAAACATGGAAAACCTGCTATCTACAACTCCTCTTTTTATGGGTTTTTTTAATTTCACATCAGAGCAAAATGCTCTCACAAAGATTATTCTTGTTAAGCTGACAAAAGACCATATAAATGCATTGATAAAGGGTTTGGAAGATGTCTTCGGAGATCTGGATACTTATTCAGCACTAAGTATTCTCGTACTTGATATCTTCTTCTCAAAAGGAATTATGTAATGAGTAATTTCGATCAGATCATTGATCGTAAGAACACAAAATGCTACAAATGGGATTATAATAAAGAGATCTTTGGGAAGGAAGAACTACTATCAATGTGGGTTGCAGATATGGACTTTCAAGCTCCACAAGAGGTTTTGGAAATTCTACAAAAACGTGTTGATCATGGTATTTTTGGATATACTGGTCTTACCGGTTCTTTTTATGCTTCAATAATTAACTGGATGAAGAAAAGGTTTAACTGGAAAATAGATCAGGAATGGATAGTTACAACTCCCGGGATTGTTCCAGCAATAAATTTTGCAATTCAAACCTACACTAAAAAAGGCGATAAGATTCTGGTTCAAACTCCAGTTTATTATCCATTCTTTACTTCAACAGAAAATAATGAGCGAACACTTGTAGTTTCCCAACTTAAATTAAGTGACAGTTATTATAAAATGGATTTTACTGATTTGGAAAGAAAATTGGCTGATGATGTTAAAATGATGATATTGTGCAGTCCGCACAATCCTGTAGGCAGAGTTTGGAAATTTAATGAACTACAAAAAGTATCTAAATTGTGCTTTAAATACAATGTACTTCTTATTTCTGATGAAATTCATTCTGATCTTATTATTGGTGAAAATAAACATATTCCAATTCCAACTATTTCAAAGGATATTGCAAATAATTCTCTCACAATGTTTGCTCCTAGTAAAACTTTTAATGTTGCAGGGTTATCTTTATCATATGTAATTATTCCTAATAAAAAAATTAGAGTTAAATTTCAAAAAACAATACTTAATTTAGGACTGCATGGAGGAAATGTGTTTGGAATTGAAGCACTGGAAGCTTCTTATCGGTACGGACAAAAGTGGTTGGATGAATTACTAAATTATATTGAAGATAATTACACTTTTGTACAACAATATCTTCAGAATAATATCCCTCGAATTAAAACCATTAAGATGGAGGGCACTTATCTTCTATGGCTAGATTGCAGTGAGTTAAGACTTTCACAAAAAGAACTTGTTAGCCTATTTATCAACAAAGCCAAATTAGCATTGAATGACGGATCTAAATTTGGTAAAGGTGGGAATGGTTTTATGCGCATGAATCTCGGTTGTTCAAGAAGATTGATAGAACAAGCCTTAGATCGATTAGCCATTGCAATAAGAAGTATTTAACTGTAAAAAAACTCAATCTATTTTCATAGATTCAGTTCAGTTTATTATCACATTTATACAAATGTTACAAATTTCTCCATTGAAATTTTTTTAGATCAATTCTACCTGTTATTACTTGAATTCCTTCACTTTGCAAAATAGCTTTCTGCATTTCAAAACCATCACCAGGTCTCAGTGAAATTTTACCCTGGGAATTGATCACGCGATGCCAGGGAAGATCATATTTTTCAGAAGATGAATGAAGAATCCTGGATATTTGTCTCGCAGCCTTATTGTTACCGGCAAGTTGTGCAATTTGACCATAAGTAACAACCTTACCGACAGGGATCAACTTTATGATCTCAACTACGCGTTTGCTGAAGTCAGTGATAATAGCTCCTAAATCCCTACTTATTCAATCTAATTTTATTTTCAATCAAGGCTTTCACCGGAGCTAAACCGGTTACTTTTCCTTCATGTATTGCTTTTAATATTGTTCCTCCACCGGAAAAGAAATAGTAGTTGGGATCATCTATTGCCTGGATATATTCCCCTGGTAACATTGAACGAAGCTCTTGCAGCGTATCTCCACCACCATACATTTTATTGGCTTTCTTGTTTTCATCGATAAGGGAATACATTTTCTTTGTACCTTCCCCAAAAGGTGGAGTAAAACCCATCACCGCATTCACAAAGATACTTTTAGCTTTTAACACTATGTCTCTTATCTCGGGAACATCAAAAGATGATTCATGAACATCAAGAACATAATTCAATTTTGCTCCCGACTTTAATTTTCTTACATCGAGTTTTCTATATTTTCCTTTGATCTTACCTTCCATCGTATCTGACTCAACAATAAATGGTGGTTCAATCAATTTGCCGGGGTATTTTTTTGATAGTTTATAAAAATCTTTCGCTATTTTAATTTCCGCTGAGGCAATTCCCTTAATCTCAATATTATATTTTACGCTGAGATAAGCATTGTAAATAACCCCGCCCAGTATCAAGTAATCCACGTTTTCCAAAAGTGAATTAAGAGGGCCAATTTTAGTATCAAATTTTGAACCGGCTATTATTGCCAGCATAGGATGATTCGGATTATATAGTTGATCGAGATTTTTTATTTCATGTTGCATTAGATAACCTGCATAAGAAGGAAGATGCTCAGTTAATCGTATTGTTGAAGTATGAGGCTGCCAGGAACCAAAAGCATCATTCACAAAAATATCAGCCAGACCTGCTAATTGTTCCCCCAATTTTTCAGCTTCTAAACCTTGAGCTTCTTCTCCTTTGAACCAGCGAATATTTGGCAGATAGATCCCATCAATTTTTCCTTTTCGCAATTTCTTTATAAGAAGATTAACTCCTGTATCAATTCCAATATAGCCACCATTTTCTTTGTCTTCTCTAAAATCGGGAACAATGAATTTAGTGAAGAGTTTGCTATAGAGGTAGTCTACAATCGGTTTTACGTCAAACTTGGAATCCATATTTATCTTTCCAGTTTTCTTATCTTTTGGTCTGCCCACATGAGACATCAGAATCAATTTACCACCCTTTGACAGGATATTGAACAGTGTGCCAAAAGTTTTATCAATCCGAAATGGATCTTTGATCATATGCTCCTTAGCTACATTATGATCAACACGAACTAAAACTATCTTTCCTTTAAGGTCTGCATCTTGAATTCTAGGAATATCAAACATTCATCCTCCAATGAATTTTATTAACAATTCTATTTTGCGTTTTCTATCAGAGCTTTAACCTGAGCCATGCCTTTTGGAGAACCTTTTTCAATTGCCTTCAGCACAGCACCGCCACCTGTGAATATATAATATTTTGGATGGTCAAGTGCAACAATGTACAATCCTGGTAATAATCGCTTTAATTCTTGCATTGTATCACCACCACCATACAGTTTGGTTGCATCTCTGTTGGTGTCTATCAACTCATCCAAAGCTATTGTTCCTTCATTGAAATGAGGAGTAAGTCCCATTACTGCGTTCACTAAGATAGTTTGCGATATCTGAAATATTTTCTTAACATCCTGAATTTCAAATGAGCTCTTATCTATATCCAGCACATAGTTCAAGTTTGCTCCGGCTTTAAGTTCATGAACATTATGTGAACGATATTTACCCTTAATTTTCCCTTCTAAAACATCTGATTCAATAATTACGGGAAGTTCCACAAGCTTTCCGGAAAAACCTTTTGCATATTCCACAAATTCTTTTGCCAGAGCCAAATCTGTTTTAGAAATCCCCTTAATCTTAAAACCGTATTTGGCACAAAGGTAAGCATTATAAACTACTCCACCCAACACCAGGTAATCTGCAACCTCTAAAAGTTTATACAAGGGTTCTATCTTTGTATTGAATTTAGATCCGGCAACAACAGCCAAAAATGGTTTCTGGGGTTTATAGATGCGTTGCAGATTCTCAATTTCTTTTTGCATCAGGAAGCCAGCATAGGATGGTAAATATTTAGTAACTCCCACAGTGGAAGCATGCGGTTGCCAGGAACCAAAAGCATCATTGATGAAAATATCTGCAAGTCCTGCCAGTTGATGCGCAAACTGGTCAGCCAGCTCCCCACCAGATTCTTCACCTTTAAACCAACGAGTATTGGGAAGATAGATTCCTTCGATCTTATCTTCTTTAAGTTCACGGATCATATGATTCACAGAAGTTTCCACGCCCAGATAACCTTGAGGTGGATATTCAATAAAATGAGGAATTTTGAGTTTTATATGTAATTTGCTTTCCAAATATTCTACAATAGGTTTTACAGATGTATTCTCAGAGATCTCAATTTCTCCTGTCTTCTTGTTTCTGGGTCTACCAATGTGAGTCATCAAGATCAATTTTCCACCTTTTGCACTGATATAATATAGAGTTCCCAGAGTTGCATCTATTCTATATGGATCATGGATCAATCCTTTCTTAACAACATTGTGATCAACACGGACAAGAACAACTTTTCCCTTCAGATCAGCATTTTGTATGCAAGGAAACTTAACCATAAAATACCTCCGATAATCTGTTAATGAATACGAGGTGGATTATTCAATTAACTGATTTTTTTTTGCAACCTATTTCTTAAAATAATCATAAAAAAAAGCAGCCTTTGCAATAAAGGCTGCCAAAAATTAATGATTACTTTCTTTTATTTCAGTAAGATGATTTTCTTTACATTGGTATAATCACATTCTTCATCACTTGCATAAAGTGAAGAGAAATAAATACCACTGGAAACGTTTCTATTATTTGAATCTTTACCATTCCATGTTATGTTATGTATTCCGGCTTCTTGAGAAGCTTTAACAAGGGTACAAACCAATTGTCCTTTTACATTATAAATGGTCACAGTTACTTCCGAATCATTTTCCAAATTATATTGTATAGTTGTTTCAGGATTGAAAGGATTAGGATAATTTCCAATCAATTTAGTATTACTAATAACCTCATTACCTGCATCTGTTGAAGTAATTGTTAGAATAACAGGAATAATGGTTTCCTCTCGATTATCAATTATGGTAATTTCAGTATCGTAAATTCCCCAAATCATATCTGTTGTATCAAAACTAAGCTCAATGTTTTGGGAAACACCAGCGGGTAAAGTTCCACTTGTCGGATCAAGTGACAACCAATCAGCTGTTTCAGATATATTATAATCCAGCACTTCACCACCAATATTAGACAATTCCATGATCTCAATTGATATCTCGTTTGCTGGCATTTCAATAGAGAACAAGGTTGGATCTACAACCAGTTCAGCAGGATTGGGATTACCTGAAACGGTAAAAGTATGTGGATCAGCAGGACCTATGAATGGATGATTAAAACTGTCTCCAGAACCGTCAATAACATTAATATAGTAACCAACTTCACTTCCATCCGGTAAAACAGGAATATAGGCATAATAATTATTTTGACCTCCAAGATACATCTCAACTGCTATATAGTTCCCACTATTAACTTTATAATAAACAGTTGCCGATACAATCTCTTCATTACTATAAGAAGTTAGTTGTGTTCCAATTTCGTAATTTATTCCAGAGGGCACATTCTCATCCATCGGATCATGTTGGATATAAAGCATATTCCTGTCAGCAATTCCACGTGTTCTGCAATGCAGTGCGTCTGTATCAATCCAACCACTTGAATATACTCCAATTATTTCATATCCCGGCATTGCTTCTTCATAAGTGGCTAAAGCTTCATCATCCCACTGACTTCCGGTTTGTGGTACGAAAACTTTATTATTCAAGATAAGCGAATTTGTATAAGGTGTTGCTTGAGAATATCCTCCCGGCGTATAAATTCGATAAACCTCATAGTTATTTCCCCAAGCAGATGTTTGATCAGCAAAATAATCTGCTACAAATTCAAAATCTTCATAACGGTAATCACTTTGTGGAACCTGACCGATAAGTACTTTGTCTACATCCAAGAATTTTCCCCAACAATCAATGTGTTTTATGTAATCACCCAATGGATCTAAAGTAACATGATAATTTTCAATTCCCAGATAATCGAGAACAAGTTGATCTATTTGAGTTGTAGTTAATCCTAAATTTTCTTCATAAATAAGATTAGTAGAAGCACCTATAAAATTTCCATCACACATATAATTCCCACCAGTAGATTCCAAATCCATTCCATACAGGTCTAATCCAAAATAATTAGCAACTTCAATTGGAATGTCGTCATCATACGGTCTGGGTCGGTTGTAAGGAAAATTTACGATCGCTATTTCATTATCAACTGAAACAAACCAGGGTCCATAATCACGTACCCAATATGTATTTGTTGGTGCATTTATAAATTCACAGTTATCCATATTTACTCCATTATTTTGATAACTTGTCTCACATTGGCTTTGTTGGTAACTTTCAACAATAGTATATATTGTGATATCTTGTGACATCTCAGCAATCAGGTTATAAGGAACTCCAAGCGGATAAACAACCAGCACACCTTCCATATGCTCAAATTCTGATGTTTGTCGAATTTCTCCGGTTGGAGGTTCAGTTGGAGTAAAATCTCTTTCATAATCTTCATTTAGCAAAATTTCTTCTAAATTTAAGAAGTGTGCAAGAATTGGATTATCTTTAATTCTTTGGGTAATTTTATCTACAGAATTTAATGATGTTGTAATTGTGATGATAAATATGAATAATATACTTATTGTTCTTTTCATGTTATTTCCATTATATCCTTATTATTAACTTTATAATTACGCAATTTTAATTCCAAGAATTTGAATAATTTATTTAGGTCAATCAATAAGTATTTGGCATACTAAATATTTCATTGATATTCAAATTAGTAGTAGGAACTGAAAGATAATCACCTAATAAAATGATAACCAAAGAATTCAGGGAATCAAGGCTACAAAAAAAGCCCCGATTTTCCGGGGCTTTATTTGTAACTACTAATTGCTATTTCATAAGGATCATTTTCTTTGTAGCGGTATAATTACTGGATCTCATCTTGTAGAAATATACACCACTTGAAATCGTCTTATTACTGTTATCTTTACCGTTCCATGCAATATTATAATAAGCTGCATCGAGTTGCTCATTTACAAGTGTTTTCACCAGCTGTCCTTTCATATTGTAAATGTCAATTGAAACAAAATCGGCTTCTTTAGTTGAGAAACTTATTGTTGTTGTCGGATTGAATGGATTCGGATAGTTGCCTGTTAGTTCAGTTACCATAGGAATAGTTATACCATCAGCATTGGTCTGAATATGCTCAATAACAGCATCTGTTGATAAGGAGGATTGATAGCCACCACTATAAATAGCCCTTATATTGTAGGTATAAGTACCGTTCGGTACATCAGGATCAATATATGAGTTTTCCATTATATCATCTGCTATCATAACCAGATTACGATATATTTTATAATGAGATAATGATCGATTGGTTGGTGCATCCCAGCTAATAAAAATATCAGTTACTTGAGTTACAGCCTGCGGATTTTCAGGTGCAGGTAGTGTGATTGTAACCAATTCAATATTGGAAGGCATAGATTCACCTTCATCATAAATTGCTGTAATGTAATAATCATAATCCCCACCCGAAAGAGCAAGATCATTGTAAGTAACAATTGCAGGATCGTTGATATCAGCGATTTCTACATTATCACGATACACTTTGTAACCAGTAATATCGCGAGTATAATCAGTTACCTTATCTTCATTTTGTTTAGTATTTAGTGAGTTGCGGGAAACAGATATTGCTTTGTTTATTGTAGAATTACTTCTTGTATCAGCTGGCATGTTCCAAGTAAGTTCCACATCATTATAATCAATCACCAAGCAACTGAGCTCTTCTGGTATAATTAAAGTTTCCATAGCAAAATCTACTGTTGTTGTTTGAGTAGCTATTACCAATACATCTTCAACTGTGAGTTCATAATATCCATCAACAATACAAGTAAGATCATATATTCCTGCCAGTATTTCAAAACTGTAAGAACCATCAGGACCACTTGTAGCCAAACCCTCAATACTGGCATTTGCAATTGGTAAACCTGTAGAAATATCCGTTACAACACCAGATACTATCCCAATCGGTTCGATGCCAATCGGTGGGAAGACAATGTAATCTATCCAACCACAATCTGAACCACTACTTGCTGAATAATCTTTACTATATTCCCATTTGAAGGTATGTTCTCCTGCACTGATTTGATATGTTTCTTGACTCCAAGCAATGTTACCAGCCCAGGAATCCATTTCAGTATTATCTACAAAGAAACGCAAATAATCATAATTATTTTCTGAAGAAACTGATTTGTAGAAGCTCAATTCACCATCAGCGAGAACATTAACTTCCAAATATAATGAAGAAGTTTGGTTATCACTAATAGTGCCTGACTTAGCACAGTATGTTCCCTCATAAGCTCCGGTTGTAGTAGTCCAGTTTGCATTACCTCCAAACTGCCATTCAAAAGTTTCAAAGTTATTGGTTTCGAAATCTTCAACGATAAGTCCAACAACTGCACCGAAAGTATTTTGAACTGAATATTCACCTGCAATAGCTTCATAAACAAAACTTAATGGAGTTCCTATCGGAATTCCAGCATCCGCAGTTACAGTATAGATGGCGTCTATGCTGCCACCCGCTACGATCTCACCTAGTGTATATGTTTCATCTTCAATTGTAATGAGTGGTTCGACACAAGTGAGAGTACCAATTGCAGATGGTGAATCTGAACTACCTTCATTCAGAGTTGGAATATATACAGTTACGGTTTCACCTGGGTCAATTCTTCCGTTATTATTACCTGTTACATCATCAATAATAAATTCTTCAGCGGTAAGAATTGGTGCAAGCACTTCAATTGAGAAATAGCTTTCCCAAATATCACCACCATCAGCTTCTACAACAAATGCTATTACATGTCCATCAGGTACATCATCTGTAACTTCTATTTCAAAAGCATCATTAACTGTTGCTGTTACACCAGCTGCAATATTACCAAAATTTGCAATTGCATCAATAATTGTTATGTAAGGATCTGTTGATAAAATTGTTACAATTACATTATTTGCCTGATCACTTCCAACATTAGATACTGTGAAATCAAGTGTCACGGTTTCACTATAATCTAACATTCCATTACCATTACCAGAAACGTCATTTATCACATGTGAATCATAAACTACATACGGACCACCAGAAGGTACAACTGGAACTACAGCTTCATATCTGTAATAGTTTTGCTTTGTAATGACTATATCAACATCTATCGGTGGAAGTTGTGGTTCTATAGTTACAGATACTGGAGTTCCAGTCCCTTCAGCAACGCCAATTAATGCACCTTCAACTGATAACGCAATAAGTGCACCTGCATCAGCTGTTACTGTAAAAGATGTAAGCCCACTTAAAAGTACAGCATCGTGAATTACGGTTAGATCTTGTGGAATTTCCGAATATACTGTACTGAAAGCATCTCCGTGGTGATGGAAAAGATTGTATGTAACCTCTTTATTATTTGTATTATAAGGCCAGGAAGATTGCTCCAGGAAATATTTTCCGGCTGAATTAGCAAAAGCCGGCAGTACATCACGTGATTCCGGAGTTGTACCATATGTAGGAAGGAAATCAGTCCACATATTATCAAACACTCCCCAGACATATGTATCATTCACAAATGAATAGGAAACTTCTGAGGCTGCAAGGATTCCAAGAGCACCTGAGTTCTCTCCATTGTATGTATATCTATGGAATGTCTCTGCAAAACATTCACCAGCCAAGTTATATTTACCGGTAAGGCAGTTAATTGAAAAGATATAAGACAGGTCTGTGTTAGTCAAACTGCTTATATGATTGGATTGGAATCCGGGCTCTCCCCAACCTGTATTGCCGCCGTGATCACGATGCTGTAGCATAAAAGCACCGTTGTTAATACCATTAATAACATCAGTTGCATTACCATTCCACGTGCAGTTAACTTCACCAGGAGTAGCAGGAATGTAACCCAACCCATTAGGACCGAACACATTCAATACAGTTGATGTATTGGTAGCTGTTGACCAAGGTCCTGTTGCTGGACTTCCACTATAAATTGCATTGATCCTATTAACTGTTTTGCCTTGGATAACTTCCCAGAAACCTGCTACTGATTCAGAGCAGATCTGGAACCAACGCGCTGTTTGATAACCAAGGGCTGTGATCGGATTATTATAAAAATCGGGATTTGTGGGTGGATTTCTCTCATAATCAAGGAATTTTGTGATCATAGTTTCCAAATGTGTAGCATTCTGCGCTGTCATTCTGGCTAATGTAACATCCGGCATACTATTACCGGAGACATCAGCATAAATGTTATCTGAAACACAGTAGTTATTCCAAATTGGAGAGACAACTGTATTACCGGTAGTTCCATAATCACCTAAAAGCAAAATAGCTGCCGGAGCCGGATCCCAACCAGTAGATGGGTTCATTATATCATTAATATAAGTCTCAATTACTGATGCATTATTTCCACCAACTTCAGCAATTGTCTTTATTATTGTAGAGATTCCTTGTTGTGTACGGAATACTTTAATTGAATCCGCCCAGGCTAAAAAGGTTGCATCATCAGGACAAATAATCAGATAATCAGCACCTTCACGAGTACGATTTCTAGTAGTATAATCGATAACTGGAAGTGATTCATGGTTAAGGATATTATCATTCAGGATCGGATCCCACCATCTACTGCGAAGATTATCAGCACCAAAAT
>Ga0075123_10001077_pt1 | contig 13981 bp, 12 predicted proteins | sample AntAceMetag02UKX_FD_69808 | JGI IMG/M metagenome (GOLD analysis project Ga0075123, IMG submission 69808) | Saline lake microbial communities from Ace Lake, Antarctica - Antarctic Ace Lake Metagenome 02UKX | ecosystem: Environmental > Aquatic > Non-marine Saline and Alkaline > Saline | place... | reverse complement strand
TTATTTAATCAGAACGAATGAAAAAAATTGCAATTAGTTAAATAAATCCCAATATTCCAAGTTCATAATAAATTCTCTCAGCAATCCAACCGCATTATACCGACCTTTTTATAATTCATTAAAAAAAACTTTGCCTGTAATATTTTAAAGTGGTCTCTGTATTTGGAAAAAATTGTAACAATTCAGATACGAACGCCTTATATGCAGAAAAAAATAAGATAAAATAATTATTGATCTTGCCCACGAAACACACAAAATAACACGAAAGAGTGATTTTAATTTATTATTTTTAGTGATGTTGGTGTGTTTCGTGGGCTGAATAATTACAAATTTTATTGATCCATCGCCGTATAATCAATCTCAGATCCCAGAACACTGTGCGGTACAAGATAGACTAAAAGCTGCACTATTGCTGCAACGATAAACCAGGCACGTCCTCTATTCTCTTGTTTTCCCCTCCAGAGCGCGATGCCCCAAAAGATGAATGCAACTAATGTTTTATTGTCCGTCAAATCGTGACCAAAGGGCCAGCCAGTCCAAAAAGCACCAAAAGCATTTTTTTGAACGAAAGGACCTAAAATTAGTCCACCAATAAATATCAATCCAGTCGTCCATAAAGCCAGTTGAAAAGCTCTGTCGCGTTTAGCTATAGCCTCGAGTCCAGTACGTGTTGAAAGCAGCATGGTGATGAACATAAAAAGAATGTGCGGCAATAAAATGTATCTTGGAACTGCTCCTTTATAACGAATAACAACTGGTTGTTCTGAAAGTTGATATTTTTTTCTACTGCCATCCACTAAAGTAATTTGATACATAACTTTTCCCGCTGCCGGTTGCTTTGGTATTGTAACTGTGAGCTTATTGTTGGTCGTTTTAAGCGTATCAACTGTCCACTCATCATGACTTTTATAACGCCGCCATTTGAAAATTCCGCTAATAGCTGTGTCAGGAACAGCAAAATCCATTATCGCATCAGAAGTCGTATCGTGGGAACGTAATAATTTGTATTTTATTGTCTCATCGGCGATTATTACTTTTCCGCGAAATGGGTGTGTTGGTCCTGTCATTCTTTGATAGACTACTGAAGATAAAGTGATGAAAACGGTTAAAAGCCAGAGGCAGATAGTTTGAGATTTTTTTGAATTACTCATTATTTATCCTTATGTTTATTTTAAATAATTAACGATTTTCCTGTCATCAATTCAGGCTGCGTGATATTTAATAGTTTAAGCATTGTTGGGGCGATATCACATAGCTTGCCGTCTTTGCGAAGTTCGATTTGCTTATTTTTCGGGAAGATAACAATAAAAGGAACTGGATTAAGCGTATGCTGGGTGTGCGGTTGGTCATTGTCAAAATCCCACATTTCTTCGCAATTACCATGATCAGCAGTAATTAGTGCTGTTCCACCTTTTTGTGTGAACAAATCAACAATTTCCCCAACTTTTTCATCAACTGTTTCTACTGCCTTTATTGCGGCTTCATAAATTCCTGTATGCCCCACCATGTCGCCATTTGCAAAATTAAGAATTATTACATCGTACAAATCATTTTGGATGGCACGTAAAAGTTTTTCGGTAACTTCAGGTGCATTCATCTCAGGTTGCAGATCATAAGTTGCCACTTTCGGAGATGGGACTAAAACTCTTTCTTCTCCTTCAAACAGTTTTTCTTCACCGCCATTGAAAAAGTATGTTACATGGGCATACTTTTCTGTCTCTGCGATCCGCAATTGTGTTAGACCCTGTTTGCTGATAACCTCACCAAAAATATTTTTTAATTGAACGTCTTTAAAAAAAACCGGGAAGGGAAAATTTCCCTGGTAACTGGTTAATGTGGTGTATTTAAGAGTTAGTTTTTTATCCCGTTTAAATCTATCAAAGTTCTCAAAATTTAAAGCCATAGCAATTTCTCTCATCCGGTCTGACCTGAAATTGAATGTTAAAAAGCCGTCTCCTTCCTCCAGTAAATAATTTTTCTTTTCATAATCGACAATGATCGGTTCAATAAATTCATCGGTGATATTCCGGTTATACATTTCCTGTACCGTTTTAATCGGCTCAGTTGTGTGAACACCTTCACCTTTCGTCAATCCATTATATGCTTTTTGAATTCTATCCCAGCGGTTATCCCTGTCCATAATGTAATAACGACCGCTGATAGTAGCCAATTTTCCGATATTTTCTTTGTTCATGAATTCAATAATATTTTTCAAATATTTAATACCGCTGTTAGGCGGCGTATCACGTCCGTCGGTAATTGCATGTAAAAACACCCTGTTTACACCATTCGTTTTTAGAATTTTCAAAATATTCATCAGATGATTATAATCGGAATGCACGCCAGCATCTGAAAGAAGCCCGGTTATATGAAGGGGTTTTTTGTTATTTTTGACATAATTTACAAGCTCAATAAATTCAGGGATTTTTTCAAAGCTTCCGTCCGAAAATGAATCAGTTATTCGAACCAGATCCTGCTTAACAACCCTGCCAGCTCCGATATTAAGGTGCCCGACTTCTGAATTACCCATAATACCATCGGGAAGCCCGACTGCCCGCCCAAAACAACCCAATGTGGTCCAGGGTTTTGTTGTAAAGTAATTATCTAAATTTGGTGTATTTGCATTTTTTAGTGCATTAAATTTCTCCGAGTCTCTTATTCCAACTCCGTCCATGATTATTAGTAATAATTTATTCTTATTCATTTCTTCTCCTAAATTTGCAGCCTGAATAATTTAATTGCGGCTTGCCGCGCTGGGCTATGCGATAAAAACACGTATAATTTAATACTATTTTTATTAAAATCAAGTCTTAAAATGTGCATTATTGAGAAAAATTATTTCACAGTAGCTCTAAATAAATTAAATACAAGAAAATTTCCTAATTGGGTAATTACGTTCCAAAGCATTTTTGATTCATATGTCCTTTTTAAAAAGTGTATTAACTATTTGTTTTTATATTCTAAGTTTGATTGTCAAATCACCGACTACAAAAATTGGTCCGTTAGCAAGTCGGCTGATCTGTTTGATGTCTTCAACAATTAATTCAGGATTACGAAAAGATGGTTTGGTACGGTTGCAGTAATGTTTCATTGAATATTGTGAGCCGCCGCAGATAACACAGTTTTGTACGCAGCCGCGGCAGGTCATTACCGCAGTTATCGGATAGCGCTACCAATCTCGGATCGCGGTCATGCTTTTGGTGTCTAAATTTTTAACCGCCAGTTTAAATAAATTTATATAATTATTGGTTAGATTGTTCAAATTTTCCGGAACATATTGAATCGGATTGGAGCGGACTGCACCGTCTTTGTCCAGCCAGGTCAGATTGGGAATTGACGAATAGTCTGTCTGATTTTTTAGACTTTGAATCAATTGCAGCCGCGGTTCTTCGGTTGAATCTCCTGTTAACACAAAATTGACTTGCGGATATTGGATCAATTGATCGTGAAAATAAGTGGATGAATATCCCCCAAAAATAACTGGAATATCAGAGTGGTATTTTTTACAAATTTTTGCAATTTCAAGACTGCCTGGGCATGTACCAACCAGTAGAGGTCGATACCAAAAGCGACCGAATTAAGCCGGGCGCTTTTTTTTCAACATCGAATTTTGTATCGGCTAACATGCGGTAGGCTAAATTAATGATCTGAACCCGAATGCCATTGTTTTCCAGATGTTCAGCAATGGAAGAAAATCCAACCGGATACATTTCAAAAATCGGGGTTGACGGAATTACATCACTTATCGGACCAAGTAGATTAGGGTAATTACGAAAATCATAAACAGCAGGCGCTTGTAATAGAATCAGGTCAGGTTTTTTGAACATACTATTTTCAGATTTCCTTTTTAGACTTTAATTCATTCTCCAATTGGTTGAGCCGCCTGTCAATGAGCCGCTTGATTTGCTGGTTTAATTTGCATTCCAACTGTAAATGCTTGAGCTCGGTTTTTAATTCCTTATGTCAATGATATCCCTTAAACATATTTTTTACATCGGAACTATCATCCCAAATATTGAGATTGTGTTTTTCCCTGGTTGTTGTTCTTCTACGATGCCTTACCATAGTTGTAGCCCTATTTTATTTTTTGTGGGTTAGCTGCATTAATGTTTTAAAATTTAATTTAAAATATAAGTTTCTTTTATTAAAAATTCAACAATTATTTTGATATAGATTTGCAACAATCAATTGAAACCATTTTTCAATTCAGGATTTGTGCCAGCATGATTTCATCCTTGCTGTTTTATTTGGTGCGATTCTATTGGGAATTGGTTTGGGAATTATTTTTAAATTTTGCGGTACAACAGCCGGCTCTGATATCGTTGTAGCAGTCATGCAAAAAAAACTCGGCTGGAAACCGGGACAGGCTATAATGGTGATTGACTTTTTAGTCATATCCGCAGCCGGTATTGTTCTTCAGGTTAAAGGACTTGCTGTAATCAAGCCAGCGCTCACACTCACGCTTTATGCCTTTATTTTACTGTTTATCTCCTCTCGTTTAATCGATGTAATTATCGAAGGTATGGATTATGCAAAAGCGGCAATAATTATTTCTCGGAAATACAATGAAATTGCCGATGCCATTATGGATGAATTGAGCCGTGGCGCAACTTCATTAAAAGGTCGCGGTTTATATACTAACACGGAACGTGAAGTGTTATTTACTGTTATTACCCGAAAGGAGATTACTTTGCTCACCGATGTTTTCAAAGAGATTGCTCCCCAGGCGTTTGTGATTATTAATAATGTGCATGATGTTTTGGGTGAGGGGTTCAGGAGTAGGGTGTAATTAGTGTCTGTCCGAATCTGTAATGAAAGCGTCCAGCTTGTGTTTAAAATAAGTTCTAAGTCTTTAATTTGTATTGCAAGCAAGATGCTTTCTTTACGGATATCTGTAATTTTTGGACAGACACTAATTAAGTGTCTGTACTATACTCGTTAAGGATTGATTTTTAACATTATGTCTATGAATAAAAATATTTCCTAACTTAAAAAGCATATTAAAACCCAAATTAACGGATAAGGGTTTTACATTCATATCTTGTGCCTTCAAAAGGCATTTTTTAAAATTTATGTAAAATTATAAATAACACAAAATTGTAAAAATGCTATTATCGCAATAAAATACTATATTTATTAATATATCATAGTAAATTGCTAAATTAATTATAGTCAGGACGTGCTAATCCCTTGCCCAATAAAAAGATATCACCTTTAAGAATAAATCGGCTCTTGCAACCGAGCGAACCAGAGCCTAAAATGGTCAACCCGGCCGAAGTTTTTGCCAAAGCGGATGATAACATACCGCCCAGTTGTAATTATTTGAGCTCCAACTTTGATAAATAAATAGCGGAATCGTTTCCAATGAATTTTAACTTCCGGTTCAATAACATATAATAACCAACACTTTAAGTTCCATGATAACATAGAGATAAGAAAGTATGCATAATTGCCGTAAAAATGTTTTGTCGGGATATGAACACTTCCCAGTCCCAATTTAAAATCTTTGATGAAATTTTCCTGGTTGCCGCGACTGTCGATAATACTGATAATTTCTTCAATTGATTTATCTTTTATATTGGTAACATATCCATGATAAAAATATTCATCTGTGGCTTCAAAAAAATTTGTTTGCTCTGTAAGATTCTGTTCGTTAATCAGTTGACGCTTATAGACAAAGCGAAAACTTTTTTGCCAGGCAGCCACAGTATGTGTAAATTCAGCGACTTCAAGCTGTCCCCTGATTTTTAAGGCTTTACCATGTTTTTTCAACAAATCTTTTAAAGCCTGAAGCCGATAATTAAATGTATGGGAGTCCCGAGATTTAACATCAGGATCGGACTGTTTTTTTTCAGTCGCTGCCCATTCTAAATCAGGGGCTGTTAATTTCTGTCTGATGGGATTGTTTAATTCGCTGGTTATAATGAAATCAATCTGTATTTTTTCCTGTTGACAAGTATCGACGATTGCCTTTTCATAAAATCCAGCATCAGCCAGAAGAATAATTTCATCAAAATAAGGTTTCAACCGAAGCACATTTTCCTTGAGCATGTCGGCTGCGCCAGTGGAAGTAAAGTCAGCGCCAGGACGAAAAATTATGTCTAATAATTCACCGGTGTTGTGAATGTGCAAAAACAACGGATGAAAACCGAAAATATTTTTATAGGTTTGGGAACTGTTTTCTTTACAGTTACCATGTACTTCATATAATGATGAATCCAAACTGATGATGATTTTTCGCCCGAGACGTTTGGATAATTTTTTCAAATATTTTTCTTGCATTTGGTGAAGAATGTCACGAAGCTTTTCAGTTGTTTCTTTGGTGAAGCGTTCTAAAAAATCGCCAGATGTGTGCGGGGCTGGAATGTGCATATCGCCAAAAATCGAGCAAAGCGCACCATCGGTTTTTACATTTTTTGTATCGGATATGGCTTGGCCGCCGGTGAATTGGTTTATGACCAGTGCTAAAATATGCACGGCTTCACCAATAGTTTTTCGTGAAAAAATATTCAAATGAGCAAATTTATCAATCATGTCCATTTTTTTAATGAGTTCAGCCAGTAAAAAAGTACCACTGTTGGCAGTAATGTCATTTTTTTTACTCTGTTCAATCTTGAATGTTGGAATGGAAACTTGACTTTTTGAGCTTTTTTTTGTACTTTTTTGACTCATCTGATTTCCCTTTTAAATTATCATCTTTTTGTATTATTAACTTATTAAAAGATAATAAATTATAACGACTTTTCAAAGAACTTTTTTGGGCTTATCTGTTAATTTGGGTTAAAACTTAAATTATTACCCAAAAAAGTGGCAACTGCAGTAGGATTAAAAAACCCCATTTTTTCTGCCACTGCAATTGCCACTTGTAACTACACTGCACCGATGTTATCAACACTATATTTGAGATAGAATAATATATTCATTTACCTCCCCTTTTTAGTCACCTTACCTGGTTTATCTTTAGGATAACTTAATTCATCTTCATGACAGGATACACAAGATGGCTTTTTATCAAAGCAGCGATTAGCGTGGCAATCAGTACACTCTAATTCAACATGTATTTCATCCAACTCCAACCCCACGATTGCATGATTAAACTTACCAACATCCCAGCCCTTATGACAACTGATGCAGCTTCGATTTAACTTGCTAATTGGTTTTCCTGCTGGATGACAACTGCGGCAGCTTAACTTTTGATGATAAATATTCATCGCCCAGCCTGTAGCCTGGCCATGATTAAAACTTTTTTTCTCTATCTTTGAATGACATTTGCTGCAGTTGTTGTCATCATCAACATCATGACATGTTGAACATTTATCATGCTTATCTTCTTCTGAAATTGGTTTTTCTGTTTGATAATGACAAACAACACATGATTGATCCTGATGGCAGTCTGTACAAGTAAATCCGTAGATCTCTGAATGATTTTTATGAAAGAATGTAACATAAGGTTCATCGTCAAAATCAGTTTTGTAAATATTTTTATCAGGTTTTTTAGCAGGTCGATAAGATTGTATAGCCGTAGCAGAAACACTGCTTGGTTTCTTTACTTTTAAAGCATGGCATACTTCACAATTAGTATCTTTACTCCATTCCATGTGGCATCCCATACATTGTTGATGGTAAGCGCCTTTTAGACCCGGTTCAATATTTTCTCTTACTGCATTAGGACCGTGACATTCGCTGCATGAGGGATGAGACATGTCAGTAGGTGTATAATGATGGCAGGTTATACATCCCCCACTCATATCAGCCATTTGAGCATGTAGTTTATGACTAAACTTTACTGGTTTATATAAATTTTCAAGCTCGTTTATTATAATTTCATTGGGACCTCTTTCAGATGTAAGCTTGCGTCCCTTATCTTTCCCCTTCCAATGACGAGGGCATATTCGTAAACATGGATTGGACACGGTTGGATTTTTACAAGCATGACAATCTTCACATACCAAATTAGCTGCGGAATGAGGTGATACTATATTTTTCTTCTGTGCCTGAGCAACCATAAAAAAAATAAAAGCAATTAAAATTGTAAAGACAGCAATTCTCTTTAACATACTTATTTCTCCTTAAGTGTTCTATATAGTTTTTATTCAACTTATTTGTTAATGTTCTATTTCATAATCGGGATGATCATAAAGTATTGGCATGCGGTTGATAATCCAGCGGAAGGTGAGTAGCCCAATGGTGATAATAGTAATTGTAATGGTAACCTCCATCCAACTGGGAATGTACTGCTCTTCGATATTCCAGTTGAAGCAAATTATGGACTGGTTCACTCGGTTCAATGCAATACCAATCACCGTTATTACACTTGTTATTCTAATGAGTTTTGCATTATCGTTTCGAACACCAAAGGCATAGAGAAAAGCAGGAATAAGCACAAAACCCACTACTTCAACTAACCACCAATAACCGTATTTTGTATTTATTAGATCCCAGTGGTTTCCATGAGCAACACCAACTATTTTTAAACAGAAGTAGGTAAATAATAACGCAGAAGCTGCTTTTCCCAGACCGATAGTAATGCTATTGAATTGGGCATGATTCATTGCCATTTTGGGAACTTGCTCCTTAAATACTCGATGGGAAAGCATGCTTTCTACAATTACCATAGCTATACCAGCGATAATTGCTGATACAAAGAAATATACAGGAATTAATGAAGAGTACCAGAGTGGGTGAAGTTTACTGGGCATGAGTAAGAATAAAGAACCCAATGCTGATTGGTGTAATGTCGAAAGAATAACGCCGAAAATAGTAGCTCCGATCGTTAGACTGACAACAAATTTTCGAAACTTCTTCATATTTAACCATTCGAATATCGCTGGACACCATTCGACAAATTGAGTTGTTAGATAAAGAGCCACGTGCCAGGCAACCAGAAACAAGATGGAGCTCACACCAAGTGATACAAACATAGGATAAGGAAGTCGATAGTAACGCCCAAGATCGAACAAGAGACCGATCACAGCAAATAGATAGCCCAGGAAACCAGTTAAAATGGCTGGGCGAACCAATGGTCGATACTCTTTCATACCAAAAAGATGAACTGCTGTTCCCATCACAAAACCACCAGCGGCAAGAGCCACTCCAGTCATCATATCAAAACCTATCCATATTCCCCAGGGATTATTGTCGGATAAATTGGTAGCTGGACCAAGACCGTAAATGATACGATAGACCATAACAGGGACACCAAATATAAGAATGAGCGCGGCAATAAAGTTAAACGGAGTGAGATTACTTTTTACATAATCACGAAAACTCATTCCTAAGAAAATATTTTCACGAATCCAGGATTCACGAGTAACAATCTTTTCCATTATTATTCTTCCTCCTTGTTATTTTGAGATTCATTCTTAGCGAGTTCTTCGCGACGTTTACTGAAGCTGTAAAATCCCATACAGAGAGCGGGCCAGGTAACTAATACCACAGAAACCATTGATAAAAAGCCACGGCTATACTTTGGAATTGGAGTTGTTCCGAGGTCTGTTCTGAAACCTATTTCATCAAATGGCACAGGAGAAAGGTACAGCCAACTTGTTCCGCCAACTTCATGTTCACCATAAACGTGGTTAACATACTTGTCCGGGTTATTTCTGATTCTTTCATGTGCCAGGTCCACCAACTCACTTCTTTTTCCAAAGGTTAGTGCTTCTACAGGACACATTTCTACACATGCCGGCACGCCACCTTCTTTTCTGATCCTGTCAAAGCAGAAAGTACATTTAGTAATCTCAGGAGTAAAAGCATCATCATATTGATAAGCTGGTATATTGAAAGGACAAGCAGCCATACAATATCGGCATCCAATACATACACTTGGATTATGGACAACTGCCCCTTCCGGTGATTTTGTGAAAGCCTTTACAAAACACACAGAAGCGCAAGCCGGCTCATTGCAATGCATACATTGTTTTTTTACATAGATAGGTTTATCAGGATTTTTTGAATTATTGAAGCGATTTACAACAGTAAAGGTGTCGGCATGGGTTCTTCTATTTGTTTCGAAAACCGATTTATCATTATATTCCGTAATAGGTTTGTTCGGTAAATTATTTACATTTTTACACGCCCATTCACATTTTCGGCAACCGATACAAACCGTTGTATCCACAAGCACACCGTAACTATTCGGATAGCCTGTAAAATCTTCCTGCGCTAACCCTTTTGTAGCTTTGCCCACAACGGCAGTACTTCCAATAGCTGTTAGATGTTTGAGAAAACCTCTTCGGTTTATTCCCATGGATTATCCTCCTTAAGTTTATGAAACTTTATAGTTATTTACAACCGAAGAACTAATTCTGTTTTTTTTTAGGCTGTTGTTTATTTTCTTTTTTCTTTTTAGTTAAAAATATCCAAAAGACTGGAAATATTAATAAAAACGTGATGGCTATTAAATACTCGTTGCCTTTAGTCAGAAAGTAAAATTCCTGAAGTGTATGCATAATTCCTCCATAGCAAAAGTTTATTAGAATAAAAAATATAAATTACAGATGAAAAAATATTGAGGCGTGATAGGTAAGATTTATTGCTATTAACTGAAATAACATTCACTTAAGCGATTCCCGAGCAATTAAGTTCGATTAGGCTGATTTTTATATTTTCGTACTAAAATTGATGAGCTATTTTTAATTTAACAAGAAAATAATATAATATATATTTTCAAATAAGTCAATGCTTTTTTCAAAAAATGAAGAATTTTTTCCCTCGTATTGTAGAATTTCTCAACAACAAAGTTGGATTATTCCACAATAACTAAAATCAATTAACTTCTTAGCGCGCTAAAGCACAGTGTTTAAAGTGTCCGCCAACTTGCGGATGAAGTACTTAAAGTTCACGACCCAGATCACTTTGTTATGTGCAAGAAAGAAATGATTTAAGAACAAGGATTAACGATTTTTGATTTACGAAGGGATGCGATATGAATAAAAATGATTTTGTTCATAAAATAAAAATTGTATTAAAAGAATTGAGAAAAACGTTCGTTTGCTTAAAAATAATAAAGCGAGCAAAACTAAATAAAACTAAAGAGAAAATAGATAAAGCATTAATTGAAAATAACAAGTTAATTTTCCCGATATAATCGGGATAAAAAGTGTTGCAACTGCGCAGAAAAATATAAATAAATAAATTGAAATCAAAAAATCAAAAATACATCAAAAATCGTAAATAGTTAATCCCCCGATAAATCGGGATTTTCAACTTGTTCTGAGATCAAAAGAAGGAGTAGCAGATGTGGTAAACTATTACCCTTATTATAATAATGTAACTATATAGGGATTTCGCAATGGTCGCAAAAACAGAAAATTTTCATACCAACGAAATGTTGTGGTAATTGAGTATATTAACATATAATTTCTCTGTCATGATGCGATATCAAGTGAAACCGCTCTGGCAGCAAAAGCATGCCACATTTATAAATTAGTTCATCAATATACCAGCCAAATTAGTCAAGCCTAGCCGCCAACTAAAAATGAATAAATACTTTATTTCATATTGAAATATAGACATATTGCAAATTGTAATGATTTAGAAAATATCACTAAATAGGAATAAATATACCTTCAAGTTTATATTTCAATTTAATTATAGTTTAACAGCGATTCTCATTATTTTCAGCGAATAAGGTAAATCTTTATATATAACACCTTTAATATTTTGATAACCGGTATGAATTTTGCTAAAGGTCGGATATAATTTCTGATTAGAAATCTTTCTGTATCTTAATGCCTGAAGCTGTTATTAAAAAAAATTTTTTTTTTAGAAATATAGGTATAATTAAAAAATCAGATGATTCTATCTAACCTTTATTACAAGGAATAATTGTTATTATGAAAAAAATTCTTGTAGTTGATGACGAAAAAGATTTGCGGTGGGTGCTGAGGAAAATCCTGCTTGCAAAAGGATATGGTGTATTTGAGGCAGAAAATGGTGCAAATGCATTAAAAATGCTCAATAAGTCCTCCTTTGATCTTGTATTGCTGGACAATAGAATGCCTGGAGGAATGAATGGTCTTGAAGTTCTAAAAAAAATAATGGATATTGATCCTAATATTTTGGTGATTATTTTGACTGCCTTTGGGAATATTAAAACCGCGGTAACAGCAATTAAACAAGGCGCGTATGATTTTTTAACGAAACCCTTTGATAAAGAAGAGTTAATACTTACTATTGAAAAAGCGCTGGAAAAACAAAGGCTGCTTCAGGAGGTTAAAGAGCTCAAGCAAAAATTGTTTAGACATGAAAGGTTAGAGGAAATAATGGGTACAAGCGATTCAATTAAAAAGGTTTTTAATCAAATTGGAAAGGTGGCGCCTACGAATTTCACTGTGCTCATTCAGGGGGAAACAGGAACAGGTAAGGAATTAGTGGCAAATGCCATTCATGAATTAAGTTCACGAAAAGACAATCCATTCATCGCCGTAGATTGCGGTACCATCCCGGATTCTTTAGTTGAGAGTGAGTTATTCGGTCATGAAAAAGGAGCATTTACCAATGCTTATAGTAGAAAAGAGGGTCAGTTTGAGTTAGCTAATAAAGGTACTATCTTTTTAGATGAGATAAGCAATTTACCCTATTCTGTTCAAAATAAATTATTAAGAGTTTTACAAGAAAGAAAGATACGAAGATTAGGTTCAGAGAAAAGTATTAATGTTGATATTAGGATTATTGCTGCCTCCAATATACACATGAATGAACATATTAAAAATAGGAAATTTAGAAAGGATCTCTACTACCGACTGAGTGAGTTTACGATTAATATGCCAGCGTTACGAAAAAGAAAAGATGATATCCCTATTTTAGTTGAAAGATTTATCCAGGAAACTAACAAGGAACTTGGAAAAAATGTAACGGGTCTTTCCAAAGAAGCGCTTAAAAAATTATTTTATAATAATTGGGAAGGTAATGTGCGCGAACTAAAAAATATAATCCGCCAGGCTGTTTTGTTTACAGATAAAATCATCGAACCTGGTCATTTAATCTTTAATGATGGCATAGAAAGTACAGTATATGATGAAGATGTTTTATCTGATTTATCTAATGAAAAAACATCCATGAAAGCTATCACCAAACGCACGATAGTAAAAATAGAAAAAGAGATGATAATAAATGCTTTACATAAGTTAAAGGGGAATAAAAGTAAAACTGCAAAAATCCTGGATATAGATTATAAAACTTTGCATACAAAAATCAAGAACTATGGAATTCATTCTATGGAATTCATGCCATAGTTTAAACAATTCTATTATATTATTACTCATTTTACAACCATCAGCATTCAACCTTAGTTACATATTTTCAGTAAGTTATTTTGTTGTAAAAAAATTAAAAATTACTCTGGCATAGAATTTGCGAAACCAAAAGCAAATTGTTTTAAGACCCAGAACATTTAAAAGAGAAAATATTGAATGCGGACTTCAAAAACTATTCTAATCATTGAAGATGCTGAAGAGATGTGTTGGGCTCTTGATAGCATTTTCGAAAAAGAGGGATATAATGTTTTGGCTATAACTAGAGGAAAACAAGCTATGCAGGAAATAGAAAATCAAAACATCGACCTTATTATTTCAGACTACAAGCTTCCGGATATGACAGCAAAAAAGATTCTCGATTTCTGTCGAGTAAACAATTTAAACCATAAAACTATCATTATTTCAGCTTATGGAACGCCACAGATAAGAAAAGAACTGTTGAAGTTAGGCGCGATTGCGGTTTTTGATAAGCCTTTTAAAATAAAACGGTTAATAAAAACTGTCAATAAAGTATTAGAGACATAGTGAACAAACATTACCAGAGAGTTTGGGTTCCTTGTCGTCCAAAAACGCAAGGAAATAATCACAAATAAATTATGAATGGAGGTGATTTAGAATGGCAGTCGAAAAAACTATTGCATCATCAAGCTTAGTTGAAGTGATCGATCGAATACTCGACAAGGGTATTGTCGTTGATGCCTGGGTAAGAGTGTCCTTAGTAG
>Ga0075123_10001070_pt1 | contig 13996 bp, 10 predicted proteins | sample AntAceMetag02UKX_FD_69808 | JGI IMG/M metagenome (GOLD analysis project Ga0075123, IMG submission 69808) | Saline lake microbial communities from Ace Lake, Antarctica - Antarctic Ace Lake Metagenome 02UKX | ecosystem: Environmental > Aquatic > Non-marine Saline and Alkaline > Saline | place... | reverse complement strand
CATGCTTTTAGTAACCTTTATTTTACCCAGCAGTTCACCAATTTTCTCCCCCCCATATTTTTGCGATAAATAATAAAGCACGGACTGACCACCTTTATACGCCAAAAAACCATACAAATAATCGACTGGTGGTAAATAGCCATTCAACGTTGCATCGCGCATAAACATATCGCTTTCCGTATCCCAGCCCCGGCTTTCATATTCGGCAAGACCTTCAATTAGCCACAGCGGCATTCGTAGTCGAGCCATACCAGTAATAATCGACTGAACTCCAGCGCCATAAATCATTTGTAACATCACAGCATGGGTTAACTCGTGATGAATAACGTGGCGAAATTTTTCCCACTCTCCTTCAAAAGGCACAACAACACGGTTTTTGAAAAGTTCGGTAAAGCCACCGACAGATTCATTCGACGGATTCAGGTCAACATTGGTTTGCTCAAAATCGTTATGGCTATTATGAACAATGATTGTGACTCGATCTATTAAATCAAATCGAAAATCCTTTGATAATTCTAAATAACTTGCTTCAGCAATTTCCACAGCAAATTCTGCAATATCATTTCCTCCATCTGTAAAGTAAATATCAAAATGTTCCGATTGGAGAAATTGCCAGTGAAAATTTTCATATTGAAGTTTATTCTTACCAAAATATTGTCCAACCGATATTTGTGGTAAAAATAAAACTAATGCTATAAAAATAGCAATAAACCTTCTCATTCTTTAACTCCTTGCCACGGCGCTGGCGGTTTAACATTGTATATTTGTTAAGGGTTAATATCTTCAAAAAAATTTTTTGTAAAGTTTATTCTATCGAATATAATGCAGGGTGCTTAGCGAAATATTACAAAAGAATAGATCCAAGTGAGTTTTGATTCATGTAAAAAAAGTTAAATTGATATTAATAATTTTCTTGAACTTTATTTGGGAATTTAACTATCACTGATATAAAAAGGTTCAGATTTATTTCTTTTTAGCCGGCGAAGATTTTGCTGGTTGCCTTCGTGCTGCTGATGGCTTTGTTTTAACCTCTGGTGTTCTGTTTTTTGTTTTTGGCTTCCGCGATGGTCTATTGATTATTGGTGATGGCGTTTTACTGGTATTCCGTCGTTTTTGATACCCAGGCAGGGTTTCTGAAGTTCTGCTTTGTGGTTGCCTGATTATCCGGCGATTCGATCTTTCGTCATTTTTTTGTTTTTGATTATCTGGCAGTACCCTCAATCTGGGACTGCGTTTTATCGGTTTTGCTTCAATATTTCTAAGTAGAGACTTTGCAACACTTCCCATATCTTTATCGCCATTATTCTCCATCTGTCTCAAGACAGGTAACGCTCTCCGGTCTCTTAGTTTTCCTAAACTCACTGCTGCTCGATATTTAGTTTTTTTATCTGGTGAATCTAATTTATTTATTATAAAATTTTTATAATTTTTATTGCCGCTTTTGAATAATTTCTCAGCAATGCCGATTTGCTGCGCTTCAGCATCATCGATCCATGGGCTTTTTGGATATTTCTTTTTATAATTATCAAAAGCCTTAAATGCGTCAGAATTTTCACCCTGCTTTTCTAAAATATAGGCAGACCAGAATTCAGTTCCGTCTATAAATTTACTGTTCGGATATTTTCTTTTCAGTAATTTAAAAGATTCTTGTGCCTTTTCATATTCACGTTTTTGCAATAGTTTTCTGGCTTTAAAATATATTTGATAGTCCTTTAGTTGTGCATACACAACTGAACTAAAAAGTACAAGAATGAATAAAATTTTCAGTACTAACTTTAGTTTATTTTTCATTATAAATCAACTCCTGATAGATTTTTAAATCTCATCCCCAGAATAATTTTTAATTTCAAACAGCAAGTTCGATTCATTTATCTGTTGCCTGATCTCGAAAATTTTCTCTTGCAGCGTTTTCTTTTCAACGTTACAAAGCTCCAGTAAAATCAATTCAATATCGTCAATCAAATTGACAAGTTTTTCATTATTTGTCTCTTCTGCTTGACTGCGACAAAGACTTGTTTTCTGTAACAAACTTCCGTATTGTGCCAGTTGTGATAAACTCAATATTACCTGTTCATCTTCGTCAGGATCAATATTTGCCACATCCAATAATATCATCTCAGTTTCTTGTAAATAATTTTTTACAATCAAATCACTAACATAAGAAGCACCATATCCATTGCTGTTAACAAATTGTTGTACCGGCACTGGCTGCGATTTCCAAATTATTTCTTTTCCAATAAATATTCCAATTAATATCAAAACAGCAGCTTCTGCTACTCTAATTGGTATCGATGGTGTAATAATTAATGATTCAAAGAATTCCTTAATTGTTGTAGAAAATTTCTTTGGCGAATAATAATTTGCCTTTAATTGCTGAGAGTACTCATTTATCAACTTTTTTTCAGGCAAAAGGCGTTTCTGACGTTTTATGATTGGGGCAGTCGCTGAAAAAGCATTTAAATGATTTTGGCAAATCTCACAATTAGCAAGATGCTTTTCAAATTCATTTTTCTGTTTTTTGTCTAATTCGTCAAAGAAATAATCGACAACTAAATATTGTCTATCACACGTTTTCATTTTTCAGCCTTTAATTGTTTTCTTAATTTAAGCGTTGCTCGTAAAATATGTCCTCGTACTGTAATTGGGTCGCAGTTTAAAATCTCGGCAATCTCTTCTGTGGGTTTATCGTGAAAATATTTTAACACAAAAGCAGCGCGTTGCTGAGGCGGAAGGCTCTCGGTTGTTTTTTTAATAATTTTTTTCATATCTAAATCTTCTACCTTCTTATCAAACGGTTTATTGCTGTCCTTCAGCGTATCAATCAATTCTCGATCATCTTTTTTGCCGGACATGGGTTGATTTAAGGACATTGCCTGGCGGCGTTTTTTGCTGCGTTGGAAATCTATTGCTGCATTTGTCGTTATCCGGTATAACCATGTTGAAAAACTCGATTGGGCTTTAAAAAAGGTCAGACTTTTAAATGCTTGATAAAACACATTCTGTGCCACATCCTGGGCGTCATAATAATTTCCTACTAAATCATAAGCCAGGTACAGCACTTTATTTTGATAGCGTTTCACTAATTTTCCGAAAGCTCTGTTGTCGCCCATTTTAGTTTTTTCAACTAATTTATCATCAGAAATTTTCATAGTCTGCAAAGTATTGACGAAAGAAAGTATCCATTCGTTTAATTTTTTATTTGTTTAAATTCGTGAATTAGTGGCATTATTATTTTTTGCAAAAGTTTGTAGAGCAAGATGGCATCTTGCCTTACACTAATATCGATTCAACCGCGCTGGTATCATCTTAAATTTGGAAAATATTCTAAAAATATACTTTTTTTCACTACTCTATATGCTGGTCTATTTGCTTTCCGATAGCCAGGAGAATGATGAATTGCTGGATAATTTTCTGCTTTAACTTTCTTGTCAAATTTTTCCAAATCCTGAATATTAAATTTTAACTTTCCCAGAATAACCGCCTGTTTGAATTCTCCCCATTGGCTTAAAAATTTTTCCATATCTCCCTTTGTCTCTTCAGCAGATAGCGTCATAATCTCAAATAATTTTTCAACCGAACCACCTGATTTTTTAAAAGTACGCAAGTTTATCCTGACAATGTCCCCTGAAACGGATATATTTTCAATCAATGGTTCGCTATTTGTCCCTTCAATCGAGTTCATTTCTTTTGCTAAATATTGTTTCGCAAAATCAGGTTTTTTTAAAATATGAGCTACACCGAAAACTCCCTGGTAAATCAATTTATACGTATCCTGAATAGAAAAATTTTCTTTGGTTTGCTGATGATACTTTAGCAGGGGAATTATAGTATCACTATTACTTTGACAGCAGAGACACAATAGCAAAAATATAATGAGATATTTCATGGTGAATTATATACTTGTTAAGGATTATAATGTAACACCCGATCAAAGAGTAACTTATAGTGATCTGAAATTGAAAAGTTGCAGTAGCAGCGGCAGTAGCAGTCGTTTCAGATCAATGTTCTTGGTACTACTGCTGCTTTTATCGAAAAATATTAAAGTTGCGTTAGAAAAATTGCTCAAGCAATATTAAAAACTAAATCTTAACAAATATATGTTTAAATGCTTTATTTCAAGTTAACAGGACAGTCACACTACACAATTATTTATTTGAACCGATGACAAATAGTTTTACTTATATACTCAATGATTGTTTCGGAGTTAGAGGATATTATAATATTAATGAAGAATAGAGCATGATAAAACATTTTCAACCGGTTTATTCTATTATTAATTTCAAAATTAAGTTACAAAAATTTCATATAAAAATTGTCAATATTTTAGCTAAAAATTATAATATATATATGAGGAAAGTCATATAAAATTATAATTCAAATTGAATTTTGAATTTACCGAAAAAAACAAAACCATGACGACGCATAATACCATAAAAATGCCCCCCCCTCCCCCAGTAATTCAGGGAAAAAATAAATTTATATTATAAAGCCCAAATTGCATTCAGTAGATTATTTGCTGGTTGTGGTTTGGGCTTTCTTGTGATATGAATTACCGGGAAATATTGTTCATTAAAATCGTAAGCTTTTTCACATTAATTAAGGAGATAAAACAATGAAGACTAAACTTTTTTTGAGTATATTTTCTCTGTTTATAATATTTTTACCAGTTCACCATACATGGGCTCAGCTAAGCATTACGACAAGTGGTCAGGTTGGAATAGGTACAGAAACCCCTAACGCTAACTCGAAACTACATGTTGAACACAATGATTACTATGCAGGCTACTTCACTTCGAATAAAGCATCGAGTTCTACGCACGTCATCCATGCCGAGTACACCAGCAACTCTTTGCATGGAAAAGCTTTCTGTGGTATAAGTGAAATGAACCCAGGTTGGGGTTACGGTGGTTACTTTATTGCTGGTTATAGGGCGGTTTGCGCTGTTGCTAATATATCAGGCGCCGGAAACAGATATGGTATCCGTGCAATCGCAGATAATGGTTCAGTAAACAATTATGCGATTAGCGCAACTTCCAGTGGTTACGCAGGCTATTTCGACGGTAATGTTACTGTAACAGGCACATTCTCAAATCCTTCTGATGAGAAACTTAAGGAAAATGTGGTCTCTATTAAAGGTGCTCTCAACCAGCTTATTGGATTGGATGCAAAGTCTTTTACTTATAAGCGTTCAGGAGACTATGCGAAAATGAACTTACCCTCCGGAACTCGTTATGGTTTCGTTGCCCAGGAATTTGAAAAGATATTTCCTAACCTGGTACAAGAAGAATCACATCCTATTGATGAGGAAGTTGATGGGGAACTTGTTGAAAAGGATCATATTATCTATAAAGGGATAAATTATATAGAGCTAATTCCAATGTTAGTACAGGCAATAAAAGAGCAGCAGCAAATGATTGAAGAATTACAAAATAAATTAAATAAGTAAAATGAGGAAAAAATAATGAAAATAGTAAAAATATTTAATATCGAAAAGGTAATAATATTATTTATACTTTTTTTATTTTATTTACCTATTAAGGCTAGAAGTCAACCTGCTAATATTCCATGTTATAAACAAAGTTACTATATAAATTCCAGTATATTTAATGGAGATAAAAGAGGAAGTAAGCAAGTTCTTCCTGTATTTCGAGATATCGTTCAAATTCAAAATGCATCCTGGTTAAGATTAATATTTGGTGAATGTAGACTTGGTCAAGGTAGCTATATAAAAATCACCGCACTTGAAGACGGCTCACAACAACATCTTAATACCAATAGTTTGAAACAATGGAAAAACTCCTCAGCCTTTTTTAATGGTAATGCTGTTCAAGTAGAATTGTTCTTAAGTGAAAATGACCAAGGTGTGTACTTTGAGATGAACGATGTGATTTTTGGTGAAAGTGGTGATATTACAAATATGCTATCTAAAACAACAGGTGATCCGTGTACAGAATGTGGAATTTGTGGTAGCATTGATGACCGTATTGAATCAAATGATTTTGCTGTAGGACGTACTATAAGAATAAATGCAAGTGGTGATACCCTTGGAAATTGTACCGCATGGATTGCCTCGAATGGGGCTTATTTATCTGCTGGTCATTGTTTTCCGAATTTAAATTCATATGTATGGCTTATTCAGTTTAACGTACCTCAATCAGATGATGACGGCACTTTTAATCACCCACCACCTGAAGATCAATATGTCGTTGCCGAAACAACAGATAGCTTGGAAATAAGGAATAATGGTGTTGGGAGGGATTGGGCTGTTTTTTATTGTTATACTAATTCTGAAACAGGGTTATTACCTGTGGAAGCCCAAAATGCTTATTATAGATTGACCATTGACAGTAATCCTGCTACGTTCCGCATCACGGGTTTTGGACTTGATGAGTGTCTTCCAGGTTCAACAGGTGGTAGAAATTCGAACAGTTTGACACAGCAAACAAGCACTGGACCAAAAAATGGCGAATACGGAAGTGGAACTTCAGTATATTGGAGATTTAGTGTAGATATTCGTATTGGGAATTCAGGTAGCCCAATAATTCCATTAGACACTGGTTTATCAGTAGGCATCCAAACCCACTGTCCTAGTCTAAATTATTGTCCAAATTATGGAACATCATTTGAAAGTGATGATTTAGCAGATACTGTCAATACATTCCCAGGGCATAATATAAGGTATGCTGATAGCGGTCATCCTATTTCTTCAGAGGATGGAACCATTTTTCGACCTTTTGACACAGTCACAGAAGCCGTCAATTCAGTACCGTCCGGAGGCATAGTTAGTATAGTCAATGGTTCTTATAACGAAAGCATTACAATTAATAAAGCCATGAAAATTTTCGCTCCTGTAGGTACTGTGACAATCGGACCTTCCTTACCTAAAATTGCAGAAAATGATGGAGAACCTTTTCCTGATTATGAGTATGATCTTTCTGATAATCAAACACCAGATAAATATAACCTTTCTCAAAACTATCCCAATCCCTTTAATCCACAAACTACAATTCAATATTGTTTGCCTGAAGCAAGCTTTGTAACGCTAAAGGTTTACAATATGCTTGGTCAAGAAATAAGAACCTTAATTAATGAGCATCAACCCGAAGGATTTAAATCGGTTGTTTGGGATGGGAAAAACAATCAAGGAGAATTTCTTCCAAGCGGGACTTATATTTATTTATTTGAAGCTGGTGATTATGTGAAATTCTATAAAGGAATGTTAATAAAATAGTGTCATGTGATCACCTAAAGGAGATTAGATGATACTTTTGATAGTTAGCTCTAATGACACAGAGGAGAAAAAACAAGGAGTTTTGACTATTGAAATTCTCCTCTGGTCATTTAAGCCAAACGTAAAACAGTTTTTTGATAAATATTTTATTTGCACGTGTTTGGAGGTAATCCAATGATCTCAAAAATTATCACATCAATTAAATTCTACAGTTGTATTGTGACCATTCTTTTCGCTCTTTTATTTTCATATAATGCAAATGCCCAAAATTATACAGTAGGAGTTCCTGTATGTGATACAGTTGCTGCAAATATGGAATTAGATTATACAGGGGAGTATATGTTAATACAACTTGATAGCGCTTTGGTGCCTTATGTAACGGGACTTAATTTTAAAGTCAAGATTACAGACGTCCATGGATTCGTATTTTCAAATGTTGTAGATACATTGCAGGTTGGGGACACACTGACATTACCTGTGGAAAGTGACTCAGGCGTTTTAAAAATAAATGTGCCGGGAAAAAATAATTTCGTTAAATTTGATATCCTTATTGTTGGCATACCATCAGTAGCAGGTGAAGTTTACTATTGTAATATTTCTTGTAGCATGACTACAGCAGTATGCTGTAATACATTAGAAGTTTACGCAGAAGACGAAGAAACTTGTACTGTTCAACCTAACACTTCTATTGATCATGAACAAGATGAATATGTACCAGGAGAGATTAAGTTAAATCAAAACTATCCTAATCCCTTTAATCCACAAACTACCATTGAATATACGTTTCCCCTAGAAGCTTTTGTTGAATTGAAAGTGTACAATATACTTGGACAAGTTATAAAAACCCTGGTACAAGAGGTTCAAGAAGCAGGTGTTAAATCTGTTACATGGGATGGGACGGATAACAATGGAATGACTGTTTCAAGCGGTATTTATGTTTATCGGATCGTTGTGGATGGTTTTTCGAAAGCGCTTACTATTGTACTGTTGGAATAGAAAAAATTGAGTGCCAGGTAATAGCAAAAGTGGAGGTTTACATAATGAAAATATGCAAAGCCTTTACAGTTTGCATTACCATATTATGTTGTAGTAACGTAAGGGCAACTAAAATCCGTGTTCCGGAAGATCAGCCTATGATTCAGTCTGCAATCCAAGACGCAGCGAATGGAGATTCGGTAATCGTTTCTCCGGGCACTTTTCGTGAAAATATCAATTTCATTGGCAAAGATATTGTTCTTGGATCGCTTTTTTTAATTACAGGAAATGACGATTATATTCAAAAAACTATTACTGAGCCTGATAGTGGTACTGCGATTACTTTTTCCAATTGAGAATCTCATTACGAATTTAAACTCTCTCAAAGTTTTCCAAATCCTTTTAATTCTCAAACCACGATTCAGTATCATCTTAAAAAACCGGCGAACATAATTATAAATATTTATAATTTACTTGGGGAAGAGATAAAAATATTAGTGAGTAAAAAACAGCCTACTGGTAGATATAGAGTTGTTTGGGATGGTTGTAATTCTTCCGGTTCACCAGTTAGTAGTGGAATATACGTATATAAAATGTTTATTGATAATCAATTTGTAAAATGCAGGAAAATGTTATTGTTGCAGTGAATTTTGTGATCTGCTCAAAATTTGTATTACTCACCTAAAAGACACAGGAATTCATGACGATCAGGTTGTAATCCAATTGGACTGTTAGAGCTTGAAAAACTACCGCAGCATTAGAAGGGAATGTCCCTGAAGTCATTTCATTACATTATTTAAAAAATACCGGTAGTGAAGCAAAAAAATTATTTGCAATTGAACGCATCCTATTCTTTTCCTAATTCTAAATTAGAGAGAAAAAATTTAACAGGCATTCGAGCCAGTTCTATTTTCCCGCCGCTTAAATTTAGTGGTATTAATTTAGTAAGAAAATTTCCTTTAACCAGATGAATCGAAGGATAAAGATTGTCGTGTTTAATTTCAAACGATATCAGCTTTGGCTTATATCCCCATTTTAACAGTTTTCTTGTATCTTGAATACTTTTATCGGTGCCTTTTGGATCGAGTGATCTTAAAACATTATCCGTAAACTTTGGGCCGATTTTCGTGACATAAAGATAGCCGCCAACTTCAAACTCAGCAGCTGGATCGACGCCTTTGCCGGCAAGTTCTAAATTCATATTTAAATCTGCCCCCTTGCCTTTTCCGTTGATGGTTGCAAGCAATTTCGCTGAATTCATCCTTGATACATTAGCTTTTATTTTCCATTCAATTGCTTCAGGATCCCCATCGTGGATGTTTACATTGATCAATCCGGACATATTACCATCATATAAATTCATGGAAAAACGTGGAATCTCCATTCGCTCATTTTCAATTATCACGTCAAAATTAGCATGTTCAACATGGTAACCCATTGCTTGAATTTTGTTAATGTAAAAATGGGAAAATTTTTGATTATTATGTTGATAATATGGACGTAATAAATCGTACTGAATAAAGCCGGCATCAGCTAAAGCAGGAAGAGCAGATTTACGTTCAATTAGGATTCCTTTTTCAACGTCGAATTTTTCAGCAAAATAAATGATACCTCTCATTGAATCGGCTTGAATTAGTTGATCGTAGTTAACATTTATATTTTGAAACTGTATATTTCCTTCAACATCTGCAACATCTCCGTTTAAAACAAAATTTGTATTCTGCGTTATTTTTCCTGATAATTTCATCAAATTGAGCAATGTAATTGTATCATTTTCAGTGTCCATAAATAATTTACTATTTGCCTTTACCAGCATCTGCCCGGATAGACTGTCAATTTTTGCCGTTAATGAAACACTGGTTTTTAACTCAGGTATTTGGATGGAAGAACTTTCTACACAAATGGTTTCAAAATCAGGCATGAATGCACTAACATCAACTGAAATATTATGCAGCGGTTCATCCTGAACACCAACCATTACAAGACTATCCAGAACGGCTTTCATGTTTGCTCGTCCTGTAATTCCATTTGTCTTAAAGTCGATTTGTCCGTCAATTAGTCCTAAAGATAAGTATTGCTCCGGCAACTCGCCTTTCGCATTAATTGCAATGCTACCATTTATGTCAATCAATGGGGCTTTATCATCCAATAAAATGTCTATTTTGGATGTCAATGTTGAACTACCAGAGATCGTAAGGTCTTCTATTCCTTCAAGAAATTGCTCCGGTACAATTTCCAGTATTTTTTCAAGATCAACAGTTAACTCGTCAACAGAGACGGTTAATTTCTGCTCAGGTTCAACGGAAAAATTGCCATGCATTAATAATGAAACAAAATCATTGATTTCCATTTTTAAGGAATCCAATTTAACATATTGAAGAGTTGTATCAGTGCTTAATTTTAAGTTGCCAACTATATCCATTGGATAAATTATTATGGGTTCGTCTTCGGCGGCAACTTCAATAATATCTGAGAAAATGTTCATCTGGGCGTCAATTTTATCCAACTGCTGTGAATGAACATTTAGCGAAAAATCAACCACGCCCTCTGCTGCTGAATTTGTTATTACAGCAAGAGGCAACTGAAAAAAAGAAAGGTTAGCCTGTGCATTATAGCGGTTAAATCCATCTTCTAACTTATAATTTATTGAAAAATTTAACGGTACGTCAAAAAAATTGTTAATTTTAACAACAGCCCTTAACGAATCCGGTAAAAATTTTTCATTGATGCTGGCAGCAAGCTCGGCAGATAGTTTCCCAAAAGTAAATTTTGTTGTATCAATAACCGTTGACAAACTATCAATGAACATTTGCATGCGCAGGTCAATTTTTTGAACACCATTTAAATTATATATTCCGGAACTTTTTATTTGCAGCTTTGCATTTGATAAATTAGCGACTGGTTCAGCGTAATCCACAAAAAGATTTTGAATCGCAAAATTCAGATCAAATAACAGCGATTTATTTAGTGAATCACTCAATGGACAACCGCTAATTTTCGTTCCAACAAAAGATGCAATACCCTTGATTTTCAAACTTTCAAATTGTTTCTGAATTGTGTCCGCTAGTAACGGAAGAAAAGTACTTTCAAGTTGATGCAGTTTGATTTCACTCTCAACGACTTGCAGATTAATTGCAGGATCAGTCAATATTTGATTCAGTTCACCAGTAATATTGAAAATATTTTCGTCACCAATTTCAGCTGCTAATTGTTTTAATTTTACCAGTTCCTTATTTAAATCAGCAGATAAATCAAAGGAAACTGAGAGCAAGCGAGGTAAAGGGAATTTTTTTAATTCAGTTTGATTTACTTCATCCTTAAAATGAGTCAAATTTACATCAGTTAGTGTGAGCTCCCCTTTCCCATAAATATCATTGAATCCAGCGAAACCGCAATTTAAATTCAGTTGGAGTTTTGTATTAATTTCAATCTTACCGGGAAATAAATCAGTTGTAAGCGACATTTTCCAGGATTCATCAAGAGAATATATTTTGAGATTTGCCTTTGCTCTATTTTTAATTTCTTCAAAAGATTTACGGGGGAGCAGCAAATCATTTATATTAATTGTGATCCCACCCGATTTCATGGTCAGTGCCATGCCTGGTTGATTTACAATTAGATTTGCTGTTATATTTTTAACAAACAATTCTTTCAGATCTAAAGCCACCGGCAAAGAGAATTCTTCTGCTGTGCTATTAGTCAGGGTCAATTCTGTTGAATCAATAACAGCAGTGCTGATCAGATCATCAAAATTCCAGCGTTGAAATTCATCTTGAACCAAATTAACAGCAGGTTTTTCGACCATTACTTTTGAAATTTCAATCTCTCTTTTCAAAAGGGCGAAAAAACGATATTTTAACAGCACGTTATCTACCTTAAAAAACCAGGTTGAATCGCAGACGCCATCTGCATTTCGTTCGTAAACGATAACTTCGTTTAATGAAATGCCCCTGAACGGGTTAAGCCAGACATGACCAATAGTCACCCGGCGATTGATAGCTGATTCAATTTGGAATATTGCCATTGTTTTTAATTTTTCCGGAGGGAATAATATTCTAGCGACAAGCAGGACAACCAAAATGAGTGCAACAAGAATAATGGTTAGTTTTAAAAAAATTTTACTCAGTCTTTTGATCATTTTTTAAGTTAAATAAAGATTTCCATTAAATTTAAAATTTTTCTCTAGTTTCGTTTTTAATTCATTTGCATCAAAAGCAAACAAAGGACTAATTTCTAAGTTACCGATTAAATTGTTGTGAGCATCAAAAGGAATTTCGACTCCCGCTTCTTTCATCATTCGTCCATAATAATTCATTAAATCGCGCTTTGCTGTTGCTGCTGAGTCTTTACCTTTTGCATTTTTAATTGGGCTGAATTCATCTTCACGAGCTATTTCTAAAATAACACTGTTTTTTGTGTAGGGCAGCGCATCAAAAACAAACATTTCAAATTTGTATCCATTGGGAGAACCTGGTTCAATAAAATCCCCATATTTATCCAGACAAGAAATTTTTTTATGTGCCACATGATAGGGCAGCGAAACATCACTTTCAGTAATTTTTTCCACAAAATTTCGCCGAATCAAATGAATAGCAATACTGCCGCCTCGATATTTTAATTTTCCATCTAAATTTCTAGCCTCCATTGCCGACTTAGGCAGGTCGCTGTATTCGATTACGGAAACCTTTCCGTTCAACTTCCCGACGACACCAACTTTTTCATAGGGGTCTTCTTTTGAAATAACTTTAGCTGACATTTCAGCCTTAGTTAGATGATGATAGCCAATAAAATAGGGATCACAAATTTTAATCAAAACATTATCAACTTGAAAATAAAAAATTTCTTCGATCCCCCGTTTTTTCATTTCCTCCAGGCAACTGTTCTCCTTTAAGGCAAATAGTGTTCCTCCATGACCGTTAGGATTGCAGAAAATGTGGTCTTTGGCATCCAGGAAAAAATGACCTTTTTCATCCATCGCTGGTATCATTTTTTGAACAAAGAAAAAAACATCATCAGCATTCAGACCAAAATATCCATTTTCTTCAAAGTATTGAACCGTCTCTTTATGATTCATCTCGCTGGTCATGATAAACCAGGGAATATTAGTATTGTATTTTCTATTTAAAGTTAGGATTTTATCAGCATGCATATTGAACAAACTCTTACCGCTAATAGGTGCTGCCGGAAATTCTCCTTTTGGTCCATTAAAGCCCAAACGCGTTCCCTGTCCGCCAGCCACTAATAAAGCTGCAATTTTACCATCAGCCAATAATTTATCACCCTCTTTTTTTGCTCGTTCTGCTTCCTTTTTTTGTTGATCTGTTGCTGGAATTGGAATAATAGCAATTGGCTCTAACTCCCCGTCAAATAACTTCTTATCAGATTTATCCAGATAGTTATTTTTTAACTTATTCATTAAATTGAAATCAATCGTCAAAATTTGTTGAATCAATTTCTTTTTGCTATTTGGTGTTAATTCGTTCCAAAAATGGAAAATGTGTTCCTGTCCTGCACTTTTAGCTATTTTTTTGAGTTGCTCTACTAAATTATTGTTTAACATATTTCACCAATGTTTGTTTTATGATTCAGAGTTTTGTTGTAAAAATACAACAAATTTAAAAAAAAAGTTGCAAAAATCCAACAAATTTATTATAATTAATGAATCACTGTTTGTAACCGATCACAGGGTATTAATCCATGACAAGTCAGGATTTTGTTCTTTGAAATAAGATGATATCGCTTCCACCAATACATTAAATGTAGAGCGATCATTAAATCGAGCCGTTTGTC